>WNGF01000933.1_pt1 | contig 48619 bp, 40 predicted proteins | sample 5400641 | NCBI WGS metagenome assembly WNGF01 (sample SAMN13153371, study PRJNA577476) | soil metagenome | isolation source: 80 cm soil or saprolite under grassland replicate 2 | place: USA:California | collected 2016-06-15 | reverse complement strand
CGGGCAGCCCAGCCGCAAGGCAGGGTATCGACGTTACGACGGCAGGTCCCGGACACCGACCTTCCCAGCCACCCGACCGCCTGACCGCCCGACCCGGTGATCATCGCCGGGCTACCGCGTCTCCAGTCGTCGTTCCACGGCGACGATCACGGGTTTCGGCCCGGGCGGGCAGCATTGGAGTCCGTGCCGAGCCCGGGCCCAGGACGACGAGCCGGGGGACCGAGGCGGAGGACCGAGGCGGGGAGCACGGGCCCGGGACTACGTCGGGGACCGAGCCGGGGAGCACGGCCCCGAGACTATGACCGGGACCGTGCCGGGGAGCACGAGCCGGGGAGCACGGCCCCGGGACTACGGCCGGGGGACCGAGCCGGGGGACCGAGCCGGGGAACCGTGCCGGGGAGCACGAGGCGGGAGCACGGCCCCGGGACTACGGCCGGGGGACCGAGCCGGGGAGCACGACGCGGGGGGAGCACGAGCCGGGGCGGAGCACGAGGCGGGGAGCACGAGCAGCGGATCCCGAGCAGGGGCGGGCAGGGGATGGGCCAGGCCTCGAGGGGTCTAGCTGAGGTCTAGCCCAAATCTAGGCCCCGGGTGGCTACCGTCGGGTCGGCCGGTCCTGCAGCACGCCGTCCACCCAGGTGTCCACCTTCTCGTTGTAGAAGGCGACCAGGCCGGCCACCCTGATGCTCTCCGGCAGCGGGTTCGGGTACGACCAGGCCAGGTCCGGGTGCACGGTGTCGCCGGCCCGCACCGACCAGTACTGCGCCGCACCCTTGTACGGGCAGTAGCTCACCGTCTCGGTGGGGGTGAGCAGGTCCATCCGGACGTGCGTCTTGGGCAGGTAGTAGCGCACCGGCAGGCCGGTCTCGAACAGCAGGTGCGGGCTGGACGACTCGGCCACGGTCACCCCGTCGACCTCCACCCGGACGTGCCGCGAGCTGGGCAGCGCGTCGATCCGGGTGTGCGGGTCGCGGGGGTGGGTGAGGACCTCCTCGTCCTCCTCGAACCAGGAGTCCATGGCGTCCCACTGGATCCGGACCAGGTCGCGCAGCTCCTCGATCGGCGAATCTGCGTAGCGCAGCGCCGCGCCAGCGGCCTGCCTGCCGCCGGCCTTCACGGTGAACTGCTGCCCGTCACCGCGGCTCGGCGAGCGGCTCACCGTGCCGTCCGGCACCAGGTCGGCGCGCACGTCGGCGGCCGGCAGGTAGTACGTCGGGTAGTAGGGCTTCTCCCACACCAGTACCGGGTGCGTCGTGTCGGCCACCAGCTCGCCGCCGAGGTAGGTGCGTATTCGCTTGGTGCCCGGCTCGACCCGGACCCGTCCACGGCTCGTCGTCATGTGGGGGCAACGCCGTTGCGCCCGCCGGGCATTTCCGTCAGAGCAGGACGCCCAGCAGCGTGTCCGCCAAATGTGCCACCAACCGGGGCGCGTCCCGGTCGCGGCCGCCGTGGCTGGTGGCCTCGGCCGCCCATCTGTCAATTGTGGACAGTGCGGCCGGGGTGTCCAGGTCGTCGGCCAGGCTGGCGCGGACGGCGTCCAGGGTGGCGCGCGCATCCGGGCCGCTGTCCCGGCCGGCGGCATCCCGCCAGCGGGCCAGCCGGGTGCGCGCCTGCTCCAGCAGCGCGTCCGTCCACGGCCGATCATGCCTGTAGTGGTCGGCCAGCAACGCCAGCCGGACCGCGCCGGGGTCCTCCCCCGCCTGGCGCAGCCGGGACGCCAGCACCAGGTTGCCGCGGCTCTTGGACATCTTCTCCCCGCGCAGCCCGATCATGCCGGTGTGCACGTACTGGCGGGCGAACGGCCACTGCCCGGTCCGGCACTCCGCATGCGCCGCGGACATCTCGTGGTGCGGGAAGGCCAGGTCGGAGCCGCCGCCCTGCACGTCGAACGCCATGCCGAGCCGGTTGACGGCGATCACCGCGCACTCGACGTGCCAGCCGGGGCGGCCGCGGCCGACGGGCGAGTCCCAGGCCGGCTCCCCCGGCCGCTCACCGATCCACAGCAGGGGGTCGAGCGGGCTCTTCTTGCCCGGGCGGTCCGGGTCACCTCCGCGCTCGGCCGACAGCGCCAGCATGGCGGGCAGGTCCAGGCCGGCCACGTACCCGAACCGCGGGTCGGAGTCGACCGAGAAGTACACGTCGTCCTCGAGCAGGTAGGCCGAACCGGCGTCGAGCAGCCCCCGTACCTCGGCGCCGATCTCCCCGATCGCCTCGACGGCGCCGACGTAGTCCCGCGGCGCCAGCACCCGCAGCCACGCCATGTCGCTGCGGAACAGGTCGGTCTCCCGCTCGGCCAGCGCGACCCAGTCCTCGCCGGTCTGCGCCGCGCGCTCCAGCAGCGGGTCGTCCACGTCGGTGACGTTCTGCACGTAGTGCACGTCGTGCCCGGCGTCGCGCCACACCCGCTGCACCATGTCGAAGGCGACGTAGGTGGCGGCGTGCCCGAGGTGGGTCGCGTCGTACGGCGTGATGCCGCAGACGTACATCCGGGCGGTCCGCCCGGGGGCGGTGGGGCGAACCTGGCGGGTCGCGGTGTCGTGCAGGCGCAGCGGCCGGCCGGTGCCGGGCAGCGGGGGGACGGACGGAGACGGCCAGGAACGCATGGCGCTCACGCTACCTGCGAGCCGCTAGGGTCCGGTGGTGATGCACTTGAGCGAGCTGGCCGTACCGTACACGCTGGCCCGGTTGCTGCCGGCGCTGCCGCCGGCGCCGGCCCGGCTGGTCGAGGTCGGCGCCGGGCACGGGGCGCTGGCCGCCGCGCTGCGCGACCTCGGGTACGGCGTGACGGTGGTAGAGCCGGACGCCGAGTCCGCGCAGGCCTGCCGTGACCGGGGGCTGGCGGTGGTGCAGGCGCCGGTGGCGGAGTTCAGCGGCGACGGGTACGACGCCGTGCTGTTCACCCGGGTGCTGCACCACGTGCCGGACCCGGTGGACGCGGTGCGCCGGGCCCGCGCCGCCTGCCGACCCGGCGGCGTGGTGGTGCTTGAGGACTTCGCCCGGGACGAGGTGGACCTGGCTGCGGCCGGGTTCGTATACGACTCCCGGGCGGTGCTGGCCGCGGCCGGGCTGCTACCGCCGGACGACACCGACGCTGACGACGCCGACCCGGAGACCGACCCGGAGACCAACGCGTCGGCCGACCCGCTGGCCCGCTGGCAGGACCTGCCGGCCGAGATAGGCCCCATCCACCCAGGCGCTGTGGTGCTGGCCGCACTGGGACCTACCCGGACCGTCGAGCGCACCGAGGTGCTGTGGCGCATGGTGCTGAGCCCGGCCGAGGGCGACGCCGCGCCGCTGCGGCCGGTGGCGGCGGTACTGCGGGCGGTCGAGCGGCGCCGGATCGCCGAGGGCACGCTGCCGGCGATCGGGATCTTCGCGGTCAGCGCTTCGGCGTGACCCGCACCGCGAACGGCATCAACTCGCCCTCGGTGAACCCGAACGGCCTGATGTGCACCGGCACGCCGGCCTGCTGCGCCTCGATGATCGTCCCGTCTCCGAGGTACATCGCCACGTGGTGGATGGTGGCCGGGTCGCCGGTGTCGTAGGCGTAGAAGACCAGGTCGCCCGCCCGCGCCTGCCCCACCGGCAGGTACCGCCCGGCGTGGTACTGCTCGCGCGACGTGCGCGGCAGCGCCACCCCGGCCGCCTCCCAGGCCCGCATCGTCAGCCCGGAGCAGTCGAAGGAGTTCGGCCCGGTGGCGCCCCACACGTACGGCTTGCCGAGCTGCCGCTGCGCGAACTCGATCGCCGCCCGGATGTTCGCGTCGGTGATGACCCCGGTGGACGGCAGCGACCGGACCAGCGCCTCGACCAGCGCGCTGGCCAGCGGCTCCCACCGCGCGTACGCGTTCGGGAACGCCGACCGCTGCACCGCCTGGGCGGCCTCGGTGACCGGCATGGTCTGCCAGTTCGGCACCAGCACCAGGTGCTGGTAGAACTTCGTCGCCGCGTACGTCGGGTTCATGATCTGGACCGCGGTGCCCCAGCCCTGGCTCGGCCGCTGCTGGAAGAGCCCGAGGGAGTCCCGGTCGCCGTGGTCGAGGTTGCGCAGGGCGGACTCCTGCTGTGCGGTGGCCAGCGCGACCACCCAGGCACGCGGCGGCAGCGGGTTCGCCGAGCCGGGCGCGGTGCTCTGCATGCCGGCCGCGATGATCTTGACGGAGTTGTGCAACTGCTCCTGGTCCAGCCCGGCCAGCCGGGGGTCGTTCAGCACGATGGGCGCGTTGCTGTTCGGGTCGAACGCGAGGAAGCCGAACCCGTTGCCGGACAGCCCTCCGAAGCCGCTCGCGAACAGGGTGACCAGCACCAGCACACCGGCCATCACCAGGGCCACCGGGACGGCGGCGACGGCGAGCAGTCGGAGGCGCAGGCGACGGCGGCGGCGTGGGGCGTTGGTGATGGGGCTGTCGGTGGCAGCCGGGCGGGGGGTCAGCAGTGCCGTCATCTGCTCGTCGCCCTTCTCGCGGTCATCTCTTCGGGTGGATGTCCACGACGCGCCAGGTGCGCCCGTCACTGACCAGTTCGATCACCACCGTGCCGGCGTCGGTGGGTACCTCCACCGAGGCGCTGGCGAAGTACACCGCCACCGGGTGCGGCGCCCCGGTGACCTTGCTGGCCGGCACGTTGCGCGGGTCGGTGCTCTGCAACTGGGCGGCGAACTCCGGGTCCGCGTACCGGCTCACCCCGGCCAGCCACTGCGCCGCCGGCCGGTTGTGGTCCGCCCACGCCTGGGTGAAGGCCAGCGCCGTGGCGGACGCCTTCTGCGGCCCGTCCTTCGCTGGCGGCCGCGGCGAGATCGTCGGGGTGGCCTCCGACTCCGTGCCGAGTCCGGGCAGGCCCGACTCGGCCGGGAACGGCGTCTCCTCCGAGGGCGTGGCCGTGTCGGTCGGTGTCGGCGTCGGCGTCTGCGACGGCACCGCGGCGGTGCGGTCCGCCGGCGGCAGCGAGCCACCGCCGCCGAGGATCATGTTCGAGGTCGCCACCAGGGCCAGCAGCACCGCCAGGCAGGAGAAGAACCGGCGGGGCGAGTACAGCGGCCACCGCCACAGCGCGCCCCAGCCGTCAACCGACGACATCGCGGGCCTCCAGACCGCCCCCGGGGCGGTAGATCACATACACCTCGCGGCCGTCCAGCACCTCCGCGTCGGTGGCCCGCAGCGACTCCGCCCGCGCCGTGGACGCGCCGCGCTGACCCGGCCGGAAGACCTCCCGCGCGGGCAGGTCGTCCCCCGCGTACCGCCCGTTCGGGGCGCCCCTCCCACCCCGGCCCTCCTCCGCGGTGAGCGTCTCGGTCACGTGCACCGGGACGCGGCCGTTCGAGCCGCCGTGCCCGTTGCCGGCCATGCCGGCCGCAAGGGGCGCGCCGGGGGCGCCGGGCAGCGCGCCGACCGGATCGGTCGCGGGCTCGATGTACACGGTGATGTCCTCGGCGCGGCCGCCGCCGTGACCCCCGCCCGACCCGTGCACCAGTGCCGCGGCGGCGTCCCGGCCCGGCGGCAGCGCCCGGTGGGCACCGCCGTACGCGACGGCATGCGTAGCGGCCGCCTGGTCGGCCCGCATCGAGGCCACCCGGATCCGGTACGTCTCCTCCGGCGGGTCGGGCACCGAGTGCGTCTCCGGCCGGAACCGCTCCGCCCGGTCGGCGCGCCGCGCGTCCTCCTCGTCGTCGATCCCGGCCCGGGTGCCCAGGTAGGAACCGGCCGCCGCGGACGCGAACCGACGGAACATCCCGGTGGTGGCCATTGCGCCGGCGGCGAAGTTGTGGTTCGGGTTGACCATGACGGTCAGGTGCCGGAAGGGCTTGAACGCCTTCCACATGATCAGCGAGATGACGCTCAGGAACACCACCGCAAGCCAGGTCGGCAGGTTCACGTCCGGGCCGAGCAGGATGTTGGCGGCCAGCACGTTCAGCCCGGCGCCGACGGAGAAGACCACGCTGTTGACCACCGCGGCGGCACCGGCGATGAACGCGGTGCGCACCGGGCCGACCAGCAGGACGCCGGCCACCGCCAACCCCGGGAAGAAGATCACCAGCAGCCGGATGATGATCCGGGCGGCGAACACCAGCAGATCGGCCACCGCCCGGAAGCCCGCCGTGGGCAGCGCCACCGCGATCGCCACGAACCCGGCGCCCATCCGGCTGTGGCCGTGCCCGGTCATGTACTCATACGACGCCGGGTCCTCGGTCTTGATCTTGCCCGCGATCTCGTTGAACTTGCGGTTCTTGGCCTGCTCGGCGAAGGCCGCGCTGGCAGGGTTGCGGTCCAGCACCGCACGCTCGTCCCGGCTGTACGCCTGCGCGTCGAACAGGTCGCGGCCGTACTTCTTCGCGGCCGCCGAGTCCGGGTTGCCGAACTCGCCGCGCAGCCACTGCCGGTAGAGCACCGTGTCGACGAGCATCTCGCTCTGCGACAGCGCCGGGTCGCCGGTCGTGCCGGAGGCGCGCGCGAACCCGGTGTCGACCTGCGCGATGGTGCCGGACTCCAACGCGTCCACGCTCTTCACGGCCCGCATCGGGTACTGGAACAGCCCGATGGCCAGCGTCATCACCAGCAGCGCCCAGCCGACCGCGCGCACGCTGGCCGGCAGGTCGGACCGGTGCGTCCGGTACAGCAGCAGCAGCGCGAGGATGATCAGCGCAATGGGCAGGAACGGCTGGTAGAGCGCGTCGTGCACCGCATTGGTGCCCTTGGTGAGCACCGGGTCGAGGCCGTCCAGCGAGTCCGGCCGGTTCGCCTGGTGCAGCGAGTTGGCCACCGCGACGAAGAACTTCGCCCCGGTGAACATCCAGTCGCCGAAGCCGGTGTCCACGATCGCCCACGGGTCGCGCAGGTCGCCGCCGATGCCCAGGTCGTAGGTGTGCCAGCGCAGGCCGGCGTACCCGTACTTGCCGTAGATCGAGTCGTCCAGGCCGGGCGGGTTCTGGTCGTCCAGCCAGCCGATCAGGCCGTCGCCCGGCTTCTCCGGCGACGGCGGGTCGGGGTCGCCGGGCAGCGCGTACGCGGTGCCCGGGGCGAACACGAGCGCGGCCAGGATCGCCACCACGATCGCCAGCGCGCGCGCCCTGAACCGTCCCGGCCCCAGCCCCCCGCGCCGTTCCGCGCGCAACGCTCCCAGGCGTTCTAGTCTCAACCCCGGAGCGGGCGCGCCGCAGGCGCCGCCCGCGTACCTACGACGCGACCCCGGAGCGGGCGCGCCGCAGGCGCCGCCCGCGTACCTCCTCACGCGAGTACCTCGATCTCGTCGACGTCGTCCTCGGTGAGCTGCGGCCGGGCCGTCCGCCGCACCTTGGTGGGGTCGGCGGTGGTGTCCAGCGCGGCCTTGAGCTGCGGGTGCGCCTCGATGTCGATCCGGATCTTCTCCACGCCGCCGTCGCCGTCGGCGAAGACGAACTCGCGGAAGCCGCTGCGCCCCTCGGCCCGGCGCGACTGCGGGGACAGCCTGGCCAGCGTCTCCTCGTACCCGACGCCGCACTCGATCTTCGCCATCCGCAGCGCGTCGGCCTGCGCCTCGGCGTCGGTGGTGCGCCCGATGAACGACGCGCCCACCAGGTTGCCGATGCCGGCCGCCAGGTGGTCACCGCCGTTCTGGGACGCCCACAGCGCCCGGGTGTTGAACTTCCGGGTGTCGCGCGCGGTGCGGTTGCCCAGCGCCCGGCCGGACGCCAGCCGGGTCAGCACCCAGGTCTCGTCGAACGCGACGCCCTTGCGCTCGTGCCGGTCCCGCTCGTAGATCGACCGCTGGGTCAGCCAGGACGCCAGGTGCAGCAGCGGGAAGCTGAACCGCTCCTCGTCGGTCCAGTCGCGGCGCTCGGAGCCGTCCAGCGGCAGCACCAGTCCGGGCATGGTGAGCACGGTGAGGTAGAACTCGCTGTCCGCCCGTGTCTCCTCCTCGGCCGCGCCCAGCTCGCGGACCTCGGGCAGGACGAGCTGCGCCTGCGGCATCTCGCGGGCCGCGTCCAGGAACTCCGCCGCCGCCTGGGCCGCCTCGGACAGCCCGTCGCCGAGGTGCCGCAGCGCCTCGATCACCATGCCGGGGTGGTTGTCCGGCTCGCCGCCCACCGCGCGCACCGCCTTGAGCAGCGCCACCCGGGTGGCCCGGTCGTCGCCGATCTCCGGCGGCATCCACTGCCGCAGGATGTCGGTGGCCAGCGAGCGCCGGGTGGCGGCGGCCAGCACCCGGGCCTTGTGCCAGGCCTTCTCCGGGTCCCGCTCGTCCAGGAAGTGCTCGAACCGCGGCTCGGCAACCACCCGGTACGGGTTGAGCGAGCCGGGCGCGGCGTTCAGCAGGTTCACCGCCCGGGAGTAGTGGGCGATCTCCGGGATCTGGCAGAGCCGGGCCAGCGGGCCGGACGGGTCGAGGATCACCCACGGCACCCGCTGGCGCACCGTCTTGTACACGACCTGGCCGACCAGGGTGGACTTGCCGGAGCCCAGGTCGCCGACGATCGGCGTCAGGCCGGACTTCTCCCGGACCTCCATCGCGTACCACGGGTCCCACATCACCGGCCGCCGGGACGCGGTGCAGGTCTCGCCGATGTGCACCCCGCGGCGGTCGCCCACCGCGGCGGTGGCCGCCGGCACGCCGGCCGCGGCGGTCACCACCGACATCCGCCGCTTGTGCGCCCCGTTGGCGAGCGGCTCGCCGGCGATGAACTCCCGGGCCATCCGGTACTGGTCCTGCGGGTGCACCACGGTGATCGCCGGTGCGTACAGGTCGCTGACCTGCCGGGCCCGCTGCATCGCCTCCTCACGGGTCCGCCCGGACACCGCGCAGCGCCACCAGCCGTGCACCCGGGTGGCCAGCCCGTCGAACCCGGACTGCATCTCGTCCTCGATCTCCAGCGCCCGCGAGGCCTGCCGGTCCAGGGACAGCGGCGCCTTGATCCCGTGCTCGTTCTCGTAGTGCCGCTTCTGGCTGGAGATCCGGGCCATCTGGCGCTGCATCTCGCCGGTGATCAGCCGGCCGTCCAGCACGTCGAAGGTGGCCGACCACTCGATCGGGAACGGCAGCCGGTCCGCCTTCTGCAGGTACGGCTCGGTGCCGCCGGGGATGTCCAGCTCGCCCATCCGCCCGAACGCCAGCACCGCGACGTACCGGGTGAGCTGCCGGCCCTCGTGCTCGCCAACCACGGTGACGGTCTGGTCGTACGGCTCGGCGTACCAGTGCACCCGGTCGGTGAACTCGGCCAGGTCCTCCGGGTGCCACTGGGCGGCGCCGACTCCGGCCATGGTCAGCGGCGCCGGCATGCCGAGCGAGCAGGACCGGTGCAGCAGCCACTCCATCTGCTCCGGCGTGCAGGGCACCGCCTCGATGCCCGGCCCTGCCATCACCGAGTCCAGCTCGGCCAGCTCGCGGTCCAGGGCCGCCAGCTCCGCGTCGGCGGAGCCGCTCAGCACCCGGCCGAGCAGCCGGGAGCGGGCGGCCCGGTGCAGCAGCTTGTTCATCGACGAGCGGCGGGAGAGCTGGACGCCGAGGTAGGTCTCCGGATCGGCCAGCGACCGGCCCTGCAGGTGCATCTGCTCGGCCACCACGAAGTCGGACCACTCGTTGCCGGGCGTGCCCGGCAGCGGGTACGGGGTGTTGCGGTCCAGTGCCTCCGCCCAGGCGCGTACCGGGTACGGCCGGGAGGTGCGCCGCAGGTGCAGCCGGCGGCCGGACAGCTTGGCCAGCCGGATCGCCCCGTCGACGATGACGCCCTCGCGCTGCCGGTCGGAGCGGAACGACCACGGCTGCGGGGCAAGCAGGTACCAGGCGATCACGCGTTCCCGGGTGATCGTCAGGTTGTCCACAATCTCCCGGAGCGCGATGTCCGGGGTGTACTTCTCGTTGTCGGGGATGTCCGCTCGGGATCTGTCGGTTCGGGACTTGTCGGAGGGGGCCCTCGTGGAGGTGGCGCCGCCGTTACGCGAGGTAACCCGGCGCTCCTCGTGCTTCTCGGCGCGCCCGGATCGCATCCTGGCGAACATCGGCAAGTAGCTCCATTCCGGGGTTTCGACGGCGGACCCGAACCTGCTGGGGTTGCAGGACGGCGTGCTGGTGTCCGGTCCGCCGGCGGGGGGCGATGATCTCGTGCGCGAAGACGACGAGCAGGGTGCGCACCGGTCGTTCGTGGTTGACCAGGCTCATCAGCGCGCGGGTGAGCAGCACGGTGATCAGCAGCGCGTACGTGAACGACCAGAAGCCGAACCCGATGGCGGCCCGCCGCTCGACGGCCAGCACGATCAGCAGCACCGCGCCGAAGACGCCGTACGCGCTGTATCTGGCCCGCCACGCGAACGTGCGGCCGGGCGGACCCAGCCAGTGGTTGTCGACGGCATAGACGTCGTCGTCGGTCTGAACCCGCATGTCGCCGCCCGGGGCGTCAGCCGGTGACCAGGCTGACCGCCCAGGCCGCCAGGTTGTCGGCTTGGCCACTGATGGCCAGGCCCAGCACGAACAGGGCCGCGACCACGATCCCGACCCGGGTCATCGCCTGCCGGTACTCTCCCTTGTTCGCCAGGAGGAGCATGCCCGCGGCCACGACCAGGATCAGGACGTTGACGACGTTGTTTCTGAGAAAGCTCTCCAGACCACCGGTGTTGAGGCCCTCAGACAGGTTTGCGTGCATGGTTCCTCCCTGCCGCGGCAATGGGGGCGTGCCGCGTCCATGCGAGTAGACCAGGGACCTTGCGACGTGGCAATGACCCTGACCTGCGGGGATTACTCTATGTTACACCAAAGACGCGCAGCGTATCCGCCGCGCCCCACACGAAGTCTACGTGAACGTGCAGGACCGGTCCGCCCAATCTTGGGGTGAATGGTACGTCGTTCCGCCGCCCTGTCATGGGGTTTGGCGAAATCGCCTGGGCCACTTCGTCCGGTTCAGAACGGGGGCCAGGGCACCGGGGGCCAGTCCCCGGACGGCTCCGGATGGCGGCCGGTGCGCACCAGGCGGTCCACCCGGCGAGCGGTCGCGGTCACCTCGCGGGGGGTCAGCAGCTCCGACAGCGCCTCGCCCAACTCGCCGGGGCAGGTCGGGTTCAGCCGGGCCCGCAGCCCGGTCAGGGTGTCGGCCGCGTCGTCCGGCAGCGGGTCGCCGGACCATCCCCACAGCACCGTGCGGAGCTTGTGCTGGACGTGGAAGCACACCCCGTGGTCCACCCCGTAGATGTGGCCGTCCGGCATCGGGATGAGGTGCCCGCCCTTGCGGTCGGCGTTGTTGACCACCACGTCGAAGACCGCCATGCGGCGCAGCGCCGGGTCGTCGGTACGCACCAGCCGGGCCAGGTCGACGGTCTCGTCGCCGTCGATCCACAGTTGCACCATGCCCTCGCCGAACGGGCCGTCCCGCAGCACGGTCGGCGGCACCACGTTCCAGCCGCTGGCCGCCGAGACCAGGTACGCCGCCACCTCCCGCCCGGCCAGGGTGCCGTCCGGGAAGTCCCAGAGCGGGCGCTCGCCGCGCACCGGCTTGTACACGCACGCGGCGGCGATGCCGTTCCACCCGATCCCGCAGTAGAACGTGGCGTTGCTGGCGTCCACCAGCCGGCCCTGCACGTCGAGGTCGCCGAAGCGCAGCAGCTCAAGGGCCGCGGCGCTGTCCAGCTCCGGCTGAGGCTGCGGCTCCGGCTCGGTCACGTACCCGCCCCGGGACCGCCGTGCCTGTTGTGCCCGCCGCACCCGCCGCGCCGACCGCACCCGCCGCACCTGTCGTGCCCCGTCTCGCTCACGTGTCGATTGTGGAGCGCCGGTAGCCGTTCTGGCGTGGACAGATGTGGCCGTCGCGGTCCAGCGGCTGGCCGCACAGCGGGCACGGCGGCCGGCCGGCGGCGATCACCCGGCGGGCCCGGTGCACGAACGAGCGCGCCTCCTCGGCGGTGATCCGCACCCGCAGCGCGTCCGGGCCATCCTCCACGTCGGCCAGGATGGTCTCCTCGTCGGCCGGCTCCTCCCCGGCCGCCTGCGCCTCGATCACGACAAGGTGCTCGTCCCCGTCCCAGGCCAGCCCCATCGCGCCGACCCGGAACTCCTCGTCCACGGGCGAGGCGAGCGGCTCGGTGTCGGTGCTCTCCACGTCGTCCGGCAGGTCCTCGCCGAGCTGCCGGCGTACCTCGTCGAGCAGCTCCTCCAGGCGGTCGGCCAGCAGCGAGACCTGGACCTTCTCCAGCGCGACGCTGACGACCCGTCCGTCCCCGCGGGCCTGCAGGTAGAAGGTGCGCTCGCCCGGCTGTCCCACGGTGCCCGCGACGAACCGTTCGGGGCGGTCGAAGAAGAACATCTGGCGAGACATGCCATTGACAGTAGTGCGGGGCGTGGGCGTTGGCGCACCGTGGGCGCACGCCCCGTGCTTGTCGCTTCACGCCGCAGCCGTTCACGTCGGCGGCCAGCCCGGCGCTTCTGGACCCGCCCCCGTGGCGGGCCCGGCTCAGCCGTGGCCCGCGTACCTGTCACTCAGCGAGCCGGGTGTCCTCCAGGTCGAGCGCCCGCTGCAACCGCCGCCGGGTGGCGTCGCTGATCACCCCGGTGCTGTGCAGCCGGGCCAGCTCGGCACCCTCCACCCCGATCAGCTCGCGGCGCACGTCGCGGTACGGCAGCGCCGCCTCGGCCGGCTCCGCCGAGGTGGCCTGCTCGATCCTGGTGTGCAGCTCGCGGCGCAACCGGTCGGCCAGCATCTTCGGCACCGCCTCCGCGCCGGCCAGCTCCTCCAGGCGCGCCAGCCCGGCCTCGGCCATGCGCTGCCGGGCGACCGCCTCCTCGCTCTCCTTCGCCTCGGGTGCCACCGCGATGCCGGACCGGCGCACCAGCGGCGCGAGCGTGAAGCCCTGGACCAGCAGCGTCACCACGATCACCGACGTGGTGAGCAGCATCACCAGGTCGCGGCCGGGCAGCGGGGTACCGGCGTCGGTGACCAGCGGGATGGACAGTGCCGCGGCCAGCGGCACCACCCCCCGGGCGCCGGACCAGGTGACCACCGCCGGGATCCGCCAGGACAACCGGGTGCCGCGGCGGCGCTGCAGCGCCGCGGACATCGGGAACACCCAGAGGATCCGGACCGCCAGCAGCGCCCCGGTCACCGCCAGCGCCTGCAGCGGCCACTCCCGGTCGGCGCCGGACAGCCCGCGGATCAGCGCCGGCAGCTCCAGCCCGATCAGGCTGAACACCACCGACTCGAGCAGGAACACCACCGTGCCGTACACCGCGTGGAGCTGCAGCCGGATGCCGGCGTTGGTCAGCCGCGGCGCCCAGGTCCCCAGGATCAGGCTGGCCACCACCACCGAGGTCACCCCGGAGGCGTGGAACCCCTCGGCCACTACGTACGCGGCGTACGGGGTGACCAGCGCGGTGACCGTCTCCAGCACCGGGTCCTCGGTGCGGCGGCGGATCAGGCCGATGCCGCCGGCCACCACCGCGCCCACCAGCACCCCGCCGCCGGCCAGCAGCACGAACTGCCCGGCCGCGTGCCCCACCGACACCGACCCGCCGGCCACCGCGATGGACGACGCAACCCGGAACAGCACCAGGCTGGTGGCGTCGTTGAACAGGCTCTCGCCCTGCACCAGCGCCTGCACCCGGGGCGGCAGCGCGAGCCGCCGGCCGAGCGCGGTGACCGCCACCGGGTCGGTGCTGGCCAGCACCGCGCCGAGCACGAACGCCATCGACGCCGTCAGCGGAGTGATCAGCACGGCCACCGCACCGATCGCGGCGGCGGAGGCCAGCACCAGCCCGGAGGCGAGCAGCGTGACCGGCTTCCACACCGCGCGCAGCTCCCGCCAGGACAGCTCCTCCCCCGCGGCGTACAGCAGCGGCGGCAGCACCAGCAGGCCGACCACCTCCGGGGTCACCTGCACCGTGGGCACCCCCGGCAGCAGGCCCACCACCAGGCCGACGGCGACCAGCAGCGACGGCGCCGGGGCGCGCAGCCAGCGGGCCGAGGCGGCCACCACCGTGGCCACCACGACCAGGGCCAGTACCGTCTCGACGGCGCGCACGGGGAACCTCTTTCGACGTGAGGGGACCTCGTGCCGACCAGACTTCCCGGCGCTCCTGGGGTGAACCCTAGCCGGTCCCGCCACCCACCACGGCGTCTGAGGACGGGGCGCGCGACCTGCGCCCCTTCTTCGGCGGCAGCAGGTCGGCCAACGACCCGCCCACGTCGTTGACCCGGACGACGAACGGCCGGGTCGGGGTGTAGTGCACCACCGACACCGAGCACGGGTTGACCACGATGCGCTGGAACTGGTCCAGGTGCAGCCCGAACGCGTCGGCCAGGATCGCCTTGATCACGTCGCCGTGGCTGCACACCGCGTAGATCGCCCGCTCGCCGAGCCGCGCGTTCCAGTCCCGGACCGCGGCCACGCCGCGGGCCTGGGTGGCCGCCAGCGACTCCCCGTTGGGGAACTGCGCCGCGGACGGGTGCTGCTGCACCACCTTCCACAGCGGGTCCTTGACCAGCTCCTTCAGCGGCCGCCCGGTCCAGTCGCCGTACCCGACCTCGACGAACCGCTCGTCCACCTGCGGCTCGACGCCGTCCCTGGCCAGCGCCTGCGCGGTCTCCCGGCAGCGCTCCAGCGGGCTGCTGACCAGCGCCGACAGCGGGATCCCGGCCAGCCGGCCGGCCAGCTCGGCGGCCTGCTCGCGGCCCTTCCCGTTCAGGTGCAGCCCCGGCGTGCGGCCGGACAGCGCGGTGCCGGTCGCCTCGGTGAGGCCGTGGCGGACGAGCAGGACGGTCGGCACGTGATCACTGTACGGGCGGCGTCAGGTCGCGGAGACCACGCCGCCGGCCAGCAGGCCGATCAGCAGCAGCCCGACCGCGACCCGGTAGCCGACGAACACGGCGGTGCTGTGCCGGGTGAGGAACTGCAGCAGCCAGTGGATCGAGGCGAGCCCGACCACGAACGCCAGCACGGTGGCCAGCACCGTGGCGGCGACGCTGGGCCCGCCGGGCTCGCCGAGCCTGTGCAGCTCGAACAGCCCGGACAGCACCACCGCGGGGATGGACAGCAGGAACGAGAACCGCGCCGCGGCCTCCCGCTTCAGCCCGACGAACAGCCCGGCGGTGATGGTGGCCCCGGACCGGGACACCCCGGGCACCAGCGCGGCGGCCTGGGCCAGACCCACGAGGAGCCCGTCGCGCAGGGTGATCTCCTCCTCGTCACGCTTGTGCGCGCCGACCCGCTCGGCCAGCAGCAGCACCAGGCCCAGGGCGATCAGCGTGGACGCGATCACCCAGAGGTTGCGCGCGCCGGTCTCGATCTGGTTGGAGAACAGCAGCCCGAGGATCCCGATCGGGACGGTGGCGAAGATGACGTACCAGCCCATCCGGTACTCGAGGGTCTCGCGTGTCGCCCTGTTGAAAAGCCCACCGAACCAGGCCACCGTGATGTGCACGATCTCCCGCCAGAAGTACAGCAGGATCGCCAGCATGGTGCCGAGTTGGACGACCGCGGTGAACGCGGCGCCCGGGTCCGGCCAGTGCGCCAGCGCCGGCACGATCCGCAGGTGCGCGGTGGATGAGATGGGGAGGAACTCGGTCAGCCCCTGGACGACGCCCAGGACCGCTGCCTGCAGCAGGTTCACTCCACGACCCCGGCCTGCTCCGCGGCCTCCGCGACGGTGTGCAGCGTGGTCAGGCTCTTCTCCAGGTCCGGCGCGTAGCAGGCCACGGTCAGGGTGGTCACCCCCGCCTCGGCGTACGCGGGGAGCCGGTCGGCGATCCGGTCCCGGTCGCCCAGCAGCGCGGTCTGCTCGATGAACCGCTGCGGCACCGCGGCCATCGCCCCGTCGTAGTCCCTGGCCAGGTACTTGTCCTGGATCTCGGCCGCCTCCGCCGCGAAGCCCATCCGGACCATCTGCGCGTTGTAGAAGTTCTTCTCCCGGCTGCCCATCCCGCCGACGTACAGCGCGGTGTACGGCCGGACCGAGTCGGCCGCCTGCGCCGGGTCGTCCCCGAGCACCACCGGCACGGTGGGTACCACGTCGAAGCCCTCCAGCGTCCTGCCCGCCTTCGCCCGGCCGGCCTCGACGTGGCGCAGCCCCTCCGCGGCGTGCTCGGGTGAGAAGAAGATGGCCAGCCAGCCGTCCGCGATCTCGCCGGCCAGTTCCAGGTTCTTCGGGCCGACCGCGGCCAGGTACATCGGGATGTACTCGCGCGCCGGGTGCACCGTCAGGGTGAGCGCCTTGCCCGGGCCGTCGGGCAGCGGCAGCGTGTAGTGCTCGCCGGCGAACGACAGCCGCTCCCGGCGCAGCGCCCGCCGGACGATCTCGGCGTACTCCCGGGTGCGGGCCAGCGGCTTGTCGAACCGCACGCCGTGCCAGCCCTCGGACACCTGCGGGCCGGACACCCCCAGACCCAGGCGGAACCGCCCGCCGGAAAGGGTGTCCAGCGTGGCCGCGGTCATCGCGGTCATCGCGGGGCTGCGCGCCGGGATCTGCAGGATCGCGCTGCCGACGTCGATCCGCTGCGTCTGGGCGGCCACCCAGGCCAGCACGGTCGGCGCGTCGGAGCCGTACGCCTCCGCCGCCCACACCACGGCGAAGCCGAGCTTGTCGGCCTCCCGGGCCAGCGCGAGGTTGTCGGCGTCGTTGCCGGCGCCCCAGTAGCCAAGGTTCAGTCCGAGCCGCATGCGCGACACCCTAGGGCAGGTGTCCGTCGCGCTCCGTACCGGGAGGTAGGTTCTGCGGGCATGGAGCAGCGGGCGCTCGGGCGCAGCGGGCTGGTCGTGTCGCGGCTGGCGCTGGGCACGATGACCTGGGGCCGGGACACCGACGAGGACGACGCGGCCGCCCAGATCGCCGCGTTCCGGGACGCCGGCGGCACACTGCTCGACACGGCGGACGTGTACTGCGGCGGGGTCAGCGAGCAGATCATCGGCCGGCTGCTGCGCGACGTGGTGCCGCGCGCCGAGGTCGTGCTGGCCACGAAGGCGTGCGGCCGGACCCAGCCGGGTCCGATGGGCCGCGGCTCGTCCCGGGGCCACCTGCTGTCCGCGCTGGACGCCTCGCTGGAACGCCTGCGGACCGACCACGTGGACCTGTGGCAGATGCACGCCTTCGACGACGCGGTGCCGCTCGAGGAGACCCTCGCGGCGCTGGATCACGCGGTGTCGTCGGGGCGGGCGCGGTACGTCGGGGTGTCGAACTACTGCGGCTGGCAGACCGCGAAGGCCGCGACCTGGCAGCGCGCCTGGCCGGGGCGGGCGCCGCTGGTGTCCAACCAGGTGGAGTACTCGCTGGTGCAGCGCGGGGTGGAGCGCGAGGTGGTGCCGGCCAGCCTGGACGCCGGGACCGGGCTGCTGCCGTGGTCGCCGCTCGGGCGTGGGGTGCTGACCGGCAAGTACCGGTACGGCACCCCGTCGGACTCGCGCGCCGCGTCGCCGCACTTCACCGACTTCGTGGGCGCGCACCTGACCGAGGCCGCGTCCCGGATCGTGGAGGCGGTGGCCACCGCGGCGGACGGACTCGGCACCTCACCGCTTGCGGTTGCGCTGGCCTGGGTGCGGGACCGCCCCGGGGTGGTGGCGCCGGTGGTCGGCGCCCGCACGGTGGGGCAGCTCGCCGGGTCGCTGGACGCCGAGAAGGTCGTCCTGCCGGTGGAGATCACCCAGGCGCTGGACGACGTCTCCGCGCCGCCCCGCGGCTACCCCGAGGACTGACGCCTCGCCGGCGGTGGGGGGCGGTGGCGATCAGCGGCCCGGGCGGTCGATCCTTGGCCGAGGCATGCGGGGCAGAGGTGGCCCGGCTACCCTTCACGGTCATGGCGAACGGTGACGAGGCACTGCCCGAACGGGTGGCCGCCCTGGAGGCGGAAATGGCCGTCGTCCGGCAGGAGGCCGCGGCGGCACGGGCGCTGGCGGCCGGCGCCGACCGGGATGTCGCCGAGTACCGCGCCGAGCTACGTGCCCACACCCGGACGTTGACCGCGCTGCGGGAAACACAGTTGGAGCACTACGCCGAGCACAAGGCAGATGCCGCCGAACTCAAGGCAGGCGCCGCCGAACTCAAGGCGGGCGCCGCCGAACTCAAGGCAGGCATCGGCCACATCGTGACCTTGCTGGAACGCCTAACCCCCGACGCCGGGCCGTGACCCTTCAATCGCGCAGGGCGTGGTGGGGCCGGGTGTGTTCAGGGCGGCGGCGCGAGTCGCGAGGAGCAGCGGCCGCCGCGCGGCTACCCCGAGACCGACGCCGCCTCACCGCGCGCGGCGCCTGAGCGCTGCGAGCAGCAGCGCCAGCAGGATGATCACCGCGGCGACGGGGGCCAGCCGCTTGAGGATCGGGCCACCGGCCGCCTCGATCAGGTTGATCGCCTCGTCCTGGCGCGGGTAGGCCGGCCGCGGGCGGGGCCTGGGCGGCGGCGGCACCTCGGCGGTTGGCGGGCCGGCCGGCGTCTCGGCCGCGGGCGCGGACCCGGACGGCGCCCGCACCGCGCCGGCCGCGGTCGGCGGCACGCCCGCGTCGCCGCCGGCGTCCTGCCCGGTCGCGGGGGCGGTGGCCGTGTCCACGGCGGGCCCCGGAGCCGCCGCCCCGGCCGCTGGAGCCGCGGTCGCCTCAGCCGCCGGGGTCGCGGTCGCCTCGGCCGCCGGGGTCGCGGTCGCCTCGGCCGCCGGGGTCGCGGCGGCGGCGTGAGCCTCGTCGGCGCCGAGTTCGCCGGCCAGGCAGTCGGCGAACCGGCCGAGCAGCTTGCCACCCACGTCCGCCATCACGCCGCGCCCGAACTGCGCCGGCCGGCCGGTGATGGACAGGTCCGTGTGCACGGTCACCCGGGTCGAGTCGCCCTCGTCGTGGAGCTGCGCGGTGATCGTCGCGTTCGCGGTGCCGCTGCCGCGGGCCTCCTTGCCCTTGGCCACGATCACCGCGCGCCGACCCGCGTCGTCCACCTCCTTGAACGTGGCCTGGCCGGCGTAGGTGACCGTGATCGGGCCGACCTTCACCTTGACCTTGCCCTCGAAGTCGCGGCCCTCGACCTTGGTGATCGTCGCGCCCGGCATGCAGGGCCCGACCCGGTCGACGTCGAGCAGCACCGGCCAGGCACGCGTCGCCGGTACCGGAACGGTGAACTCGTGGTCAAGGTGCACGTCGCTCACTCCCCTCGTTCGGCCCGCGCCAGCGCAACGGCCAGGTCAGCGGGCGTATCGACATCGAGCACGTCGCCTGTGTCGTCGCACGGTACGCCGGTCACCGCGGCCGGATGCGACCGCAGCCATACCCGCGCCCCGCGGTCGCCGAGCGCGGCACCGGCCACCGCGCCGAACACCGCCCGGGTCAGCAGCACCGGGTTGCGCTGCTCGCCGCCGTAGGTGGCCGCGACCGCGCCAACCCCGTCCGGCAGGCCGGCGCGCCAGGTGGCCACCAGCCGGCGTACCGCCTCCGGCCCCACCAGCGGCTCGTCGGCCAGCGCGATCACCGCGGCGTCCACGCCGGCCGGCACCGCGGCCAGCCCGGCGCGTACCGACGACCCGATGCCGGTCGCCCAGTCGGGGTTGTGCACCGTGTCCAGCCGCACGCCCGCGTGCCCCTGCGACGACAGCCCGGCCCCGGGCGACGGCAGCGCCGGCCCGGCTGACCGCGGCACGGCCCCGGCCGACGGCAGCTCGGCCCCGGACGACGACAGCGCCGCACCGGGCGACGACAGCGCCGCACCGGCCGACCGCAGCGCTGCCTCCGCCCGGTCGGCCTGCGCGCCGAGCACCACCAGCACCGGGTCGCAGCCGCCCTCGGCCAGCAGCCGGCCGGCCCGTTCCGCCAGCAGTTCGGCGCCGAACCGGACCAGCGCCTTGGGCTCGCCGTACCGGCTGCCGGACCCGGCGGCCAGTACGATCCCGGCCACCCTCATCCGGCGACCGGCTCCCGCTGGTGCCCGTGGATGGCCCCCTCCACCCCGGACAGCGGCCGGCCCGAGCCGCCCCAGCGGCCGGCCACGATCTCCGCGACGATCGCCACCGCGGTCTCCTCCGGGGTGCGCGCGCCCAGGTCCAGGCCGATCGGCGAGTGCAGCCGCGCCAGCTCCTGCTCGGCGAGCCCGGCCTCGCGCAGCAGCTTCAGCCGTTCGTCGTGGGTACGCCGGCTGCCCATCGCGCCGATGTAGCCGGCCGGGGTGCGCAGCGCCACCTGGAGCAGCGGCACGTCGAACTTGGGGTCGTGGGTCAGTACGCAGATGGCGGTGCGCTCGTCCACGGTGGTGCCAGCGAGGTACCGGTGCGGCCACTCCACCACGACCTCATCGGCGTCCGGGAACCGCCGCCGGGTGGCGAACACCGCGCGGGCGTCGCACACCGTCACGTGGTAGCCGAGGAACGTGCCGGCCCGTGCCAGCGCCGCGGCGAAGTCGATCGCGCCGAAGACCAGCATCCGCGGCGGCGGCGCGTACGACTCGACGAAAACCGTCACCTCGTCCATCCGGCGTTCCCCGCGCGGGCCGTAGTGCCGCTCACCGGTGGCGCCCTGCCGGAGCATGCCGAGCGCGTCGTCGGTGACCGCCGCGTCCAGCCCCTCGTTGCCGAGCGTGCCCTCGGTCCGGCCCTGCGCGGCTCCCGCACCCGAGCCGGGCCAGATCGCCAGCCGGGCACCCACGTCACCCTCGCCGTCCACCACGGTGGCCAGCGCGACCGGCTCGCGCGCCTCCAGCGCGTCCAGCACGGCGCCCAGGAATGGCAGCCGGCCCGCGTCGATGGACTGCACGAACACGCTCACCGTGCCGCCGCAGGTCAGCCCCACCGCGAACGCGTCGGAGTCGCTGTAGCCGTAGGTCTGCCGGACCGGCTCGCCGGTCTGGCCCACCTCGGTGGCAAGTTCGTACACCGCGCCCTCGACGCAGCCGCCGGAGACGCTGCCGACCGCGTCGCCGTCCGGGCCGACCGCCATCGCGGCGCCCGGCAGGCGGGGCGCGCTGCGGCTGGTCGCGACCACGGTGGCCAGCCCGAACGGACGGCCGCTGGCGTACCACTCCCGCAGCGAGCCGAGGATGTCACGCACCGGCCGCACCTCCTCCCACGCACCGCGCCCCGGTCCGGCACGGCCGCGCCGCTAGGGCATGTTTCGGCTGACCCGCGACAGGGTCACGGTTCGAGCATCCGCCCCGACCACGACCCGCGCCAGCCGCTCCAGCGCGGCCAGGCTGTGCCCGGAGACGAAGTCGTCCACGTACGGCAGCGCCGCGACCAGGCCGGCCGCCAGCGGGGCGAACCCGGGCCGGCCCTTGCGCGGGTTGGACCACACCACCCGGTGCGCCAGCCGGGACAGCCGTGCCATCTGCCGGGCCAGCGCGGCCGGGTCGTCCCGCTCCCAGCCGTCGGAGAGGATCACCACCACCGCGCCGCGGGCGGTGCCGCGCTGCCCCCACCGGTCCAGGAACTCCCCCAGCAGGCTGCCGAGCCGGGTGCCGCCGGACCAGTCCGGCACCAGGTCGGCCACCGCCCGCATCGCCGCCTCCGGGTCACGCACCGCGAGCTGCCGGGTGACCCGGGTCAGCCGGGTACCCAGGGTGAACACTTCCGTCCGGGTCGCCGCCCGCCGGGAAGCCGCGTGCGCGAACCGCAGCAGCGCGTCGGCGTACGCGCTCATCGAGCCGCTGACGTCGACGATCAGCACCACCGACCGCGGCCGGGTGGAGTGCCGGCGGCGGTGCAGCCGGTACGGGTCGCCGCCGCTGCGCAGCAGGGTGCGTACCGTCCGGTGCGCGTCGATCCGGCCGTAGGCCGCCGGGTCGAAACGCCGGGACCGGCGGGACTCCCCCGGCAGCCCGAGCGCGGCCAGCGCCCGGTTCAGCGCGGCCCGCTCGGCGCCGGACAGCTCGGCGATGTCCTTGTGCCGCAGCACCTCCGTGCTGCTGGCCGCCGCCTGCAGCACCTGCCGCTGCTCCTCGCCCGGCTCGCCGTCGGCCGGCGGGGCGCCGTCCACCGCCAGCGGCACCGCCCGCACCACGGTGACCGGCCGGCGCCGCAGCCGCGGCCGCTGGCCGGAGAACAGCGCGGCGAACACCGCGTCGTAGCGCACCTGGTCCTCCGGCCCGGAGCAGAGCGTCAGCCGGCCGGCCCAGTACACGTCGGCCCGCCGGGCCGGGTCCAGCTCGGCCAGCGCGCGCACCGCCTCGGCCACCCGGTCCGGGCCGACCGCCACCCCGGCGGCCTCCAGCGCCCGCCCGAGGCCGACCATCACCCCGACGGCGTCCAGTCCGTCAGGCGCCCGCGACAGCCCGCTCAACCAGAGCCCCCATGTCCATGGCCAGCGCGCGCTCGGCGTCCTCCCGGTACTTCACCACCGCGCCGAGGGTGGCCGCGGCCAGCGCCGGGTCCAGGTGGTGCGCGCCCAGGGCGGCCAGCGCCTCGGTCCAGTCGATCGTCTCGGCGATCCCGGGCGGTTTCAGCAGGTCCTCGCCGCGCAGCGCCTGCACCGCGGCGGTGACCTGGCGGATGAGCCGGTCGGACGCGGCCGGGACACGCAGCCGGACGATCTCCACCTCGCGGTCGAAGTCGGGGTGCTCGATCCAGTGGTAGTAGCACCGGCGCTTGAGCGCGTCGTGCACGTCCCGGGTGCGGTTGGAGGTGATCACCACGGCGGGCGGCACCGCCGCCCGGATGGTGCCCAGCTCGGGAACCGTCACCGCGAAGTCGGACAGCACCTCCAGCAGGAACGCCTCGAACTCGTCATCGGCCCGGTCCACCTCGTCGATCAGCAGCACCGCCGGGCTGGTCTCCAGCGCGGCCAGCAGCGGCCGGGCGATCAGGAACCGGCGGTCGTACAGTTCGGCCTCCAGCCCCTCGGTGGCCGCCCCCGATGCCGCCCCGGCCACCTCGGCGGTGCGCAGGTGAAGCAGTTGCCGCGGGAAGTCCCAGTCGTACAGCGCCTGGCTGGCGTCGATCCCCTCGTAGCACTGCAGCCGGATCAACGGCGCGCCCAGCACGGTGGCCAGCGCCTTGGCCAGCTCGGTCTTGCCGACCCCCGCCTCGCCTTCGCAGAACAGCGGCCGGTGCAGCCGCAGCCCGAGGTACGCCGCGGTGGCCAGCCCTTCGTCGGCGAGGTACCGCGCCTCGGCCAGCCGCGCGGACAGGCCGGCCGGGGACTCCACCCCGGCCGGCAGCAGACCCCGCGAACCCTCCACCTCGTTCAGCGCATCGCCTCCGACCTACGTGTCAACGTGCGGCGGCCTCGACCGCCCGGCGGGTGAGCACCCGGGCCAGGTGCTCGCGGTAGTCCGCCTTGCCGGCCAGGTCCGAGGTCGGCGAGGTGCCGTCGGCCGCGTGCCCGGCGGCCGCCGCGATGCCGCCGTTGCCGGATGCGGCGCCGGCCAGGGCCTGCTCGGTGGTGGTCGCCCGCAGCGGCGTCGGGCCCATGTTGGTCAGCCCGATCCTGGCCTCGGCGATGGCGCCGTTCTCGCGCCGGACCAGCGCCGCCACGCCGACGATCGCCCAGGCCTGCGCGACCCGCTGGAACTTCTCGTAGTGCGAACCCCACCCGGCCCCGTGCCCGGGCACCCGGACCTCCACCAGCAACTCGTCCGGGCCGAGCGCGGTCTCCAGGTAGTCCACGAAGAACTCGCCGGCCGGCACGGTCCGCCGCCCGTTCGGCCCGGCGATGACGAACTCCGCGTCGGCGGCCAGCGCCACCGCGGGCAGGTCGCCCGCCGGGTCGGCGTGCGCCAGCGACCCGCCGAACGTGCCGCGGTGCCGTACCGCCGGGTCGGCCACGGTGGCGGTCGCCTTGGCCACCAGCGGCGCGTACTCCGCCACCAACGGGTTGTGCAGCACCTCGTGGTGCGGGGTCGCCGCGCCGATGACCACGGACCCGCCGTCCATCCGGATGCCGCGCATCTCCTCCACCCGGCCCACGTCGACCAGCGCCGTGGGGGTGGCCATCCGCAGCCGCAGCAGCGGGATCAGGCTCTGCCCGCCGGCCAGCACCTTCGCGTCCTCGCCGTGCTCGGCCAGGGCCGCGACGGCTTCGTCCACAGTGGACGGACGGACGTAGTCGAAGCTCGGAGGGATCACTGCGCACTCCCCTCGGTCTGCGCGCCGCCGTAGGCGACGGTGCCTCCGGCGGACCGGTCGCCGCCGGACCCGCCCTCGTTGATCGCCCGCCACACCCGCTCCGGGGTGCACGGCATCCGGATGTCGGACACGCCGAGGTGCCGCACGGCGTCGATGACCGCGTTCACCACGGCCGGCGTGGACGCGATCGTGCCGGCCTCGCCGACGCCCTTCACCCCGAGCGGGTTGGTGGTCGACGGGGTCTCGGTGCGGTCGGTGGTGAAGTCCGGCAGGTCGGCCGCGGACGGCACCAGGTAGTCCACGAACGTGCCGGTCACCAGGTTGCCCTCGTCGTCGTACACGGCCTCCTCGTACAGCGCCTGGGCGATGCCCTGCGCCAGCCCGCCGTGCACCTGGCCCTCGACGATCAGCGGGTTGACCACCTTGCCGACGTCGTCCACGCAGACGTACGAGCGCAGCGTGACCGCGCCGGTCTCGGTGTCCACCTCGGCCGCGCACAGGTGGGTGCCGTGCGGGAAGGAGAAGTTCTCCGGGTCGTAGGTGGCGTCGGAGTCCAGCGACGGCTCCATGCCCTCGGGGTAGTTGTGCGCGGCGAAGACCGCGAGCGCGACCTCCTGGATGGTGACCCTGGCGTCCGGCGAGCCCTTCACGCTGAACGTGCCCGCGTCGAACTCGACGTCGTGCTCGGCCGCCTCCAGCAGGTGCGCGGCCACCTTGCGGGCCTTCTCGATCACCTTCTCGGCCGCCTTGACCATGGCGATGGCGCCCACCACCAGGGACCGCGAGCCGTAGGTGTCCATGCCCTTGTGCGAGACCTGGGTGTCGCCGTGCAGCACCTCGACGTCCTCGAACGGCACGCCGAGCTGGTCGGACAGGATCTGGCTCCAGGCCGTCTCGTGGCCCTGGCCGTGCGGCGAGCTGCCGGTGACCACCTCGACCTTGCCGGTGGGCAGCATCCGCACGCTGCCGTACTCCCAGCCGCCGGCGCCGTAGGCCAGCGAGCCGAGCACCCGGGACGGGGCCAGGCCGCACATCTCGGTGAACGTGGAGACGCCGATGCCGAGCTGCACCCGGTCGCCGGACTCCCGCCGCTTGTCCTGCTCGGCGCGCAGCCCGTCGTAGTCGAACAGCTGCTTGGCCTTCGCGGTGGCCGCCTCGTAGTTGCCCGAGTCGTACACCAGCCCGCACACCGTGGTGAACGGGAACTCCTCGTGCCTGATCCAGTTCTTCTCGCGGACCTCCAGCGGGTCCATGCCGAGCTCGACGGCCAGCTCGTCCATCATCCGCTCGATGGCGAACGTGGCCTCCGGCCGGCCGGCGCCGCGGTAGGCGTCGGTGAGCGTCTTGGTGGTGAACACGTTGGTGCAGGCGAAGTGGTACGCCGGGAACTTGTAGATGGCGTTGTACATGAACGCGCCGAGCAGCGGGATGCCCGGGGTGACCAGCCCGAGGTAGGCCCCCATGTCGGCCATCAGCTCGACCTTGAGCCCGGTGACCGTGCCGTCCCGCTTGGCGGCCAGCGTCAGGTCCTGGATCTGGTCCCGGCCGTGGTGCGCGGTCAGCATGCACTCCGAGCGGGTCTCGGTCCACTTCACCGGCCGCCTCAGCCGCCGGGCCACCAGCAGCGTCAGGATCTCCTCCGGCGCCACCGCGATCTTGCCGCCGAAGCCGCCGCCCACGTCCGGGGCGATCACCCGGATCTTGTGCTCGGGCAGGCCGAGCGTCAGCGCGGTCATCGTCTTGAGGATGTGCGGCACCTGGGTGGCCGACCACATGGTGAGCTGCTCGCCGTTCGGGTCCACCACGGTGGAGCGCGGCTCCATGAACGCCGGCACCAGCCGCTGCTGGTAGAGGCGGCGCCTGACCACGACGGAGTCCGGGTCGGACTCCGCGGCGGAGATGGCGTCCGCGGCCGAGCCGCCGGTGCCCGCCTCGCCGGAGTCGAACACCCACAGCGCGTTGCGGTTGGTTTCGAGGTCCGGGTGGACCAGGACGGCGTCCTCGGCCAGCGCGGCCTCCATGTCCAGCACCGGCGGCAGCGGGTCGTAGTCCACCTCGACCAGTTCGGCGGCGTCGCGCGCCTCGGCCGCGGTCCGGGCGGCCACCACGGCCACGCCCTCGCCGGCGAAGTGCACGGTGTCGAAGGCGAGGACCGGCCGCTGCGGCGCCTTCATGTCCGGGGTGACCGTCCAGGCACAGGGCAGGCCGACCCCTTCGGCGTCCAGGTCGGCGGCGGTGAACACGCCCATGACGCCGGGCTGCTGCCGGGCCGTTTCGGTGTCGACCCGGAGGATCTTGGCGTGCGCCATCGGGCTGCGCGCAACCGCCAGGTGCAGCATGCCGGGGAGCTGGATGTTGTCGGTCCACCGGGTGCGGCCGGTGATCAGCCGGGCGTCCTCCTTGCGGCGGCGGGCCCGGCCGACCTCGCGCTTGTCGGTCGGCTCGTCGACCTGGCCGGACTCGGCGATCTGTTCGGCGATCTGCTCGGGGCCGAGGTGGCTCATGACGGCACCTCCGCGGGTGTGCCGGCGGTCGCGGCTGCGGTACGGACCGCGCGGACGATGTTCTGGTAGCCGGTGCACCGGCACAGGTTGCCCTCGAGGCCCTCGCGGATCTCCTGGTCGGTCGGCTGTGGGTTGTCCCGCAGCAGGTCGACCGAGGCCATGATCATGCCCGGGGTGCAGAAGCCGCACTGCAGCGCATGGCTCTCGTGGAACGCGCGCTGGACGGGGTGCAGCTCGCCGTTGCTGGACAGGCCCTCGATGGTGGTGATCTCGGCACCGTCGGCCTGGACGGCCAACACCGTGCAGCTCTTCACGCTGGCGCCCCCGAGCAGGACCGTACAGGCGCCGCAGTTGGAGGTGTCGCACCCGACCGGGGTGCCGACCTTGCCGAGCCGGTCTCGTAGGTAGTGAACAAGCAGCATGCGCGGTTCGACATCGTCGCTGTAGCGCACGCCGTCCACGGTGACGTCAATGCGTGCCATGCACCCTCCCAGGGCAGGGCCGGACGGACGGTCTGCACCGCGGCCTCACCGGCGACGGTGGCGGAGATCACGCTATGCCCGCAGGCGCCCCTCCCGCCAGCGCACGTCTTCACTATCTGCGACGGAGGATCGGGATCTTGTTGACTATCGGGGGCGCACCGGGCGCCCGGCGCGCGGGCACTACGCTGACCACCCATGGCCGACCCGGTTTTCGCCGCGTTCTGCGCCGCCGGGCTGTGGCCGGGGCTCGGAACCACGCTCGCCGGCAGGCTGGCCGAGTTCGGCGTCGAGAGCCCGGACGACGTCACCGTGGCCAAGCTCGTGGAGCTGCCGCAGGTGGGCAGGGTCCGTGCCGAGCGGCTGCTGTCAAGCTGGATCGGCGCGCATCCGACGTACGACGTGGCCGGGCTGCTGGTGCCGGCCGGGCTGCCGGCGCGGCTGGCCGGCCGGCTGGTCGATGTCCTCGGCAACGCCGCCGCCACGTACCTGCGCGAGGACCCGTGGCGGCTGCTGGTGCTGCCGGAGGTCAAGCTGGTGGAGGCGGACCGACTGGCGGTCGGCACCATCCCGGGGGTGCGCAAGGACGACCCGCGGCGCGGCCGGGCGCTGGTCGCGCACACCCTGGCCCGCGCCGCCCGGGACGGCCACACCACCTGCCCGGCCGACCTGGTGCACGCCGCGCTGCTGGCCGACGGCGTGGCCGACCCCGGCGGCGCGCTGGCCGCCGCACTGGAGACCGGCACCGTACTGGAGGTCGGTGACGGGCAGGTGGCGCTGGATCGGTACGCCATGGCCGAGGACTCCATCGCGGAGGCGGTGGCCCGGCTGGCCGCCACCGCCAAGCCGCTGGGCGAGCCGGCCGACCTGGCGGAGTTCGGCGCCGAGCTGGACCAGACCCAGCGCGCGGCCGTTGCCCAGGTCGTCACCGCCGGGGTGAGCGTGCTGACCGGCGGCCCGGGCACCGGCAAGAGCCGCACGGTGGCCGCGGTGGTGGCGCTGGCCGAGGCCCGCGGCCGGTCCGTCGCGCTGGCCGCTCCCACCGGGCGCGCCGCCAAGCGGCTGGAGGAGCTGACCGAGGCGCCCGCCAGCACCATCCACCGGCTGCTCGGCGCGCAGGGCATGACCGGCGGGTTCCTGCACGGGGAGGCGTTCCCGCTGGACGCCGAGGTCGTGGTGGTGGACGAGACCTCGATGCTGGACGCCGAACTGGCCGCCGCGCTGCTGGAGGCGTGTGCGGACGGCACCCACCTGCTGCTGGTGGGCGACCCGGCGCAGCTCCCCTCGATCGGGCCGGGCCGGGTGCTCGCCGACCTGGTGGAGTCCGGCGCGGCGCCGGTCACCGAGCTGACCACCCTGTACCGGCAGGCCGTGGGTGGGGCGATCGCCCGGCTGGCCACCGCGGTGCGGGGCGGCACGCTGCCGCCGGTGCAGGACCCGGACCGCGAGGTGGTGGTGGTGCCGGCCCGCGGGTCGGCCGAGGCGGCGCACCGGGTGGTGCAGCTCGTCACCGACTCGATCCCCCGGGCGCTGGCCATCCCGGCCGAGGCGGTACAGGTGGTCACCCCGGTGCACCGCGGCCCGGCCGGCACGTTGGAGCTGAACCGGGCGCTCAAGGCGCGGCTCAACCCGGGGCCGGGCCGGGTCGGCGGCTTCGACCCGGGTGACCGGGTGGTGGCCACCGCGAACCACCTGGACGCCGAGCCGGTCGGGTTCGCCAACGGCGAGGTGGGGGTGGTGGCCGAGGCGGCCGACGGCGCGGTCACGGTGGAGTTCGCCAGCGGGCCGGCCGAGGTGTCCGGCAAGGCGCTGTCCGACATCCGGCACGGCTGGGCGATCACCGTGCACCGGGCGCAGGGCTCGGAGTGGCCCGCCGTGGTGGCCGTGCTGCCCCCGGAGGCCGGCGGCATGCTGTCCCGGCCGCTGGTCTACACCGCGCTGACCCGGGCGCAGCGGCACCTGTCGATCGTGCACGCCGCCGGGCCGGTGCTGGCCCGGGCGGTCCGCGAGGTGGGCGCCCGGCCACGGCGTACCCGGCTGCGCGCCCTGCTGGCCCTGCCGGCCGAGGGCGACGCCGGCGGGTGACCGGCGGGCGGCGGACTGCTGCGCGCCCTGCTGGCCCTGCCCGGCCGAGGGCGACGCCGGCGGGTGACCGGCGTGGACACCGGGGCAGGTGCAGCCGGCCTCGGGCCGAGCAGGCATACTCGCCAGATGGATCCGGCAGACGCGGACTGGGAGTACGCACCGATGCGCATCCCGTCCAATACCGACCGGCAGACAGCGGCGGTCCAGCTCATGCTGCACGCCGAGTACGGAGGCTGGGAGCTCGCCCGGGTCAGGCTGCACCCGGACGGCACCCGCCGGGTGTGGCTGCGGCGCAGGCGCACCGGGCACCGGCTCCCCGGCCCGCTGCTCTGACGGCTCGGCACCAGCACCCGCCGCGCGCCGCGCCGAGCGGGCGCGGGGTCACCCCGTGGACAGCTCCAGCTTCGGTATCCCGGGTGGGTCGAAGCCCATCACCTGGCCGTAGAACGACATCTCGGCCTCCGCCGCCGCGATGATCGTCTCCGCCTTGCGGAACCCGTGCCCCTCCCCCTCGAAGAGCAGGTACGCGTACGGGATCCCCTTCCTGGCCAGCGCCGCGACGAACATCTCCGCCTGGCTCGGCGGCACCACCTTGTCCTCGGCGCCCTGCAGCAGCAGCACCGGGCAGGACAGGTCGTCCACGTGTGACAGCGGCGCCCGTTGCACGTACACCGCCCGCGCCTCGGGCAGCGGCCCGACCAGCCCGTCCAGGTAGCGGGACTCGAAGTCGTGGGTGTCCGCGGCGAACTGCTCCAGCTCGGCCACCCCGAAGTAGGACGTGCCGCAGGCGAACACGTCGGTGCCGACCAGCGCGGCCAGGGCGGTCCAGCCGCCCGCGCTGCCGCCGAAGATGGCCAGCCGGTCGGGGTCCGCCTCGCCGGTCTCCGCCAGCGCCAGCGCGGCGGCCACCGCGTCCTCCACGTCGACCACGCCCCACTGCCCGCGCAGCCGCTGCCGGTACTCGCGGCCGTACCCGGTGGAGCCGCCGTAGTTGACGTCCAGCACGCCGAGGCCGCGGCTGGTGTAGTACGCGATGCCGACGTTCAGCTCGGCCATCGACTGGCTGGTGGGGCCGCCGTGGATGTGTACGAGGTACGGCGGCCGCTCCCCCTCCGGGGCGCGCGCGGTCGGGTGGGTGGGCGGGTAGACGTGCACGTGCACGTCGCGGCCGCCCGGGCCGGGAACCACCCGCGAGCGGGGCACCGGCAGGTACGCCGGGTCGGGCAGCCGCTCCGCGGCCCGGCGCGGCACCGTGACCCCGCCGGTGGCCGGGTCGAACCGGAGCAGCTGCGTCCCGGATCGCGGGCTGGCCACCACCGCGGTGAGCGTGCTGCCGTCGCCGGTCAGGCCGGCCCAGGTGGTGTACGGCAGGTCCAGGTCGGCGAGGTCGCCGGTCGCCGGGTCGAGCAGGCCGACCCGGTACGTGTCGGTGCCGTGCCGCACCGCGATCCGGCCGTCCGCGAGCGGCGCGTACCAGGTGTTGCCGAGCTGCCACAGCGGCCCGCCGAACTCCTCCTCCCGGGGGCACAGCGGCCGAGGCTCGCCGCCGCCCGCGGGCAGCTCGTACAGGTTCCACCAGCCGGACCGGTCACTGAGCGCGTACAGCGTGCCGGGGCCGGCCCACTCCGGCTGCAGCACCGACTCGGCCGGCCCGCCGAGCACCGTCCGCGGCTGCCCGACGCTGCCGTCGGCGCCCAGGTCGGCGACCCGCAGCTCGGTGCCGTCCCACGGCATCCGGGGGTGGTCCCAGGTCAGCCAGGCCAGCCGGCGGCCGTCCGGGCTGATCCGCGGGTGGGCCAGGAAGTGGCCGTCGCGCAGCAGTACGCGGGGCGCGCCGCCGCCGACTGGCACCGCGACCAGCGCCCGGCTGACGGCGCCGTCGGCGTGCGACTCCCGTACGCACCAGATCTCGGAGCCGTCCGGGGTCAGGGTGAGATCGGCGTACCGCTCGGCGGCCGGGCTGGCCGGTTCGGGGGTGATCGGTACCGGCTCGGCCGCACCCGGGTCCAGCCGGTACAGCCGCTGGTCGGCGTAGTTGGCGAACACCAGCGCGTAGCCGTCCGAACCGTGCGGGACACCCGCGCCTGCCGAACCGTGCGGGGCACCCGCGCCGGCCGAACCGTGCGGGACACCCGCGCCGGCCGAACCGTGCGGGACACCCGCGCCCGAGGAGGGCGGCACGGCCAGCCAGGACCGGCCGCCGTACTCGTGCACCCGGGTGCGGGCGTTCCACGGCGGCGGCAGCAGGTCGACCGGCCTCCCGTCGGCGCCGGTCCGGACGATGGCCTGCCGGCCCGACTCGTCCGGCCGGCCCTCGGTCCACCACACATCCCCGCCGACGACGCCCGGGAAGGACAGCGAGAGGCTGCCGCGGGCGCGGTCGGCGGCCGAGATGGGGGACGGCCACGCGCCGTACGGGATGGTCATGCCGGCATCCTGTCGTACCCCGCTGTTATCCATTAAGCCATGGGATCACTGAGCCGGCTCGACCTGCTGCCGCACCAGCCCGGTATGTCAGCTACCCATCACGAGTCGGTCCAGCACCCGCACGCCGAACTTCAGCGCATCGACCGGCACCCGCTCGTCGATCCCGTGGAACAGCGCGGCGAAGTCGAGGTCCGCCGGCAGCAACAGCGGGGAGTAGCCGAAGCAGCGCATGCCGAGCTTGGCGAACGACTTCGCGTCGGTGCCGCCGCTCATCAGGTATGGCACCGGGTGCGCCAACGGGTCCTCCGCGCGCAGCGCCGTCACCATGGCGTCCACCAGCGCGCCGTCGAACGATGTCTCCACCGCCTGGTCGTACACGATCCACTCGCGCTCGACGTCCGGGCCGAGCAACTCGTCCACCTGCTTGGTGAACTCCTCCTCCTGGCCGGGCAGGTAGCGGCCGTCCACCACGGCCTCCGCGGTGCCCGGGATCACGTTGGCCTTGTACCCCGCCGACAGCATCGTCGGGTTTGCGGTGTTGCTCAACGTGGCGGCGATCATCTTCGACATCGCGGCCAGCCCGTCCAGCACCGCCGGGTCGTCCGGGTCGAGCGCCACCCCGGTCGCCTCCGACAGCCCGGCCACGAAGGAGCGCAGCGTGTGGGTGAGAACCCGCGGGAAGCGGTGCCGGCCGAGCCGCGCCACCGCCTCGGCCACCGCGGTGACCGCGTTGTCCGGGTGCACCATCGAGCCGTGACCGGGCACGCCGCGGGACCGCAGCCGCATCCAGGCCAGCCCCTTCTCCGCGGTCTGGATGAGGTACAGCCGCAGGTCGTCGCGGAGCGTCACGGAGTACCCGCCGACCTCGCCGACCGCCTCGGTGCACCCCTCGAACAGCTCCGGGTGGTTGTCCACCAGCCAGCGGGCGCCCTTGCCGCCGCCGGCCTCCTCGTCGGCCACGAACGCCAGCACCACGTCCCGCGGCGGCCGCGCCCCGGCGCGCATCCACTGGCGGGCCAGCGCCAGCATCATCGCGTCCATGTCCTTCATGTCGATGGCGCCGCGGCCCCACAGGTAGCCGTCCCGCTCCTCCCCCGCGAACGGCGGCACCGACCATTCGGATGCGTCCGCCGGCACCACGTCGAGGTGCCCGTGGACCAGCAGCGCGTCCCGGCCAGGGTCGGTGCCCGGCAGGCGGACGATCACGCTCGTACGCTTCGGCTCCGACTCCAGCACGGTGGGCTCCAGACCGACCTCGGCCAGCTTGCCGGCCACGTACTCCGCCGCGGCCCGCTCCCCCACGCTGGTCTCCGCCTCGCCGGTGTTCGTGGTGTCGATGCGGAGCAGGTCGCGGCACAGCCCGGCGACCTCGTCCTCGGCGGAACGCCCGCTGGCGTTGTCGGTCATCCCCCCTTCCTACCAGTCGCCGCCGCGTCGTTTGAGCGCCGGACCCGCGGTCAGCTACAGTTGCCCCCCGCGGAGGGAACACGTCCCCGCGTGCGTCCGGGTGGCGGAATGGCAGACGCGCTAGCTTGAGGTGCTAGTGCCCGAAAAGGGCGTGGGGGTTCAAGTCCCCCCTCGGACACGACCACTACACCCACGGACGGTGCTGGCCTGGTCTCGGCCAGCACCGTGTGTGTTTGGTGGTCGTAGGTCAGGCGCAGGCCGAGTTGTCGGTAGACCTCGGCCTTGTCGGCGGGGTCGGCGTCGCGGAGGACGGACAGCAGCCCGCCGAGGGCGTCGATGAGCGCCTTGATTTCGTCGCGGCTCATCCGTGGGCGGGTCCGGGCGCTGCGCGCGCTGTGGGTGAGGGTGGTTTCGGCGGCTGCACGTTGGGCTTGGACTTGTCTGGTCCAGGTGGCGACGAGGGTGGGGTCGGCTCCTGCTTCGAGGGCGGCGCGGTGTCGGGCGAGTTTGCGGTCGCATTCGGTGAGGGTCCGCTGTACCGCTTCGGCGGCGGTGTCGTCTGTCGTCTGTGCTTGCTCCAGAGCTGTCAGGGAGCGCTGGATGTGGTGGGGGGCGAAGGCGTCGGCGAGCCAGCGGTCGAGGGTGGTGAGGATGTCGGTTTCGCGAAGGTAGACGTTCAGTGGGTGGTCGATGGCGTTGGCGAGGGCGTATTCGTGGGGGTAGCGGCACCGGTACCGTGCCTGGTCATGTGCCCAGTTGCCTTGCATGCGCCGTCCGCAGGAGTTGTGGAACAGCATGCCTTTGAGGGCGTAGGCGTGCCGGGTCCGGACGATCTCGCGGCCGGTGGAGGTGGGGCCTCGGGTGGCGAGCCGCCGCTGCACGTCGTCGAAGGTCTGCTTGAGGATCAGGGCGGGGTGGGCTGGTTGGTCGGAGAAGATCCAGGCGTCCCTGCGGTTCCACTTCAGCGTGGTCTGGTGCCCGAGCGCGACGTCCTCGACGTCGATGAGTGACTCGTCCTTGCGTTGGCGGTTCCATACCTGGTGGCCGGTGTAGCGGGGGTTGGTGAGGATCGTGCGGACCGCGCTCTTGGACCAGGCGATCCCGCTGCGGTGCGGGTTGCGCGCCGGGTCGTTCGCGGAGGGGCAGGGGACGTGCCCGGCGGTCAGCCGCTGCGCGATGGCGTAGATCCCGATGCCGGACAGGTACTCGGAGTAGATCCGCTGCACGACGGGCGCGGTCGCCGGGTCGGGTTCGAGGCGGTGCAGGCGTTTGCCGTCGGCGGCCTTGCCGGGGTTGGGGTGCGGCCCGGCGTCGGCCAGCCGGTAGCCGTAGGGTGGCCGGCCACCCAGGTAGCGGCCTTCGATCCTGGTCTGAGCGGCCATCGCGGTCCGGACCCGGATCTTGATCCGGGTCCGTTCGCCCTTGCTGACCCCGCCGAAGACCGACATCACCAGGTCGTGGGCCTCCGATTCGGGGTCGATCGGGCCGCCGACCTCCGGCACCCACAGCGGCACGCCGTAGTGGACGAAGACCGGGAACGTCAGGCCGAACTGGTTGCCGTAGAAGGCACGCTGCGGCTCGCCGATGACCACGGCGTCGAACCCGCGGTCGGGCCGTCGCAGCGCCTCCAGCAGCGCGGCGGCCCGCGGTCGGCGTTTCCACGGGATCGACCGCGACTGCCCGATGTCGAAGAACTCCATCACCACCACCCCGCGCGGCCCGATCAGGGCCTGCGCCCGGGTGAGCTGCCAGTTGCGGGATGCCTGTGGGTCCTGCTGATCCTCAGTGGAACACCGACCCGCGAAGGCGAAGGGGATGCTCACGCCGCTCTCCCCTCGAAGCTCGGGTCTTCACCTACCGCGGGGCCGACGCTCGGCACCCGCCCGGCCTCAGCACGAGCGCGCCGGAGGTTGTGGATCAGGCGCAACAGCGCCGCCGCGGCGGACGGGGTGAACATTGGCGGCTCGGCCGGGACCACGACAGTCAGTGCACCCGGGCCCGCTGGACCGTCTTCTCCTCCGGGGCGTCGCCGATGGGGGTGGCATCGCTGCCCCATTCCCCCGCAGGCTCGGCCGGACGGATCGGCGGTCACGAGCGAGCTCCCTGGGATGACTTGTGTCGGTGAACGGGCAGGTTGCCCATCCCGCCACCGCTGGCAACCCGATGTCGGGTATTCATGCCGGTGCCGACGCGCTGGCGTGCTGGAGGATCCTGCTGCCGCCGGGCGGGGCCGACGTCGCCCACGCGCGGCCGCCCCAGGGCCACCCGGTGGGCGGCACCGGCTGCTGCACGGCGTCACGCGCTGGTTGGTCACGTTCACCTCGATCCAGTCCGGGTTCTGGGTCCGCGGCCTGCGCTGCGGACCGCCAGCCGGTCAGCCCTGGCACCGTCGCCATAGCTGGCTCCATGCACCCTCCGCCTCGGCGGATGGTCAAGCGTGGCGGCACGGCCGGCGCGCCAAGAGGCCGGTTCGGGCCGCCCGGCGATGCGGGTGGTCGCGGATGCGGCCCTGACCACGACCTGTTCCGGTCCAGCCCCGTTGACCTCGCTGCCCGCGCCGTCGCCGATCCAGCCTCGACGGCCCCTAATGCGAAAATGGGCCCATGACCGCGCCTCCCCCGCAAGCCCCGCTCTCCGGGGGACTGCGGGTCCGCAGCACCTGGGATGACGTTGAATCCCCTCACCGTGACACCGTGTGGCAGCACCTTCGTGCTCTTCGCCACGCACCGCCCGGTGGCGCTCACAGCGGCGACCGCCGCAAGACCTTCGGGTCCGCCCTTGAACAGGCAGAGCAACTCCTCGAAGCCGCCGCCACGGTCGGCTATGCAGCACGACCCATACTGCTGTTCTATGGACTGAGTCAGGCCGGTCGAGCCGTGGCGGCAGCTGCCAAGTCTGCAACGTCCCCGGCGGCTTGGAGGCTGCGCGGACACGGGATTGAGGTGTCCAACCTCGACCAGCGCCCCGGGCTGCACCAACTCGTCGTGCGCGACAGCGGGAGCGGGACCTTCGTCCAACTCGCAGGCCTGCTTCGCTCGGGCACGCTGCCGAACGGCGCGTCCCTCGGCCAGGTGTGGGCCGCCATCCCGGACCTTCGCACCACCCCCATCGACGCAGGCACGGAGTACCTGACCCCGTTGACCCTCGGCGGTTGGCGGACTCGCGGAGGGCAGATCATCAGCCCGGTGTGCGGCCTGCCGTGGCGGTTCACCGACCCTTACACCGAGGCAGACATCATCGGCTACCTGGCGTCCTATCCGAGCCTGGTCGGTAGCCAGAACGCCGCCCCAGACCACGCCTTTCCTCAGGAGACCACGAGAACCGCGGATGTTCCGCGCGTCTGGCCATTGCCGGCCGGCCAGGATCCGGACCCATTCATTGCCAGCCGCACACGGCCCTATCGGGGAGACGACGAACGGTGGGTCTTCCCGGCCCTTGGCGGCAGCCCCGTTCCTCTCCATCCTCTGCTCGCGTGGTGGGCGGTGTTGTACACGCTGTCGATGCTTGCTCGCTACGAACCGGCAAGCTGGGAAGCCCACCTCAACGTCGACGCCGAGCCCGACGCAGTTCCGCTCGAGGCCGCGCTCAGCCGTGCCCTGGACACCTGCCCTCAGCTCATCCTGCACGCCATCCGAGCCGTCAGCACATGACAGCTCAGGCCGTTCATCCGACCACCCCGCGGGATCGGTGAGATCCCCGCAGGAGGCGTGCCCAGGCGCCCGAAGGACCCGGAGTTCCGCCTCCAGAGACCCGCAGAAATCCTGAACTCGGGGCAGGCACAAGGGCATGGAGGCGAACCGGTGCGCCGGGTCCAGGGCGTCGGCGCGGATGTCGCCGGCGGATACCTTGAGCACCGGAATACCTGCCTTGGCGGCCTCGACCCGTAGCCGGCGGAGGTTCGCGTACACCGCGGCCGGTTCCCATCGGGTGTCGGCGAAGACGGCCCAATCAAAGCGTGGGATGGTTCCGTCGCAGGCCAGCAGCAGAACGGTGGTGGATTGGACGCCGGCGCCCAGCGACAGCAACCGCAACCTCGGGCCGTCCGTCACGCCGCGCGCCTTTCCGCCCTGGAGGGCGTGTCAGCCGGGTGGCCGGGCTGCTGCCCGAGGTGGCCGGCGAGGCCGGCCGGCGGCTCGGGTGGCCGGCGCAGGATCAGGACGTCTTCGTGCTGGGCGAGGTGGATGGGGTGGCCGTGGGCGCGGGCGGAGCGGGCCTGTTGGAGTTGGAAGAACGAGCCGCGGCCGACCAGGCCACCGTCGCGGACGGCGGCCAGCAGCGCGACGCACCGTTGTACGGGTTCGTAGCCGGCGCGGATGGCCGCGGTTCAGGCGCCAACGCACCAAGCCAAACCGATGACAGCGAGCGACACCGCCGAAGAGTTTCACCCACCTACGGGTGGTCCCCGCAGGGGGCCATGGATTTCTTGGGTGGTGTCAGCCCGGGCAGCACGGACCAGCGGCCGCCGCACCCACCAGCCGGCCCGACGCAACCAGGGCAGCACGACCCGCCACACCGCAGCCGCCACCAGCAGCGCGCCAGCCAGCACCCCGACTACACCCCAGATCGCCACAATCACCACTCCATGCCGGTGTCGCCTTGCCGACTAGACAGTACGGCCGCAGCACACCGGCCCAGCCCCCGACCGCCTCGGCATCGTTCGGGCAGCCTCGTGTCGAACAGGTCGCTGACCGCGCGAACGTTGTCGGCCCGGATCAGGCCTACGGCGAGCGGCATGTGAGTGAATCGGGCCGGTGTTGCGGTTGCCGTTGGCGCTGCCGGACTGTTGAGCGGGCTCGCAGCGTCGGAATCAGCGGAGTCAATCCGCGTGCCCGAGGGCGAAACGCGGGACGGGAGCTGTGTTGACATTTCCTGGCCAGTTCGTGGCCAGCCCGTTGGTTCAGTCGAGAATGTCTGCGGATCAGAACGCTCGAACACCCCGGCATGGCATGACCGGGAGACACGGTATGCCGCAGCCCCCCTTCGCGGCAGTTGAGGATGTCAGCCACAGTACCGGGAGAGACGCCTGCGGCGGTCTCGGCGTCCCTCGGCTGTCAGGCCCGGATGTAGTGCTTGGCTTTGGCAGGCGTCGTATCATTCGAGAGCGGCGCTAGCGGTTTGCCATCCATATTCCGATAGCCACGCCCACGAGCAGTACGACGGCAGCGGTTATCACGCCGCCAGCGAACCAGCGCCAAGGACTATTGGTGTGTTGAGGCGGTCTAACGCGAATGGTCACTTTCGACGCTTCAATCGCCGCAGTTCGGATCTTATCAGCGGCATCCTCAAGGGATTGTATCCTGTTGTCAAGTTGGTAGAGGTATGGTTCGTCAGGCATTCGCTCGCTAGCTCTGAGCAACATGGACGCCACGCCCTCGTCAGGGAATCTATGGCTAGCGCCCGCCAGCCACGACGCGACCTCCTCATTAGGCAGTCGGTAGCTAGCACTCAGTAGCATCGAGGCGGTGCCCTCGTCGGGCAGTCGATAGCTTGCATCCAGAAGCATCTCCGCAATGTGTTCTCCCGGCAAGGCTAGGCCTTCGAGAGCCCCCGCGAGGTCGATCCATTGACTCATCCAGGACTTCTTGTAGTCGCGCTTCGGTAAGTCCATCAATATACCGCTGAGACGGATCTTGCGCTTCACGCGCCGCTTTCCACCCCTTTAGAACCTTCACGGTGTACCTCGCCGAGTTGCCGTCTATCGTGTTGTGATGCTTAAGGCAAAGCCACATAAGATTGGCGGGTGACCGACGTTCCTCGTCTGTCATGGCGGCATTCCAACGTGCGCCGTTTTCCTCAGCCGCCTCGATATGTGCTCGCACACAATCGAAGGTGTATTTGCCATCTTCAAAGGCACAGATCTTGACGACGCATCCAGGCCAGAAGCAGCGCCCCTTCCCAAGGAAGACCAGCGCGGCCATGTCTGCTTCTCTCGGATTCAGTCTCATATGCACGACTCCGGGTGAGACCCCAACCGGTAGCGGATAACCACTCGCCAACGGTAGTAGCGGATGTTGCAGGCCGCTCGTGTCTGGTGCCTATCGTGTCGGAGCGGCGGCGACGTGTACTTGGGTTCGGCTTGGCGTTAGTTGACGGTGAAGGGATTGTCAGGGTAGTCCGAGAAGCCGTTGCTCTTGTCCAGTACCTGGTCCCCACGGTAGATCACGAAGCCGGTGCCAGCTTCGCGAGCCCGAGCTCGGTGAGGTTCATGCCGGACAAGGGTCGGGCGGGCTGGCGGTGCAGGAACCCGCCGATCGCTACCTCCTGACGGTCCGCGCGCTGGACGGACCGTTCGGGATCGGGCAGGCGACATCTGCTGTAGACGGCGAGCAGCCGGCCTGGAACGGTGACAACGAAGTCTGCCCGGATCCGCGCCGAGATGCCCTGCCCGGAAGGTGGCAGCAGCCGACCGTCATCCGACACCGCCTCGTCGGTACCGTCCTCATCAGCCTGGAACAGCCGGATGTGCGAGCCGGACTCCTCAACGATGGCGTTCTGCACGTCAAGGCCGCGGCGTAGACCTGGTTCGACGCTTCGATCATGTCCTTGGACAATCTCGGGGTCTGACGCACCACGCCGGCGTAGGTCCGAAATCGCCGCGGTCAACTGCTCCACGGCGGTCTCGATCTCCCCCATGCCCGGATGATATCGGGGACCGCGGCCCCGGCAGCTGCGTCGCCGCGATCGCCCACACGAACGGAGCGCCGACAGCCCACGCGCCGGCCAGCGTCGTCCTGGTCTGCCGCGGTGGCGAACGCGACCTTGTCTGGAACACCGGTGGCTCGGCAGGTGGCGATCGAGCCACGCTTCAGAGCTGAGGGCGATCAACAAGGGCCCCATCACACTGGTCGCAAAAACCCAACCGGCCCTGAGGCTGCGCGCATCCACAACATTCGCTAATCGGGGCGACCTCAAGGCGTCGCAACACCCTCATGATCATCTGCATGCATGGCGCCCAGTGCCGCGACGCCGGCCTCGGCTGCGGTTTTCGATAGCCGAACTTCGGGGCGGCGCCGGGCGCCGTCTGTATGGGCGGTGTCGGGCAGGCGGCGCGGCGCCTGTGGCCGCGGGGCCTCAGCTCAGCCTCCCGCAGGGTTGTTGCTGCCGAAGAAGCTGTCGCTCAGCGCAGCCTTGTTTTGGCTGGTCAGCTGGCCCTCACGGACGGCTTTTCGGTTTACCCCCGAGCGGAGGCTGCCGTCGCGCAGGTCGACGGCGAGCGCGACCGCCGCCACAACGAGTACAACCACGCCGATCACGATCCACATACCCATTCCGGGACCCCCTGTGACTTGGTTGGTTCTTCGATGGTAGCCGCATGCCACCGGGTTCGGTGGCCTCATCGGGCGCCGCGCGCCTGGGTGGCCGGCCACTTCTAGCGATCGGGCACCTCGGCGGGACCGTCCCTAGCTCTTCTGTCAAGTGGCGGCGGGCTGGTTGTTGATGTTGCGGTCTTCGTGCAGCGCTGCATAGATGACGTCGAAGAGGCGGCGTTTGAGGACGCTGAGGGCCTCGGCCGGCAGGTTCAGCGAGTTCCGGGCCGGGCTGGATCACGTGGAGTTTCTGGCGGCCAGCCGGGAGGACCTGGATGGGCTGGGCCGCGCGGTTGGACGTGCTGGGAATCGTCCATTCCGGGTGAAGGAGCCGGGCTACACCTCCAACGCGGTGATCACCTTCGGTGATCCGGACAGCATCCAACTAGATTTCTTCTGGCCGGCAACCGGCCAGTAGCGCCTCCTCGAATGAAGCACACGCCGGCATGAGAGGAAAATCGCTTGCGGTTCGCTCATCCTGCTCCTGTGTCGGCTGCTATTTTGCGCGTCGAACCGCCTTTCGAAGCGCGCTAACAAATGCGGTGGCACCGGATCGCGGATGCGCCGGCTCGGTGGCTTCCCCGGAGATGGCCAGTCGGTGAAGCTCGGTCAGCCAGTACCGGTGGCCGATCTGGCGCACCATGTACATGGGCCGCATCTTGGCGAGCGTGCGGTGCATGGTCGACTTCAGCAGGCCGGTGTCCCTGGCGAGTTCGGATATCCGGCTGCCCTGGGGCGGCCAGTGAAGGCCTCGAGCAGGGCGAGCAGGCGGCCGACCACACCCACCCGGCCGGCGGCAGCCGCGTCAGCGGTCAGGCGGCCACCGGCGCCACCGAGGCGACCGGTGTGGCTGCGGTGGCCGGGGTGGCGGTGACGGGGCGGTGGTGCCTGCTGGCGGGGTAGCTGGCGGCCACCAGGGACATGGCGCGGTTCATCCGTGGGGCGGCGACCTCGGGGTGGTCGCCGTACTCGGCGGCGACGATCTCTGCGCAGCGCCTGGTCCCGTACCGGCCGATCGTCGAGCAGATCGTGGCGGACAGCGTGGACTCGGTGACGGGGCGGCCTTCGAGCAGCGCGACAAAGGTCGCCTCGCGGCGGGCTGCCGTCAGATCGATGCGTGCCATCGGTGCCTCCCCGGTGCGTTTCCTGTGTTGCTGACCCCAACGATGCGCCGCTGGGGCCGGTTCAACATCCGCCATCCATGCTGATGTCGTTGCCGCTGACCGGTTCCAGGCATGAGACGAGCGGTCAAGTCGGGTGCGGGCAGCGGACCTGGTGCTCGGCCCGCCGCGACGGCAGCCACCCCGAGCAACACCGGGTGGAACGCTGTGCGCGGCCACCCCCGACCTGCTCATTGCCACCGATCAGCAACACGGCCGCGGCACCTGAACCTCCTGGTTACCGCCCACCACGGCGACGCGGTCGGTCCGTTGTGCGTTGGGCTCTGGCCGCCGCCCTCGTCGGGGTCACGGCTGGCGGGGCACAACAGGCCATGTCTACTGCCGCGGGCCGGCCGGACCGCTGCCCCGGTTCGTGTACGAGCCGTTAGCCCGCCCGAAGCACCGCGGTGCGCGCAGGGCGGGCAGTAGCGTGCATCGCGCAACGCTTCACGGCAGAAGAGTGTGGAGTGCGCCCGATATGCAGCTACGCCGCGGGTCCGGGCCTCAGGTCGAACGACTTCCCGCTGGCGCGATTGCCCGGTGCGCGAGCACGTCGCCCTTGCCGTGGCTGCAGACGCGATCAGCATCGAACTCAGCTCAGGTGCGGCGCAGGCGGCGCGCTGCGGCGGCGGCCACTGTGGTGGCGAGGATCAGACCGGCGACGATCAGCGCGTAGGCCAGCCAGATCGTCGCGCCGCGCGGGTGGTACGCCGACTGCTGCCCGAAGTCGATGACGGGCAGGATCAGGTCCAGCGTGTAGACCGGCGGCACGAACTGCGGTGCCTTGCCCGGCTCGACGGCCTGCGGCGGGTACAGCGTGAACACGACCGCCCCGACGGCGAACAGCACGGCAAGCCAGATGCCGGCGCGGACCGGGCGGTAGCCGTAGCCGACGGTCAGGTCCTGCAGCCGGCCCCACCACCGGCCGGGCAGGGAGAGCGTCTCGCGCCGGTGCCGTTCGCCGGCCAGTAGCACGGTCCGCGCATCGTCGTCGCTGCCGGCGGTGCGGTACACCTGGGCCAGCTGCGCGTACGGCTGCGGCCGGAAGCCGCGCGGGTCCAGCCGCAGCCACCGCAGGCGGGCGTCGCGCCCGTCGACATCGCTCACCGCCTCGTAGCTCAGGCCGTCGACGCGAAGCCCGGGCGGCCAGGTCGCCGGGGCGTCGCGCAACAGCCCGACCGTGGCGTGGCGCAGGTCGACCAGCCCTCCGGGTGGCTGCGCCGGCAACAGGATCAGTTCCTGGGCGGTCAGGTGCCGGCCGCTGAACGCGACGCTGGCGGACCACTCGGTGTCGTCGAACCCACCCTTCGCGATGTCCTCGGCTGCGCGGAAACTGCTCATGGCGACGTCGCCGGAACCGTGCAGCACCGCCCGCTCCAGCGACAGGACCCCGCCGATCTCGGCGCGGTCGAGGCGGAACGCGCCCCGGCAGGTGAACCCGTCGTCAGCGAGCACGTCGCGGCGCACGCGCAGCGAGGTGCTGTCGAAGGCGATCCCCGGGCCGGCGAGCAGGGCGCCGTGCATGAGCAGCGAGCCGCCGATCGTCGCGCCCCCGAGGCTGACCAGCCCGGTGCTGGTGCAGCCGCCCAGCGCCAGCGTGGCGTCGATCGTGGTACTCGCGGCATTGAGCTTGGGGAACTCGGACCCGGCGAGGGTCAGCCGTCGCAGATGCGAGCCGAAGAAACTGATCGGCCCGTCGAACGTGCAGCAGTTCAGGGTGATCGGCGCATCGACCTCGGCGAACTCCACCTCGAACGCGCCCTCGGGTCAGCCGTAGTTCCGCCCGGTCGCCGGGCTCGGCCGTGACCCCGCCCAGAAGGATGAACCGCAGCGCCGCGCCGCGCACCGTGGGATCCGGCCAGTCAGTCACGTCAAGCTCGGAGCCGGCGGCGAACGTGGCGGCGACGGCGCGCTCGGTGTCGGTGAGGTCAGTCAGCTGCATCCGGGCATTGTCTGGCATGCATCGCCCGCGCACTGCCCCGTCAACGATCCACCGACGGCCCCGCCTGACCGCGCCGGACCGGTGGGGCCAGATGAAGCTGGAATCCGCCCTGTTACACCGGGGCCAGTTCAGGTTGACAGGGCCAGATCCTCGCTGCTTCAACACACGCACCCCCGACCAGGCCGCCCACATCGAGTGGTTCGTCCTCGACGGCAGGCGGCCAACCGCGCTGCGGCCTCGCCCAACGACGTGGCGGTCCAGGAACTCGCGCACCTGCTCCGCGTACCGGACTCACCGAAGGAGCGACGGCCAGCCGGTACGCCCCAGGATCTCCGCGGCGATCTCGTCCGCAGGTCGGTCGTCGGTGTCCACCCGCAGATCACCGACCCCGTCCAGGGCGTCGACGATCCGCGCCGCCTGATCCGCGATCTCGCGCAGCCGCGCCTGCGGTTGCCCGATCAGCTCGTCGCCGGCCAGGCCCCACGTCGGGGTGAGGCCTCGGCCGCGGCGCGCGACCCGGTCGGCCAGGACCTCCCGGCTGGCGTGCAGCCGGCACAGCGTGATCGTGGCGGCGGGCAGCGCGGCGGTGTACGCCGCCACATCCTCCGGCCGGTCGAGCGGGCCGACCGCGACCAGGCATCCCGCTCCGCCGGTGCGGAACGCGCGCCAGACCGCGGCGAGGTTGGCCGCCTTGAGCCGGTGGTTGCCCGGGTCGCCGGCCGGGACCGGGCGGTGGAAGCCGATCTGGTCGAGGTCCACGAACGCGGCGGTGACACCGGCGCGCCGGACCTGCTGGTACACCTGCCAGCCGACGGTCGACTTGCCGACGGCCGCCGGTCCGCACAGCCAGAGGATCTGGCCGGGCGTGGGGTCCGGTACCTGCCGGGTCGGGCTCGGCTGCTCCACCGGCGCCGCCAGATCGGGCCAGCCGGTCCGCGCCCGGACGCGGTCGACGACCTCGGCGACGGTGAGCCCGGTGGTGTCGACGCACGGGTCGGTCGCGAAGGCACGGTCGAGGGCGGCGGCGTCCGCGAACTCCTCCGCGACATCGTCGGTCGGGTGGCCGCGGGCGGCCAGCCGCCGGCCCAGGTCCGCCGGCTCCGCGCGCAGCCGGCACGTGGTCAGCGCCGCGTGCGGTACGAGGTGGGTCTCCACCCCGCGGACCGGGTCGGTGACGCCCGGGACGACCACGCACCGGGCACCCGCGTCCCGGAAGTTGGCCACAACCGCGTCGAGCGTCCGGGCCTTGAGCCGGTGGCGGCCAGGATCTGCGGCGGGCTCGGGCGCCCAGTGTCGCGGCGTCGGCGGGGCGTAGCACATCCCGAGCTGGTCGACGTCGACGTAGCCGGTGGGCACACCCTCCCGGGCGAGCTGGACGAACAGCTCCCAGGTGACGGTGGTCTTCCCGACCCCCGACGCCCCGTACAGCCACAGCACCGGCAACGCGATCATGGCTGCGAGCATTGGGACCGGGCAGCGCCCGGTCAACCGATATTCGCCGCTCGGGACCGGTCACCGCATACCAAGGCGACAGCGGCGTTGGATCCTCTCCTGGCCCGGAGCCTCGGTCGAACTGAACGCAACCGCGCGGCGTCCGCATATCAAGCATGTCCGGGACGAGTCGAGCCGCCAAGTGACGCGGCGTGGGGGCCGGCAAGCCGGTCGCCTTTCCGCTCGGCCACATCACAGGCGGCGATCCCGCTGCGATCCCGCCGTCGTGCAGCAGCTCAGCTCAACCCAACGGCAGGCGACCCTGCGGGGTCCATGGGTGTTCGCACCCCTTGAACCGGTCACCTACGCCGAGGACAACCTGGTCACCCGGTCCTGGCAGGCGCGGCTGCGGACACCGACGGGCGCGTGATCTCTCGCTCTGGCGGCATCGCAGCCACACACCGCGCAGGCGGACGGCGAATGGCGCGGCGTCCCCGCTCACACGCGCCCGTTGAGCGACACGACCGATTCGACGACCAGGCACTGTTTGGTGTGTTGTGGGGTAAATCTAATGCGTCGGGCAAGGTCAATTTGCTGTTGCAGCACCTGTTGGACACGGCGGCGGTGGCGGAGTGTTTGTGGGACTGGTATCTGGCTCCGGCTGTCCGGGCGCGGGTTGACGCCTGTTGCGGCGGCCGTGGGCGGCTTCTCCTGGCGTTGTTGTGCGGGCTGCATGATGTGGGTAAGGCGTCGCCTGCGTTTCAGGGGAAGGTCGAGGAGTTGGCCGGGCGGGTGTGTTCTGCGGGTCTGGCCTGTGGGGGGTTGGATGCGCAGGGGCGTCGTTGGCACCACTCCTCGGCTGGCGCGGTGGTGGTGCGCAGGGTGTTGGGTACTGCGGGGTGGGGTCCGGTGGCGTGTGGGTGGGTGTGGCCGTTGGTGGCGGGGCATCACGGTTTGATTGGCGGTGAAAGCTTGTTGGAGCGGCCGCGTGGATCGCTGTTGAGCGACGCGGTGGCTGACGATGTGTAGGTGGTCCGGCGTCATCGACGGTGACGGTGGTCTGAGGGCAGCCGTGCGGGGTTGCCCTTCTTGGTTGGCGGCGAGAGCGTGACGACGTCGTGGAAACGCAGCGGCCCTCCCTGCCCTTGGCCGGACGGGAGGGCCGTCGCTTGGTGCGTGGAGGCACCCGGTGCTGATGGTAGGTACGGATCCGCTCGAGGTCGACCGGCTCTTGGCTGGTGGTGCGTTGCGTTGCCCTGGTTGTGCTGGCGAGCTGCGGCCTTGTTGTCCGTCGTTGATCTTGCCGATGATGGCGTCATCGGTGTTGCCGAGATACGAGTATGAGAAGGCCCCGCCCGCTGGTCGCGGGCGGGGCGCTGGTCGGCTCGGTGACGGGCTGTTCGTTGGAGTGACGGCTGGGGGTCAGTCGGCACCGGTTTCGGAGATCGCGGTGCGGGCGGCTTTCTCATCGACGATTGCACTGTTGCGGGCGAACGCGGCGGTGAGGGCGTTGACGGCGAGGTTGTTGACGGCGCGGGGGTAGCCGCGGGATGCGTTGTGGATCAGGGTGATGGCGTCGGCGCTGAACAGGGTGTCGCTGCGTCCGGCGATCTTGAGGTGGTGGGTGATGTAGTCGGCGGTGTCGGTGGCGTTCATGCCGGCGAGGGCGTAGCGGACCGAGATCCGCTGGTCCAGGGCGGCGAGTACGCCGAGTCGTAGCCGTTGCCGCAGGGTGGGTTGCCCGATCAGCACCGCGGCGAATGGGGCCGCTGAATCCATGTCGTGGTTGGTGAGCATGCGGACGGCTTCCATCTGGGCGTTGTCCAGCAGGTGCGCCTCGTCGAAGATCACGACCGGGGTGCGGCCGCGTTCGGCGTGCTCGGCGGCCAGGGCGTCGGCGGCCTGCGGGACGAGGGTGGCGGTGTAGAAGCTGGGGACTTGCCCGAGTGCGGTGACGATGTGGTGCAGCATGCCGCGGACGCCGACGGAGGGGTTGGGCAGGTAGATGACCGCGTGCCGGGAGGTGTCGAGGGCGGCGGTGGCGGCGCGGACGGCGACGGTCTTGCCGGCGCCGACCTCGCCGGTGATCACGCCGAGGGCGTGCTGGTCGATGCACCAGGCGATGCGGGCGGTGGCCTCGGCGTGCCCGCCGTGACGGTGCAGCATCGACGGGGCGAGGCTGCGACCGAACGGCATGGTGGTGAAACCCCAGTGCGACTGTAGGCGCTGCACGCTCACCGGCCGGGCCCGTCCTGCTCGCGGCCGGCCTGATCATCGGTGAATTCGTCGATCGTCAGCTGCCCGGGAATCTGATCAGGCGCAGTGGAGTAGAGGGCGTGGAAGCCGATGCGGTCGTCGGTGAGCACCTGCTGCTGGTGGGCCTCGGCGACCAGTTGCAGGTAGGCGATCCCGGTCGTCGGCGCTGGAATCGGTTCGGGTGTCTCGGGCCGGGCTTTCGGGTGCGCGTGACGGGTGATCACGTGCGGCACCGCTTGGCCGTAGCTGCGCCCGCCGTGACGGACCTGGATGAGGTGCAGGTTGAACGGGGAGAACACCAGCTCCACCTTGCGTCCGGCCAGCGCGGCTTCGACCTGGTAGGTGTTGCCGTGCAGCGAGACGGTCGCGGTCTTGGTGACCGTGCGCAGCGCCGACCACAAGAACGCCTCGGTCAACGCGTCCGCGGCGGGCATCACCGGGCCACACCCGGCGGCCTGCCAGCCGTCGTTCCACCGGGCCAGGGGCGTCTGCCCGGTCTCCGAATGCGACTGGTGGTGATAGACCGACTCGACCCACGCGGTGAACAAGCCGTTCAGCTCGAGCAATGCCGCAGCCGTGGACAGCTGCTTGCCGGCGAGGTCGGCGGCGCTGGTGTCGGTGACCTCGACGAGGAACTGATCACGCACGGTGCGGAAGAACCGCTCGATCTTCCCGCGGCCTTGGGGTTAACCGGCCAATCGAAGATCATCTTGTGGATAGCCGGGATGCGGAATCGCGTGTTACCTGGTGTCTTCGCGGCGTGCGCGTTCCATGCGGCGGAGCTGTTCTTCGTGGCGGCGGACTCGGTCGGCGACGGCTTCGAGGCTGCGGCGCAGCTGGTCGATCTGGACGGTGAGACCGGTCAGGGTGGTGGCGTCACGTCCGTGGGTGCGGTGCTCGTCGATGACGGCGCGCAGGTCGGCCCGCCGGTAGAGGGTGGTGCGGCTGATTCCGGCCCGCGCGGCGACGTGGGCGAAGGTGATGGACTGCCCGGCCGCGGCGAGCTCGGCGCAGGCGACCTCGACCCGGGCCTGCTCGTCGTGGTCAGCTGGCATGGGCCTGGGTGATGAGCAGGTCGAGGCGCTCGATGAGGCGGCGGTGCCGGGCGGCCTCCTCGCCCCAGCCACGCTGTTCGGCGTCGGCGGCGAGGGCTTCGGCGTCGACCCGCTGCAGTTGCAGCACGGGCAAGAAGCTGGCCTCGGAGCGGAAGTTCGGGCAATGCTCGCAGATGTTGGCGTAAGCGCAGGAGCCTTGGGCGGCGGTGCGCAGGCAGTAGCCGCCGGCCAGCCGGGCCTTGATCAGCGGTGCGTCCCGCCAGTTCCCGCTGGTGACCGCGGCGAGGGGCAGCTGGGTCCTCTCGCCGGGCAGCACCGGGCCGAGCCGGGCCTTGGCCAGGGAAAGGGCGCGTGTGTACTCCTCGCGGACGGTGGCGTCGAACAGCCGGCCGTAGCGCAGGCTCATTTCCGCCGAGACGTGCCCGAGCAGCGCCATCAGGGCCTGCAGCGAGCAGCCGGCGTTGACCAGGGCGGTGGCGTAGGTGTGCCTGAGCTGGTGGGGCACTACGCCGTCCAGGCCCGCCTCGACGCCGGCGCGGCGTAGCTCCTCGCGCAGGGTGTCGGCCGAGACGCGGCGACCCTGGTGGGTGAGCAGGAAGTCGGC
>WNGF01002212.1_pt1 | contig 48638 bp, 41 predicted proteins | sample 5400641 | NCBI WGS metagenome assembly WNGF01 (sample SAMN13153371, study PRJNA577476) | soil metagenome | isolation source: 80 cm soil or saprolite under grassland replicate 2 | place: USA:California | collected 2016-06-15 | reverse complement strand
CGGCGACTTTCTCGAGCGGATCCTCGAGATGGATGACGGAGCACGGCGGCTCGGCGAGTTCGGCGTCGGCCTCAACTGGGGAATCCAGCGCTGGACATACGAGGTGCTGTTCGACGAGAAGATCGGCGGCACGATCCATCTGGCGCTCGGACGCGCGTACGCCGACTGCGGCGGCGTCAACGAGTCGGCGCTGCACTGGGACATCGTCAAGGACCTGCGCGAGAACGGCGTCATCGAGCTCGACGGCCGCCGGGTGTTCGAGAACGGGCGCTTCCTCGTGTGACGGCCGAAGCGGTCCTCCTCAGCCTCGACCTCGGCACGACGAACTGCAAAGCCGTCGCCTTCGACACGAGCGGCGTCGAGCTCGCACGCGCCGAGAGGTCGTATCCGACGTCCGCTCCCGCTCCCGGCGCCTACGAGCAGAAGCCTGCCGACTGGCTCGCCGCGGTCGACGGCGTCCTCTCCGAGCTCGCCGCGGCGCTCCAGGGGCGGACGGATCGGCTCGTCGGCCTCGGTCTCTCGGGCTGGGGACCCGGTCTCGTCCTGCTCTCGGCCGACGGGGACGCGCTCAACGCCGCGTCGCCGACGTGGCAGGACACGCGCAGCGTCCCGTACGGGGAGCGCCTCGTTCGCGAATGCGGCGCCGACTGGATCGGCGGCGGCCTGCCGACGAGCGGCTTCCCGGCGAAGCTCGCGTGGGCACGCGACGCGTGGCCCGACCTCGTCGATCGAACCGCTTGGGCGCTCGGCGTGAAGGACTTCGTGTTGCACTGGCTGACGGGCTCGATCGCGACCGAGGGGTCGAGCGGCCCCTACGCCGAGGCATGGCCGGTCGACGTGATCGAAGCCGCGGGGTGGCATGCCGAGCAGCTCCCCGATGTTCGGCCGGCCACCTCCGTGGGCGGCGTCTTGCTCGCGGAGCGGGCACGCCGTTTCGGGCTCCCGGTGGGTCTGCCGGTCGTGATGGGGCTGAACGACGGCGCGTCGGCCACGCTCGGGGCCGGGTGCCACCGATCGGGAGACGGCGTGGTGAGCCTCGGAACGAATGGCGTCCTGCGGGTGCTTTGCGACAACCGTCCGCCGGCCTCCGTCTGCCTCGACAACGCATTGTTCCGGTACCCGTTCGTCGACGACCTGTGGGTGACCGGCGGCTTCGCGCTCTCGGGCGGCAACTCGCTGCGCTGGCTCCTCGAGTCGGCGTTCGCCGCGGACGCACCGTATGAACAGCTCCTCGACGAGGCTGCCGGGTCTCCGGCGGGGGCCCGAGGCGTCACGTTCCTCCCGTACCTCGTCGGGCGCGGAACGCCGTCGCCGAATCCCGACGCCGGCGCGGCGTTTGTCGGCCTTCGCATCGACCACGGACGCGGTGAGATCGTGCGCGCCGTGCTCGAAGGGGTCGCCTTCGCGCTCAGCGACATCCAGGACGCCCTGTCGGAGGCGGGCTGGGAGATCGAACGGCTCCTGGTGACTGGCGGCGGCGCCCGCAGCGCGCTCTGGCGCTCGATCGTGGCGGGCGTGCTCGGACAGGACGTGACGTACACGCATGGCGATTCCAATCTCGGCGCGGCGATCGTGCTCGCGGTCGCCCGCGGCCTGCACGCCGACTTCGCGGCGGCGGTGCAAGCGATGGTGCATGGAGCAGAGACGCGGGTTCGCGAGGCTGACCACGACGCGTACCGGGACGCGCGCGAACGGTATCGAGCCGCCGCGGACGCGTTGTACGGACCGTAGAGACCTGGTTCGGCTTCGCTTCCCGACGGGTATACGCGCCGAGAACGGAGGTGATTCCTTGACCACGTATCGCGAGCAGCCGAGCCATCGCGGCCGTTGGGTGGCGCTGACAGTCCTCGTGGTCGCGATCGCAGTCGCAGTCGTCCTGATCGTCGTCTACACCGGCGGCGACGGTGGCGGAGGTGGCGGAGGCGGCTACTAGAGCGTAGGAGCCCGCTCCGGCGGGGGTTTTCCTTGGGCTAGAGCACGACGAGCCGATAGCGCAGCTTCGCGCCCGCACCGTAGGCATACGTTCCTCGGCGCAGTCTTACGGACCACTTCACGGTTCCGGTCGAGCGGGCGCCCGTCTGGAGGTGAACGCGCGGCCCGACGAGCCGGAAGCCGAGCTTGCGCGAGCGATCGGAAACGGTGAGGGCGTACCGATCGGCAACGAGCGCCGTCGCAGGCCGGCGATAGGGCGCGACCAGCGTGATGCCGCCCACACTGCTGACCGTCGCCGAGACGGTCTTGTCCCGCGGCTGACCCGTCAGCGCCTCGATGTACGCGTCGGCTCGAAACGGCGGCGCAACGGAGAAGTCTCGGCAGGAACTGCCGCGCTCGAGCGGCCACTCCTGCACCTCGAGGATCGGGCGAGATGAGGTGCGCCGAAACTCCTCGATCGCGGCTGCGATTTCGCGATCGTCGTAGACCGTCTCGGAGACGATGAGCGGCTGGGGGAGTCCGTTCGCCGTCAGCGTCGCGTCCTCTTGGCGCAGTCCGTACAGCGTGTACGCGCCCGACGGACTCCACCACGTGGAGACGTGGACCGAGAAGGCCTTCGGCAGCGTTCGACCGCTCGCCCGCAACGCGTCGATGAGGTTCTGCAGCCGATGCCCGCCTTCCGGTTGCGTGACGTCGGCATAGGGATCCGGAGGAGCGATCGCGGAGACGACGACATCGTCCGTCCCGAAGGTATCGGCGTACCTGCGGTACATCTCCGTGATGTACGCCTTCATCCGATCCTTGTAGGGCCAGTAATCGCTCGGCGCGCCTTCGCTCAAGAGATCGATGCGCGTCAGCGACGGGCCGTACGTCTTGACGAGCGGCCGGACGTCCTTGATGAAGCTCCAGTTCTGCTCGAACAACGACGGCTCATAGACGTCGTGGTGTGGGTCGAACCCGATCGGATCGTTGGGCCCGATCGGCCCGAAGTCGACGGTCAACGAGTCGAACCCGGCGTCGCGGATGTCCGTCAGGTACCGGCTGAGGTTCGTGCGGTACGGTTGCTCGAGCCTCCCGGTCTGCGACGACACCATTCCGAACGGATCGGCCTGGACGCTGTGCCAGATCATCACGCGCAGCGAGTCGAGTCCTGCCGCGTGCATGGCCGCGAGTTGCAGCCGGACCTTCCGGCGGATCCCGGGCTGATCGTAGGTCGCGACGATTCCCATGCCGGTGGTGTCGCAACCGTCGACACCCCAGCGTGCGTAGGCGACGCCGATGAGCGGTGGATTCGAATCGATCGCGTGCGACTGCGCCGCCGGAAGGAACAGCAGGACGGCGAGCAGAGCCAACACGACTTTCATTCGTACGAAAGTGCGTCGCGGACCGTCATGTGCGCCGCGCGGTACGCCGGGGCACTCCCCGCGAAGAGCGCGATCGCGAGGACGATCGCGAGCCACACGAAGGGAATGACCGCGGGGAACGAGTAGACGAGCGGCGTCCCGATGAAGAGGTTGCCGACCTCCTTGCTCAGCACCTTGCTGAGCGGGATCGTGAGCGGCGTCGCGACGAGCCACGCGAGCAGCGCGATCAGGAGTCCTTCCGCGAGGACGAGTCGCATGACGGCGCCGTTGCCGGCACCGAGCGCGCGCATGATGCCGATCTCCCGCGAGCGCTCGATCACGTTGACGCCGAGCGTTCCCATCAGCCCGAGACCGGCGACCGCGGCGATGAGGATCGCCATCGACATGAGGAACGAGCTGATCACGTCGAAGTTCGACGCGTCGACGGAATGAACGGCTGCGCTCGTCTGCACGGTGCCGACGCGAAAGCCGGCGGACTCGAGGCGGGCGGCGACGGCGTGCCCCAGGCGTTCCTGGCTCGGCCCGTCGTGCTTCGTCAGCACGACGGCGAGCGTTCGCGCCTGCCCGCGCTCGCCCGTCGCGGCGGCGATCGTCCCGACGTTGCCGTAGATCGTCGGGACGGTGAGGATCGCCTTCACCACGCCGACGACCCGCCACGTGACCTCGCGCCCCTTGACGCTCAGGACGACGTCGCTGCCGACGTAGACCTCCGGTTCCGTGCGCAGCACGTCGGTGTTGACGACGACCGCCCTCCGGTCGGTCGGCGCGAGCCAGCGGCCGGAGACGACGAGTGGCTCGACGAGCTTCGTCCGCGGCGGGAGACCGACGAGCGCCAGCGTCTGGCTCTCGCTGCCGTCGTCGCGGACGCGGTACGCCGAGCCGCCCGCCCACGCCTGCGTCTCGGCGACACCGGGGCCCGCCGCCGCCCCCGCCAGGCCGGCGACGCGATAGGGGCGATCGAGACCGATCTGGACGTCGAACTTCCGGTAGCTCTCCTCGGCGTCGAGCGTGCGCGCGAGCGACGCGCGCACGCTGACGAGCGCGACGAAGACGGAGCCGCCGACAACGAGCGCCACGAGCGTGAGCGCGAGGCGCCGCCGGGCCCGAACCGTGTTCCGGAGCGACAGGCGTGCCGAAGCCGGCAGCGGCGTCAACCGCTCGACGACGCCGGCCGAGGAGACGGCGGGGCCGCCGGCGTCCCGCGACAGCGCGTCCCGTACCGTTGTGCGGCTGGCGGCCACGACCGGACCGAGCGCGGCGAGCGCCGGCAACACGAGCGCGACGGCAACCTCGATCGCGAGGACGCTCGGCGGCACACTGAGCGGCGGCGCGTCGATGTCGATCAGTTGCGTCGTGATGTGGACGATGAACAGCGCGCCGAGCGCGCCGAGCGGGATCGCAATCGCGAGCGCGACGACACCGAAGACGGTGGACATGGCGAGGTACAGCGCCGCCGCTTCGCGCATGCTCGCGCCGATCGCCTTCATGACGCCGACCTGCCGCACTTGCCGTGCGAGCAGCGCGGACACGATGTTGACGACGAGCAGCGCACTCATCAGCAGACACACGACGGCGAGGACCGAGAGCAGCATCACCATCGACTGCACGGCGTCGTCCGCCCAGAACTTCCCCGGCTTGGGAACGGTGACGAGCGAGACGGTGCGGCCGCTCTGCTCGATCACGGCGCGGACGCTCGAAGCGATCCGCTCGACCTGTCTGCGGGTGAGGTCAGGGTCGGTGCGGATGTCGAGCTCGTTGAAGCCGCCGTGGTCGCCGAGCCGGTGGAGCGTTGCGAACGAGGCGTAGCCGTACGGGATCCCAGACGTCGACGTCGACGGGGAGCTGAGGTCGTGCACGGTGCCGGCGATCTGAACGCGACGGCTCGTGCCGTCCGGCAGCTCGAGCAACACCGACCGTCCGATCGCCGTGTCGAGATGCGCGAGCGAGTCGCGCTCGACGAGCAGCGAGCCGAACGGCGGCGGCCACGACCCTCTCTGCGGGTGGATCTTGTCGATCGTCATGCGCTCGTAGTCGGGCACCGCGGTCAGCGTCAGCTCGTCCCACTCGCCCGGGCCCGTCGAGATTCGCGCGTAGACGACCCGCCGGCCCTCCGCACCCTCGACGCCCCGCACCGAGCGGACGCGCGCGAGCAGCGGCGCGCCGAACGAGTCGGTGCGGAAGCTCGCGTTCGCGAAGGCGCCCTCGCGCGCGCTCGTCGACAGCGTCTGCCGCATCAGCTGGCGCGCGCCGATCACCATGCCGAGCGACATGACGCCGACGGCGATCGCGAGCGCGACGAGCGCGGTCCGCGTCTTGTCGGCACGCAGGTCTCCGAGGACCTTGCGGCTGCGCGCGGTCACGAGCGGCCGAGGCGCGCTTCGATCACGCGCTCGAGCTCGCGCCGCGTCGGCTCCGATTCGCGGACGAGCTCGTCGAAGGCGCCGCGGTCGAGCGCCATCGCCTCCACCGGTCCGTTGCGTCCCGCGCGAACCGTCGCGCCACGTCGGCCGCCGCGGACGAGCGCGATCTCCCCGAAGAACTCGCCGCGCCGCAGCGTGTTGACGAGGATCTCCTCGCCGGCCGGATGCTGCAGGAAGACGTCCACCTCGCCCTTCGTGACGACGTAGAACTTGTCGGCGACGTCGCCCTGGCGGACGATGACGGCGCCGGGCGAGAACGAGAGCGGCTGGAAGCGAGAGGAGGCGGCCCCGAGCTGGTCGAGGTCGAGCTTCGCCAGCGCCTCGCGCACGTACTCGTTGACGAGCTCGCCGTCGGAGACGACGATCGTTCGGGACGCACGCGCAGCGAGATCGTTGTCGTGCGTGACGACGAGGATCGTCTTGCCGTCGGCGACGAGCTGCTCGAAGAGCTCGATGATGCTCTGCGCTGTCTTCGAGTCGAGGTTTCCCGTCGGCTCGTCAGCGACGATCAACGGCGGGTCGAGCGCGAGCGCGCGCGCGATCGCGACGCGTTGCTGCTGACCGCCCGAGACCTCCGAGGGAAGCTTGTGGGCGTTGTCGGCCATCCCGACGCGCTCGAGTAGCTCGAGCGCGCGCGAGCGTCGCCGGGGTCCCGTGAGGAAGCCGCAGAACTCCATCGGCAACACGACGTTGTCGAGCAGCGACAGCGTGGGGAGGAGCTGGAAGAACTGGAAGACGATCCCGACGTGCCGTCCGCGCCAGCCTGCGATCCGCCGTTCCTTCAGCGCGTGGACGGCAGTGTCGGCGACCCACACGTCGCCGGACGTCGGCCGGTCGATCCCTGTGATCATGTTGACGAGCGTCGTCTTGCCGCTGCCCGACTTCCCGATCACCGCGGCGAGCTCGCGTGGTTCGACGTTGAGGCTGATCGCGTCGAGCGCGCGGAACTCACCCGCAGGAGTGGCGAACGTCTTCACGACGCTCGCGAGGCGGATCAGGCTGTCGTCACCGGGCGAGGTTGCCAAGCCATTCGAGGCTAACCAGCTGCGGTCGAGCCGACAAGGGTCTAAGGTCCGCCGGGATGAAATGGCGGCTCGCCGCGGTCGTGCTCCTCGTCGTCGCCGGCTGCGGCGACGGCTCGAAGGTGACTCCACCGGTCGCGGCAACGGGGACGGTCGTGCCGGGGACACGCCCGCACGGCGCGAGCGCCTTCCTCGGTCCGGTTCGGCGCCTCCCGGCAGGCTCGATCAGGATCGGCTACCGGCAGTTCGGCCAGGGGCCGCCGCTGCTGCTCGTGATGGGGCAGAGCGCGACGATGAACGAGTGGGGCACGAAGCTCCCGCGGCTGCTCGCCCGGCACTTCCGCGTCACGATGTTCGACAACCGCGGCGTCGGCTTCACGACCGACCAGCCGCAGCTCCCGCTCACGATCGAGCAGATGGCCGACGACACCGCGGCGCTCCTCGACGCCCTCTCGATCCCGAAGGCGACCATCGTGGGCTGGTCGACCGGCGGTGAGATCGCGCTTTCGCTCGCCGAGCGGCGTCCCGAGAAGGTGCAGTCGCTCGTCGTCGTCGGCGCGACCGCGGGCGGGCCGACGGCCGTGCAGCCGAGCCGGGAGATCCAGAAGCTCTTCACGTCGAGCGCGCCGGCCGCGCAGCTGAAGCTGCTCGGCTACCTGTTCCCGCCCTCGGCCCGGCAGGCGCAGGCCGCGTACCTGCGCGACGTCTTCGCGCTGCCGCCCGATCGCGTCAGCCCGCGCACGCTGGCGAGACAGGCGGCGGCGGAAGCGCGCTTCGCGCAGTCGAGCGCCACGTACGACGCGCTGCCCGAGATCACAGCGCCGACGGTGGTCGTAAACGGCGCGCTCGACCAGCTCGTCCCGCAGCAGAACGCGCGGATCATCGCCGCGCGGATCCCGCACGCGAGGCTGGAGATCGTCCCCGGGGCGGCGCACGCGATGATCTTCCAGGACGTCGGCCGGTTCACCGGCCTCGTGCGCTCCGTCGCGCCGCGGTAGCGCGAAAGCACTTGCCAGGAGCCGCCGGAAGCCCTACTCTCGACTGAAGTCGACACTGCGGCGGGGGGAATGATGAGCGAAGCCGCACTGCCGCACGCGAAGACCGGAGTCGTTGCGAGGGAGCGCGCCGCCGCGCTCACGACCACGACGACGTTCGCCGACCTCGTCTGGGCGCACTTCCAGTGGGAGGCGAGCCGTCGCGCGAGCGGCACGGCGCAACCGGAGCTCGAGGAGCGCTACCGGCGAACGCTCGCCGAGTTCGAGCGCGCCCAGGGCAGCATCCTCAGCGCCTACTGGTCGCGCACCGACGCGTCGGCGGTCGCGGTGACGTCGTCGCCGGGACGCTTCGGCCGTGCCGACGTCCGCTTCCACCGCGTCACCGACTGGGTCACGCACGGGATCCCCGCGATCCCGGACGCCCTCGACGAGTGCGAGACGCTCGCGACGAGGGCGCGCGAGGTCCTGCAGGCGACGAGCGAGCGGATCACGATCCAGTGGATCTTCTCCGTCGCGAGCCACCTGCTCGGACTGATCGAGCGCAGCGACGGGGCCCCGAGCGAGCAGGCCGCGCGTCACGCGGCGCAGGAGGCGCGCGACGAGCTCGACGAGATCGAGCGCTACTACCGCCGCGCCGGGCTGAAGGCCGGCCGCATCGTCTACGCGCAGGGGATGCTCCTCGGCGTCCTCGTGCTGGTCGTGCTCGCGTTCGTCGCGGCGGGAGTGCTCTGGCTGTTCCACGCGTACCGCGGCGACTCGGAGGGGATCCAGACCTTCTTCGCCTGCTACGCCGCCGGCGCGCTCGGCGCGATCGTCAGCGTCATGTCGCGGATGGCCTCCGAACGCACCCGCCTCAGCGTCGACTACGAGGTCGGCAAGCCGGCGCTGCGCTTTCTCGGCGGGCTCCGTCCGATCCTCGGCGCCATCTTCGGTCTCTCGCTCTACTTCTCCGTCAAGGCGGGGCTGCTCCAGATCACGCCGAAGAAAGACAGCAGCGCGTTCTACTGGTACACCGCGCTGTCGTTCTTCGCCGGGTTCAGCGAGCGGTTCACGAAGGTGCTGATCGACACTGCCGAGAAGACGGTCGACGGCGGCGAGCCTGCCCGCGCGCCGCGACCGGCGCGCTCGCCCGCGGCGAAGGCGGGTCAGGAAACACAGGACGGGTAGCCGCGCGGTTTCTCCGTATCCGAACGACGCAGCGACACGTTGTTCCAGCGGACAACGAAGGAGGAACTGTGGTTGGTCTTGGCTTTTTGTTGCTCGTCCTCGGCATGATCCTCTGGCTCACGGTCCTGCCGGCGCTGGGGTGGACGCTGATGGTGATCGGCGCGCTGCTGATCGTCGTCGGCTTCCTGTTGGGCGCCGTCTGGAGCCTCAGTCGCGGGTCGGGCAGGCGCGGCACCGCGTACTGACGTCGAGGACGCACCCGATCGCGCGAACGAGCCGCACGACGCGGCTCGTTTGCGTTTTCCTTCCGACATGCAGAGCTTCCTGATCGTCCACGGGCTCGAGGGATCGGGTGCGCAGCACTGGCAGACCTGGCTCGCCGAGCGGCTGCGCACGCGCGGGCTCGACGTCGCCTATCCGTCGCTGCCGGATGCCGACAACCCGCGCGTCGAGCGCTGGCTCGACGCGCTTCACGCGGAGCTCGCCGGGCTGCCGCCGGCGGAGACGACCGTCCTCTGCCACTCGCTCGGCTCGCTCCTGTGGTTGCACCACGCCGCGGCGCGGCCCGATACGCGCGTCGCACGCGTGCTGCTCGTGTCGCCGCCGCAGCCTGACGTGGACGAGCCGGAGAGTCCCGGCTTCCGGCCGACGCCGCTCGACCAATCCGGTGTCGCCGCAGCTGCAGACGAGACGCGGCTCGTCTGCTCCACGAACGATCCGTGGTGCCCGCCCGAGACCTCCCGCCGCATCGGCAAGCTCGCCGGAGTCGACATTGACTGGCTCGAAGACGCCGGCCACGTCAACACCGACGCGGGCTTCGGCCCGTGGCCGGCGGTCGAGGCGTGGGCGCTCGGCGAGCGCACACGCCTCGTCTAGGGAACTACTCGGGCTCGGTGACGGCGAGCTGCGCTGCGAGCACGCCCTCGCGCGGCGCCGAAGCGCCGTTCGTGTCGCTCGAGAGCGCGAGCCAGACCAGCGCGACGGCACCGAACCCGGGGCCGGCGACGATCGCCGGTGCGAGCAGCCAGGCACCCAGCCCCGCGAGCGACGCGGCGAGGAAGGCGCACGCGACGAGGGTCGGGATTCCGAGCCAGGCCATCCAGCGGCGGAGCTCCTGCGCCGAAACGGCATGCGGCGCGTGAGTCGTGTTGCTCATGTCGAAATGTCCTCCTGTGTGTGTCGTGTCGGGCGCAGACGGATCCGCACAGTCGCGCCTCGCATGGCTCGGCCGGACCCCACGTCCTCTGCGCGTCCATCGTATCCGAGGTCCTCCGTGGTTTCCCGCGCTGCGTACGTGCCCGCCGCGGATGCGGAAGGCGGGCGGCGGTGCGACCGTGGAGGCAGGAGGTGTCGGCCGTGTCGCATCCACTGATCGTCGTCGGCGTCGACGGGTCGCGCGAGTCGGCGCAGGCGCTCGTCTGGGCCGCCGAGCACGCAGAGCCGTTCGGCGCGGTCGTCCGCGTCGTCTACGCCTGGGAGGCGCCGGCGGTCGCGGGGCTCCACGTCCCGCCGATGCTCGACTGGGAGCCGATGGAGCAGCAGGCGCGCGCGTTCCCGGCCCAGTTCGTGCGCGAGACGCTCGGGGCGCATCCGGGTGTCGAGGTCGTGACGAAAACGGTGCGTGGTCGTCCGGCGCAGGTGCTCGTCGACGAATCCGAGCATGCGGACCTGCTCGTGATCGGGCCGCGCGGGCTCGGCGGGCTGAAGGGGATGGTGCTCGGCTCGGTCGGCCACCACTGCGCCGCGCACGCGCGCTGCCCCGTGGTGATCGTCCATCCGCCGCACCCGCAGGAGCCGCACGTGCGCCGCGAGCTGCCGGACGTGCTCCGGTCACACGCGTAGCGCGATGTCGCCGCCGCTCCTCGAGCGCTGGACGGTGGCGCTCGCCGCCGCCGAACGGGCGATCCGGGCCGCGCTGAGTGCGCATACACTGACCGCGCAGGACGCGGCGGCAGAGCGGCGGGTGCTCGAGACCGAGCTGAAGTGGCTCGCGTTGTTCGCCCGGGGTTGACGCTCGGCGAAGTTCGGCTACTCTCCCGCGGCGAATGCTGCTTCTAAGTTGTAAAGCCCGCGGTCGAATCTGTGTCATCCTCCTGCTTTCTTCTGTCGGCATGGGGCTGGTGGCCGTCCCTTCGGCCATGGCGCGGCCGCTCGACGTGCGGTTCTCGGCGGTGCGCGCGCTGATCAGCGCCGCGAGGCACCCGGCGGCGCAGCACGGCCGTCGCGTCCTTCACCGCCGCCACGCCCGCCGGCAGCGAATCCACCAGCCGAAGCCGCGGATCCGCCCGAACGTGACCGTGTCCCTCTACGAGCGGACGACCGACCGGCACGTCCTCCGCCGGCAGGGCTGCAGCGCGGCGAAGCGCGGCATCGGCGGAATCGTCATCCTCGACTTCGGCCGGCCCGGCTGGAACGGCCACACGTACGGCACGATGCTCTTCTCGGGCCGCTTCGCCGGAAACTGGGCGATCACGCGCGCGATGTACGCGTACGCGCACGGCTATGTCTACTGCCTGCGACGCGGTTCGCACACGCAGATCGTCCTCGCGCGCGGCACGAGCAACTACCACCCGCACGTGCCGAGCGCGTACAAGGCCGGACGCAAGTGGGCGCGCGAGACGCTGCGCCTCTCGCGGCTGCTGCGGGCGTACGGTCTCTCCGGTCGCGTGAAGTCCGCGGCCGCGGACGACGTCGAGCCGGCCTGGGATCGCGGATTCCGCAAGACGCGTGACTTCTACCGCGGCTTCCGCGACGGGCGGACGGGCCACCTCCTCTACAACTACGGCTCGCTCGACGGCGGCGTCGGCGGCATCTGGAACGCGCGGCAGGCGTTCTACGTCGCGGGTGGGATGCGTTTCGGCCGCGCGATCCCCGAGATCTACAACCACGCGATGGCGCGCCAGTGGGCGTGGCTCGCGAAGATCGCGCGCTCGCGGTTCCGCCGGCCGGTGAGGTTCGCGGGCGTGATGACGCAGCACCAAGACGGTTGCCGCTGCAGCCTTCGGCCGCAGCAGGCGCACGCCCTGCTCGTCCGCGAGCTCGCGGTCAGCGTCGGCGACGACGCGCCGGCGGTGCCCGCGACGATCACGAACATCCGGGCCGCCGGCTAGCGCGCCGCATATCCTTCGGCCGTCGTCGCCGAGCTCACCTCGACCCCCCGGAGGACACGGGTCCGTCTCGTCGCGCTCGCCGCGCTCGCGGCGTGGTTGGCGCTGCCGGCGACGGCGTGGGCGCACGCCACCCTGCTGCGCACCGTCCCGTCGGCGAGCGGGACGGTCAACGTTCCGCCGAAGCAGCTCGAATTGACATACAGCGAGGCGGTCGAGCGGAAGTTCGCGATCGTCTCGGTGACCGACGCGGCCGGTCACCAACAGGCATCGGGTCCGCCCGCGCGCGCGGCCGCGAAGCCGGACACCCTCGTCGTTCCGCTGAGGCAGCTCTCGCAAGGCTGGTACTTCGTCTACTGGCGTGTCATCTCGGAGGACGGACATCCCCTGCGCGGCGCGTTCACGTTCGCGGTCGGGCCGAACCCGGGCCCGGCGCCGCAGTTCGTCATTCCCTCGACGTCCGAGACGGCCGCGACGCCGAAGCTCGTCGTCGCGCGCTGGATCGCATTCCTCGCGTTCATGGCAGCGATCGGCCTCTATGTCCTGCGGATGCTGGTCGCACGACCGCTCGTTCGCCGCGTCAGCGGCACGCGGTTGCGCGAGCTGTCACTCGCGTTCGCGATCGCCGCCGACCTCGCGCTGATCGCCACGCCGGTGTATGTGCTGCTCGCGACGGCGCAGTTCGCGCAGCGCTCGTTCTTCGACTTCTCGTCGCTCGTCCCGTTGCTGACCGTCTCCGCGTTCGGCCGCGGCTATCTCTACCTCGAGCTCTGCCTCGGCCTGTTCACGATCGCCGCGCTCGCGTCGATCTGGGTCGACCGGCCCGAACGCGAACGCCGCTCGGTCGCCGAGCTCCTCTCGCTCGGCAGTGCGCTGCTCGCCGCCGGTGCGGTGCTGTTCGTGCCGGGCCTCGCGGGACACGCGGCGCAGACGGACCCGCGCGCATGGTCGCTGCTCTTCGACTGGACGCACCTCGTCGCCGGCTCGGTGTGGGTCGGCGGGCTGATCGGGCTGCTCGTCCTCTGGCGCAGCCTTCCGGTTGCGCAGCGCGTCGCGGGCCTGATCGTGAGCGTGCCGCGCTTCTCGAACGTCGCGTTCGTGTCGGTCGTCGTGCTGATCGCCTCGGGCACCGGCGCGTCGATCGTCCACCTGCCGACGCTCGCGACGCTCTGGGAGACGTCCTACGGGCAGGCGATCGTCGTCAAGATCGCGCTGCTCGGTGGCGCGATGCTGCTCGCCGCGGTCAACCTGCTCGGCATGAGGCCGCGGCTCGCAGCGGCGAGCAAACGGCCGGAGCTCGGCGCGGGCGCCGCGCTGCTCCTGCGCAGGCTAGTCGCCGTCGAGGTGGTCGTCGTCGCGGGGATCGTTCTCGCGGCCGCCGTCCTCTCGAGCCTCGCACCGCCGGCGAAGGCGCTCGCGCAGGCGGGGAAGGCGGCGGCGACCGTCGGGCCGGGGCCGGTGACGAGCGTCGTCGAGCGGAACGGCTACCGCGTCGAGCTTCGCGTCGCGCCGAACAAGGCCGCCGTCCCGAACGACTTCACACTCTCGCTCACGCGCGACGGGCGGCCGGTGAGCGGCGCCGACGTCACGGCCGCGTTCGCGATGCTCGACATGGAGATGGGACAGCAGGCGTACCGGCTCGACCAGGTGGCTCCCGGTGTCTACCGTCGCTCGGCGCCGGCCCTCGTCATGGTCGGACACTGGGCGCTGTCGTTCCTGGTCCAGCCGCCTGGAGCGGAGCCGTTCGAGGTCCTGCTTCTCGACCGCGCCGGCGGATGACGCGGCGGCTGCTCGCGCTCGCCGCCGTCGCGACGCTTGCGGCCGCGCCCGCCGCGCTCGCGGACGGCGATCCGGCGAGCGACTACCTGATCTCACAGCATGTCTTCGTCCCGTTCGACGCGAAGATTTCGCCCGCGCGGGCGACGCAGCTGCAGGCGATCGTCGACGACGCGACGAGGCGGGGGTTCACGGTCCGCGTCGCGCTGATCGCGACGCGCTTCGACCTCGGCGCGGTGCCGTCCCTCTGGCGCCGCCCGCAGCCGTATGCGCGCTTCCTCGGGCAGGAGCTCTTCTTCGCGTACAAGGACCGGCTGCTCGTCGTGATGCCGAACGGCTACGGCGTCTCGCGGCGAGGGAAGCCGCTGCCCGCCGCACAACGGCTCGCAGACTCGCTGCCGGAGCCCGGAGCGGGCGGCGAGCGGCTCGCAGCGGCTGCGGTCGTCGCCGTCCAGCGGCTCGCGGCCCAGGCCGGCGTCGCCGTTTCGGTACCGCCGCTCCGCGCGCCGGCGGCGGCGCCGTCGAATGACCGCGACCGGCTCGTGATCCTCCTCGTCGTGCTCGCAGTGTCCGGCGCCGCCGCCGTCTTCTACGCGCTTCGCCGCCTGCGCGCCTGACTGCGGCTCCTCCGCAGGGCCCCTGCGCGATTGCTCCGATGCTTCGGTCCCGCGGCGTGCCTACGGTCCGAATCGAAACCGACGAAGGAGGATTCAGATGGCCGTCAGAGTCGCGATCAACGGCCTCGGCAGGATCGGCCGCACGGCCTTCCGGATCGCGCACGAGCGCGGACTCGACATCGAGTGGGCCGGGGTGAACGATCTCGTCGAGCCGGAGCTGCTCGCGCACCTGCTGCGACACGACACGGTCTACGGGCCCTTCCCGGGCGCGATCGAGGTCGCCGGGGACACGCTCGTCGTCGACGGGACCGAGATCCCGGTCTTCGCGGAGAGCGATCCCGCCGCGTTGCCGTGGGCCAAGCTCGGCGTCGACGTCGCGATCGAAGCGACCGGCAAGTTCCGCACGCGCGAAGGCGCCGCCAAGCATCTCGAGGCGGGAGCGCGCAAGGTGATCGTCTCGGCACCGGCGAAGGATGCGGACGTGACCGTCGTCCTCGGCGTCAACTTCGACACCGCGTACGACCCGGCCGCGCACAGCATCGTCTCGATGGCGTCGTGCACGACGAACTGCCTCGCGCCCGTCGCGAAGGTGCTCGCGGACGCGATCGGCATCGAGCACGGCCTGATGACGACCATCCACGCGTACACCGGCGACCAGCGCCTCACCGACGCGCCGCACAAGGACTTCCGGCGCGCGCGTGCCGCGGCGGCCAACCTCATCCCGACCGACACCGGCGCCGCGAAGGCGCTCGGGCTCGTCGTGCCGGAGCTCGCAGGCAAGCTGCACGGCTTCGCCGTTCGGGTTCCGGTGATCACCGGCTCGCTCGTCGACCTCACGTTCGAGGCGTCCCGTGAGACGAGCGTCGAGGAAGTGAACGACGCGCTGCGCCTGCACGCCGACACCGGTGCGCTCGCCGGGGTGCTCGCCTACAGCGAGGAGCCGCTCGTGTCGTCGGACATCGTGCGCTCGCCGTACTCGTCGATCGTCGACGGCAAGCTGACGTCCGTGATCGACGGCACGCTCGTGAAGGTCGTCTCCTGGTACGACAACGAATGGGGCTACTCGACGCGGCTCGTCGAGCTGGCGACGCGCGTGCTCGTGCCTACGCTGGCCGGAGCGCGCTGACGTTCCCGAGGCCGGCCGCACGCTCGAAGAACGACTTCGCGTGCGGCCGGCCCGGATCCATGACGAGCACCTCCCGCGCGTCGAGCCGCGGCAGGAGCGCGAGCAGCTCGTCGACGTTGCGCCGCTCGTAGAGGACGTCGGCCGCGAGGACGAGGTCCCACGGCGCCCGCGCGACGAGCTCGCCGGGTTGCGCCCACGCGACGACGGCGGTCTCGAGCTCGAGCTCGTTTCGCCGTGCGTTCTCGCGCAGCAGCGTGACCGCGTCGGACGACCAGTCGGTCGCGAGCACCTGCGCGCCTCCGAGCGCCGCCGCGAGCGAGGGCAGCGCGAGCCCGCACCCGAGCTCGAGCACACTGAGCGCGGAGACGTCGCGCTCGGCGACCGCGCGCGCGAGCGCGAGGCCGCTGGCCCACAGCTCCGCCCAGTACGGCAGGAACTCCTCCCGCTCGAACGCCTGCTCGTCGAGCAGCGCCTCGGCGTTCCGCGGTCGCAGGATCGCGAGCGTCCGGCCGCCGAGCTCGACCGTCTCTTTGACGAGGTCGAGCCGGTTCAGTAGTTCCCGCGGAGACGCCATCAGCGGCCAGTCTGATTCCCGCGCGGCCCGTTTGCGCCACCGTTGGCACATGAGTGACACGCTGACAATCACCGACAACCGCTCCGGCCGGTCGATCGAGGTCCCGGTCGAGAACGGCGCCGTACGCGCGACCGCGCTCAAGGAGCTCGATCTCGCGAGCTACGACCCCGCCTTCCTCAACACCGCGTCCGTCAAGAGCGCGATCACGTACATCGACGGGGATGCGGGGATCCTCCGCTATCGCGGCTATCCGATCGAGCAGCTCGCGGAGGAAAGCACGTACCTCGAGACGGCCTACTTGCTGATCCACGGAGAGCTGCCCGGGTCGGACGAGCTGCACGCGTGGACGAGCGAGATCACGCACCACACGTTCCTGCACGAGAACCTCAAGCGGCTGATGGAGGGATTCCGCTACGACGCGCATCCGATGGGGATGCTGATCAGCGCCGTCGCCGCCCTCTCGACCTTCTATCCGGAGGCCGCGAACGTCGACGACGCCGAGACGCGGCAAGCGCAGGTCGTGCGCCTGATCGCGAAGGTGCCGACGATCGCCGCGTTCTCGTACCGTCACAGCAAGGGACTGCCGTACGTCTATCCCGACAACGACCTCGGCTTCACCGAGAACTTCCTCTCGATGATGTTCCGCATGGCCGAGCCGCGGTACAACGCCGAGCCCGAGCTGATCAAGGCGCTCGACGTTCTCTTCATCCTGCATGCGGACCACGAGCAGAACTGCTCCGCGAACGTCATGCGCTCGATCGGCTCGTCGAAGGCAGATCCGTATTCGTCGCTTGCCGGCGCGGCCGCGGCGCTGTACGGGCCGCTCCACGGCGGCGCGAACGAAGCGGTGCTGCGGATGCTCGCCGAGATCGGCGACGTGAAGCGCATCCCCTCGTTCATCGAAGGCGTGAAGAACGGCGAAGGACGCCTGATGGGCTTCGGGCACCGGGTCTACAAGAACTACGACCCGCGCGCGAAGATCATCAAGCAGACCGCCGACGCCGTGTTCGAGGTGACGGGACGGAACCGTTTGCTCGACATCGCGCTCGAGCTCGAGAAGATCGCGCTCGAGGACGAGTACTTCGTGTCGCGCAAGCTGTACCCGAACGTCGACTTCTACTCGGGGATCATCTACCAGGCGCTCGGACTGCCGACCGCGATGTTCCCGGTCATGTTCGCGATCCCGCGGACGGCCGGCTGGCTCGCGCAGTGGCTCGAGGGCGTCCAGGATCCGGAGCAGAAGATCGCTCGGCCGCGGCAGGTGTTCACCGGCGCGGACGAGCGGGACTACGTTCCCGTCGAGACGCGTCTGCGCGATTACGACCTCTCGCTCGTCACGAGCAAGGTCTGAAAGTCGAAACGGCGCGCAGCGGCGGGCTCGCCCCGCCGCTGCCGCCTGCATCGTGAAGGCGATCCGTGGGCAGAGACCACGGATGAAGTGGCACGAGGCAGTCGCCGTCGCGGCGCAGGCGCACGCGATGCAGCGCGATCGCAGCGGCATCCTGGAGCTCGCGCACGGCGTCGAGGTCGCGTCAGCGCTCGGCGACGACGCGACCGACGACGAGCTCGCGGCCGCGGTGCTGCACGACGCGCTCGAGGACACACCGTGGACGCGGGAGCAGCTGCTCGCCGCGAGCGTGCCGGCCGTCGTCGTCGAGGCGGTCGAGCACCTCTCCCGCGTCGAGCATCCGGAGAAGGAGCGCTACTTCGACTTCATCGAGCGGACGGCGGAGGCGGAGGGGAAGGCAGGCAGGATCGCACGCCGTGTCAAGGTCGCTGACCTGACCGTCAACATGGGTCCGCGGCTGCGCGGCATCTCGGGCGGCGAGTCGCTGAAGCGCGACCGCTACGTTCCTGCGCTCGAGCGGATCCGCGCGGCGATGCGGGAGCGTGGCGAGCTCTAGGGCTTGGGCGGGACGAGAGGCCACTTGCGCGTCATGTGCGCAGCGTCGTCGCGACTCCGCCTCCGCGCGTCCGTGAATTCCACTCCCCCGAACGGGGAGGGGCGGCTGCACGCCGCCCCTCCGCAAGCCTGCGTCAGGCAGGCCGGATGTTCTGGTTCACGTGGAAGAGGTTGTCCGGGTCGTACTTCGTCTTGATGCGCGCGAGCCGCTCGTAGTTTGCGCCGTACGTCGCCTGCACGCGCTCCTGACCCTCCTCCATCATGAAGTTCACGTATGAACCGCCCATCGAGTACGGGTGCAGCGCTTCGAAGTAGTCGATCGTCCACTGCTTGATCGCTTCCGCGTTCGCCGGATCGGGATCGACACCGGCGAAGACCGACGCCCACTTCGCGTCGCGGTAGGCCCACGGCGTCGCGTCGTTCGCGACACGCGCTCCGGCGCCGTCGACCGGATAGAGATGCATCGTCGACTTCCACGTCGGCATTCGCTCGGCGAACGCGACGTGCTGCTCGATCGCGGCGTCCGGAATCTCCGCCACGTAGTCGCCACGCCAATACCACTGGTCGCCGGGCGGATAGACGCCGTCGAAGGCGCTGTTCATCGCCGGCACGGGCACCGCCATCAGCCCGTCGAGGATCGGCTCGAGCTCGCGGACGGGCTTCAGCACGGCGTCCGCGTCGGCGGGATCGCCGGTGAAGCACCAGACGACCGCGCACACCTTCTTCAAGTGCAGCTCTTCCGGGAACGGCGGTCCGGGTGGCACGCTGAGGAACGCGAAGAACCCGCTGAGGTCGTCCGGCTGGGCGGGCAGGAACTCGCGGTACCACGCCAGGATCTCCGCCGACCGCTCGAGCGGCCAGATCGTCGGTCCGAAGACGGCCGTCGCCTGCTCGTGGGTGCGGAGCGTCAGCGAGGTGACAACGCCGAAGTTGCCGCCGCCGCCGCGGAGCGCCCACAAGAGGTCCTCGTTCTCGTTTTCGCTAGCACGAACGACGCTGCCGTCGGCGAGCACGACGTCGGCGCCGACGAGGTTGTCGATCGTCAGGCCGTACTTCCGGCCGAGGTGTCCCACCCCGCCGCCGAGCACGAGCCCCACGCCGGTGGTCGAGATGATTCCGACGGGCGTCGCGAGCCCGAACGCGTGCGTGGCGTGGTCGATGTCGCCGAGCTTGCAGCCGCCGCCCGCGGTGACCGTCCGTGCGTCGGCGTCGACGCGCGTCCAGCGCATCGGCGAGAGGTCGATGACTAGGCCTCCATCGACGGTTCCGAGTCCGGCGCCGTTGTGGCCTCCGCCGCGTACCGCCACGTCGATCCCGTTCGCAGCCGCGTACTTGACCGCGGCGATCACGTCTGCCTGGTCGACGCAGCGCGCGATCACCGCCGGCCGCTTGTCGATCATCGCGTTGTAGACGGCGCGCTGATCGTCGTACCCCGGGGTCTCGGGGTCGATCATCTCGCCGCGGAGCCGCTCGCCGAGCTCCGCGACGAGCATTGTCTGGCTGACTGCCATGAGCCCTCCCCTTTGTCGGTTGGAGGTTCGTATCACGATCGCGCCGCGTGTTACAAGGGACGCGGCGCGGCCGGCGTTCCGAGTGCCGACGCGCTGACGGCCTGGCGCAGGTCGCGGGCCAGGCGGCGGAACGGGCCGTCCGCGGCGAGCAGCTCGCGCTCGCCGCCGCGCTGGACGATCCGGCCGCCCTCGACGACGAGGATCTCGTCGGCGCGGCGGACGGTCGCGAGGCGGTGCGCGATGATGAGCGACGTTCGGCCGTGCAGGAGCCGGTCGAGCGCCTGCTCGATCAGCACCTCGGTCGGCCGGTCGATGTTCGACGTCGCCTCGTCGAGGATCAGGATGCGCGGGTCGGCGAGCAGCGCTCGTGCGATCGAGATGAGCTGCCGCTCGCCCGCCGAGAGCCCGGCGCCGCCCTCGCGGACGACGTGCTCGAGGCCGTGCTCGAACCGCGCGGCGACCCGGTCGACGCCGATCGCCCCCGCGGTCTCGCGCACCTGCTCGTCGGTCGCCTCGGGCTTCGCGAAGCGGATGTTGTCGGCGATCGTGCCCGCGAACAGGAAGGGGTCTTGCAGTACGACGCCGAGCTGCCGCCGGTACGAGCGCAGCTCGATGTCGCGGAGGTCGGTCCCGTCGACGCGGATCGCACCCTGGTCGGGGTCGTAGAAGCGGCCGATCAGCTTCGCGAGCGTCGACTTCCCGTGACCGGTGTGGCCGACGAGCGCGAAGCACGCACCTGCGGGAACGTGCAGGTCGATGCCGCGGATCACCGGCTCCGAGCCGTACGCGAACCACACGTGGTCGAGCTCGAGGTCGCCCTCGACGCGATCGAGCCGCCGCGCGTCGCGTTTGTCCTCGATCTCCGGCTCGGTGTCGAGGACGCTCGAGATCTTCTCCATCGCCGCTCCGGCGGACTGCACTTGGCCGTAGAGGTCGGAGAGCTCCTGCAGCGGCTGGAAGACGAGGTTGAGCAGGAAGACGGCGGAGATGAGCGTGCCGACCGTCAGCGTCCCCTGGTCGTGCAGACGGCCGCCGACGAGCAGCACCGACGCGATCGCGAGCACGCCGAACACCTCGATCGCAGGGAAGAAGAGCGAGTTGAGCCACTGCGCGTACTGGTTCGTGCGCAGGTTCGCCTCGTTCGCCTTGTCGAACTCGCCGAGGAACGCACGCTCGCGGTTGAACGCCTGGATGACCGCCATCCCGGCGACGGATTCCGCGACCTGCGCCGTCATCCCCGAGATCGTGTTCCGCACCTCGAGGAAGGCCGCGTGCGAGCGGACCTGAAACCAGCGCGTCAGCACGAGCGTCGGCGGCAGAATGATCAGCGCGACGAGGCCGAGCCGCCAGTCGAGCACGAACAGGCCGACGACCGCGGCGACGAGCGTCAGCGAGTTCGTGACGAGCGTCGTCAGTCCCTGCGAGAGGACGTCCGAGACGGCGTCGACGTCCGACGTCAGCCGCGCGATGATCCAGCCGGCGCGCTGCTCCGAGAAGTAGCGCAGCGACAGCGCGGTCAGGTGACGGAAGAGGTCCTCGCGCAGCGCGAGCACGACGCCCTGCCCCACCTGCGCGAGACCGCGGATCATCGTCGTCGTCAGCACCCACGCAGCCGCGTTGACGCAGAGGTAGATGACGACGTCGCGCCCGAGGCGGCCGGTGTCGCCGGCCTTCATGCCGTTGTCGATCGCGTCCTGCACGAGCAGCAGCCCGATCACCGGACCGGCGGCGCCGAGGATCGCGATCACGGCGAGGAAGGCGACGCGCCCGAGCTGCCCGCGCAGGTAGCGGCCGAGGCGCGAGAGACCGGTGCGCGGCTTACGCGGCAAGGACTTCGTCTCCGAACAGCCGGGCGAACCAGCCCTCGCGGGTGAGCAGCTCCGCGGGCGCACCGTCCTCGACGACGCGGCCGTCCGCGAGCACGATCGCGCGGTCGGCGACCTGGACGGTGGAAAGGCGCTGCGTCGCGACGAGCACCGTCCGGCCCGCGACCGCCGGCCGCAGGTTGTCGACGAGCAGGCGCTCGGTCTCCGTGTCGACGGCGCTCAGCGGGTCGTCGAGCACGATCACGCGCGCGCCCGCGATGAGCGCGCGCGCGAGTGCGACGCGCTGGCGCTGTCCTCCCGAGAGGTTGACGCCGCGCTCGCCGATCAGCGTGTCGTAGCCGTTCGGCAGGTCGTCCGCGAACTCGCTGACGCCGGCGGCCTCGCACGCGGCGAGCACCTCGTCCCACGGCGCGTCCGGCCGCGCCGCCGTCAGGTTGTCCCGCAGCAGGATCGAGAAGAGGATCGGCCGCTGTGTCACGATCGCGACGGCGCTCCGCAGCTCCGCGATCCGCACGTCACGCGCGTCGACTCCGCCGAGCAGCACGCGGCCCGCGGTCGGGTCGTAGAAGCGCGGCAGCAGGTTGAGGAGCGACGTCTTGCCGACGCCGGTCGAGCCGCAGACGGCGGCGATCTCCCCCGCACGGACCTGCAGGTCGACGCCGCGCAGGACCTCGGAGCCGGACCCGTACGAGAAGTGCACGTCGTCGAAGCGGACGTCGAGCGGACCCGAGGGCAGATGCTTCGGCGCCGCGGGCTCGGGAATCTCGTCGATCTGCTCGAGCCACGCGAAGCTGCGCGACGCCGACGCGGTGGCACGCTGGCCGAGGTTGATGATCCAGCCGAGCGCCTCGAGCGGCCAGACGAGCTGGAGTAGCAGCGAGTAGAAGAGGAAGAACTCGCCGAGCGTCAGGCGCCCGTGCAGCACGTCAAGGCCGCCGAACCAGAGCACGATCGCAATCGAGAGTGTCGGCAGGAAGAGGAGCCCGGGCAGGAACGAGCCCTCGATGCGCGCCTGCCGTAGCACGCCGTCGCGCACCGCACGCGCCTTCACGCCGAAGCGCGCGCGCACGTCGTCCTCGCGGCCGAACGCCTGAACCATCTCGATCCCGACGACCGATTCGTCGGCCGCCTCCGTCACGTCGGCCTTCAGCTGCTGCACGAGCCGCGAGACGGGCATGACGACGCGCGCGAACATCCACGCGAGCAGTCCCACGAGCGGCATCGCAAGCAGCGCGAGCACCGTGAGCTTGACGTTGACGAGCGCGAGGACAACCGCGACGCCGACGATCATCATCAGCGACTGCGCACCCTGCACCATTCCCCAGCCGATGAAGTAGCGGATCGGATAGAGGTCGTTCGTCGCGCGCGAGACGACCTGGCCGGTCGCGTGCTGGTCGTAGAAGGCGCGCGGGAAGCGCAGATAGGCCTGGTAGAGGAGCTCTCGCATCCGCGCCTCGATGCGGATTCCGACGCGGGCAGTCGCGTAGCGGCGCGTGAAGTTCACGCCGAAGCGGATCACCGCGAGCACGAGGATCGCCACGAGGTACGGCCACAGGCGCGCGCGCGGCCCGTGCACTGGCGCGATCGACGAGTCGATCGCGTGCCGGATCAGAATCGGGATCGTCAGCGAGAGGCCGGTGACTGCGAGCGCGCACGCGAGGCCGAGCAGGACCAGGCGCCACTGCTCCCGCCAGACGCGCAGCAGCCTGCGGGCAGTCGCGACGAAGCCGAGATCCGGCGGGTCGACCTGCACGATCCTCCTCGGGACGCACGAAAGACGCGGCGGGCGCCGCGTCTTCGCTGCACTCTACCGGTCGAGCGCGTCGCGGAGGCTCGCCACGTACGCGCGCAGCGCGTCGGGACCGTCCTCCGCGACCTCGACGGCGCGCGAGCCGACGACGATCCCGTCCGCGAGGTCGGCGGCGGCGCGTCCCTGCTCCGGTGTCGAGATCCCGAAGCCGGCGTAGAGCGGGACGCCGTTCGCGACCATCCGCGCGCGCTCGACGAGTCCGGCGAGCGAGGACGTCACGTTCTCGCGGGCGCCCGTCGTGCCGGTGACGGTCACGAGGTAGAGCCAGCCGTCGGTCTGCCGTGCGGCGAGCTCGATCCGCTCGTCGGTCGAGGTGGGGGCGACGAGCTGCACCCGGCGCAGCTCCGGACGCTCGCCTGCGGGCAGGTCGGCGACGATCATGCTCGTCGCGCCCGCTGCGCGTGCGTCGGCCGCGAAGCGGTCCCAGCCGTAGGCCTCGAGCAGCGACGCGTACGTCATCGGCAGCAGCGGCACGTCGACCCGCGCGCGCGTCTCGCGGAGCACGTCGAGGCACGCGGCGGTGCGCATTCCCTCCGCGAGCGCGCGCTCGCCGGCTCGGCGGATCACCGGACCGTCGGCCAGCGGATCCGAGAACGGAAAGCCGAGCTCGAGCAGGTCGGCGCCGCCGTCGACCGCCGCCTCGGCGAGCGCCGGCGTGTCGCGACCGCACATCAGGTAGATGGAAAGCGCCTTCACGGCAACAGCGCCTTCTCGATCTTCGCGACCATCGTGTAGGCCGGGTCGTAGACGTTGCCGACGTCGTAGCGGATGCACTGGCCGAGCAGCACCGAACCGGCGCGCACCGCGAGACCGTGGTCGTCGCGGAGCATCCGCAAGAGCTCCGAGGTCGCATGCTGCACCGCCTGGTCGAGCGGACGCGCGTTGCCGACCGCGAACACGAACTCGCCGTCGTCGCCCCGCGGCCATCCGATGCGCTTGCCCTTGACGACCTCGACCGTCAGCTCGACGTCCATCGACACCTCGACGCCCGTACCGACGATCTCGCCGTCGCCCTGCAGCGCGTGGCCGTCGCCGACGTGGAGCAGCGCCCCGACGACGAACACCGGCAGGAAGACGGTGACGCCCTCGCGGAAGCCGCGGTAGTCCATATTCCCGCCGTGCGTCGAGGACGTCGCCGTCGAGATCGCCTGCCCGCGCGGCGGCGCGACGCCGAAGCAGCCCAGCATCGGCGCGAGCGGTAGCTCGAGGTTTTCGAGCCCGCGCGGCGGATCCTCGAGCCGCGCCGTCCCTCGCTCGAGGTCGAGCGTCCACCAGTCCTCCTGCCGGTCGGGGTCGCCGAGCGCGAAGCCGGGGTCGAGGACGTTCGGTGCGATCAGCGGCCCGGTCACGCCGCGCGTTCGGTTCGGCCGGATCCGGTCGAAGCGCACCGCGAGCATGTCGCCGGGCTCGGCTCCGTCGACGTGGAACGGGCCCGTCTGCGGGTTGCCGCCGTCGGTGATCTGCTCGCCGTGACGGTCGCACCCGCCCGAGTCGACCGTCCACGTGCGGATCGTGTCGCCGCTCGCGACGTGCAGCACCGGCTCGTGCGAGCCGATCGCCACGTGGAAGTGCGTGGGCTCGAACTCGTGGACCGTCACTGCGCAAGGACCTCGGCCAGGTCCTTGTCGCCGCGGCCGCTCAGACAGACGAGGACGTACTCCTCGTCCAGCTCGCGCGCGCGCGCGAGCGCGTGCGCCGGCTCGAGGGCGGGGATGATCCCCTCCGCCTGCGCCAGGTGACGGAACGCGGTCAGCGCGTCGTGGTCGGTCGCGGTGACGTAGTGGGCGCGGCCCGTGTCGCGCAGGAACGCGTGCTCGGGCCCGACGCCGGGATAGTCGAGTCCTGCGGAGATCGAGTGTGCGTCGAGGATCTGGCCGTCCTCGTCGGCGAGGATCGACGAGCGCGCGCCGTGCAGGACGCCCGGCCGTCCTGCCGCCAGGGACGCGGCACCCGCCGCCTCGACGCCGATCAGCCGCACCGACGAATCGTCGAGGAACCCCGCGAACATCCCGATCGCGTTCGAGCCGCCGCCGACACACGCGACGACGACGTCGGGCAGGCGGCCTTCCGCGGCGAGGAACTGCTCGCGCGCCTCGATGCCGACGACCGACTGCAGCTCGCGCACGAGCTCGGGATACGGCGCCGGTCCGACCGCCGAGCCGATCAGGTAGTGCGTCGTCTCGACGTTCGTGATCCAGTCGCGGATCGCCTCGCTCGTCGCCTCCTTCAGCGTGCGCGTCCCGAACTCGACGGCACGCACCTCCGCGCCGAGCAGCCCCATGCGCTCGACGTTCGGACGCTGCCGCCGCATGTCCTCGCTACCCATGTAGACGACGCACTCGAAGCCGAACCGCGCACAGACCGTCGCCGCCGCCACCCCGTGCTGGCCGGCGCCGGTCTCGGCGACGATGCGCCGCTTGCCGAGCCGGCGCGCGAGCACCGCCTGCCCGAGCGCGTTGTTGAGCTTGTGTGCGCCGGTGTGGAGGAGATCCTCGCGCTTGAGGTACATGCGCTTGTTCGGCGCGAACCGCACGACTCGCGTCAGCGGGGTCGGCCGGCCGCCGTAGGTGCGGCCGAGCTCGTCGAGCTCACGCGCGAAGTCGGGATCGTCCTGCGCCGCGCGCCAGCCTGCCGTGAGCTCGTCGAGCGCCGGGATCAGCGTCTCGGGGACGTAGCGGCCCCCGTATTCGCCGAAGGTCAGGACTTCGCCGCCGCGACCCACGCGCGCACCTTCTCGTGATCCTTGATCCCCGGCTCGCGTTCGGTCGAGCGCGCCGAGTCGACCGCCCACGGCCGCACCGCGTCGACGGCGGCCCGCACGTTGTCGGGGCCGAGGCCGCCGGCGAGCATCACGCGCCCGCTCGTCGCACGCGCCCGCTCGAGGTGTGTGTCGTCCTCGTCGAGCCACGGCAGGTCGACGACCGTTCCCACCTCCTCGTCGCCGCGGAGCAGCCGGCCGTCGCGAGCGCGATGGTCGCCGTCGCGGCCGTAGAACTGGACGATGTCGGCTTCGGTGGTATCGCGCTCGCCGACGAACACCGAAACGCGCAACACGGTGTCCGGCGCGCTCAACAGCGCGTCGGTCCGGCGCGGGCTCTCGTGTGCATGGATGAAGCCGACGAGGTCGGCGCCCGCCTCGACGGCCGCGTCGACGTCGCTCTGCCGCGTGAGGCCGCACACCTTCACGAGTGGCCGGCGGAGCAGCTCGCGGAGCTTCGCCGCCGGGTCCGCCGCGCGCATCAGGGCGGTGCCGACGAGGACGGCGCTCGCACCGGCGAGCTCGGCGGCCGCTCCCTGCGCGGCGCTGAGCACGCCGGACTCGGCGACGACGATCCGGTCGCGCGGCGTGCGTGCGACCAGCTCCAGCTGTGCGCGGCGGTCGACGGAGAAGTCGTCGAGGTTGCGCGCGTTCACGCCGATGATCTGGGCGCCGATCCGCACGGCGCGATCGAGCTCCTCGGCGTCGTGCGCCTCGACGAGCGCGTCCATCCCGAGCTCGTTCGCGTACGCCTTCAGTGCCGCCGCACGCGCGTCGTCGACGTCGCGCAGGAGCAGCAGCACGGCGTCGGCGCCTGCGAGCCGCGCCTGCAGGAGCTGCAGCTCTTCGCTGAAGAAGCCCTTCGCGAGCAGCGGCGCGTCGGTGGCGGCGCGCGCGCCCCGCAGGTCCGCGAGCGTCCCGCCGAACCGCTCGTCGACGAGGACGGAGATCGCCGCCGCGCCCGCGCGCGCGAAGGCGGGCGCGAGGACGGCGGGATCGGCGTCGAGGCGCAGGTCGCCGGCGGACGGCGAACGCCGTTTCACCTCGGCGATCGCAGAGAGTCCCGGCGCGCGCAGCGCGTCAGCGAAGCGTCCCATGACCTCTCGAGAATGCCACGAGCCGGTCGAGCCGCTCCGCCGCGGCGCCGCTCGAAACCGCTTCCCGTGCGATCGCGAGGCCTTCGCGGAGGTCCTCGGCGCGGCCGGCCGCCGCGATCGCGCCCGCCGCGTTGAGGAGGATTGCGTCGCGCGCACCGCCGTCGCCGCCGTCGAAGACCCGGCGGATCGCGGCCGCGTTCTCGGCTGGCGTTCCGCCGCGCAGCTCGGCCGGGTCGCAGCGGTGAATGCCGAGGTCGACCGGGTCGATCGTCCTGTCTGTGATGGTGCCCTCGGCGACCTCGGACACGACGTTCGGTCCGGCGGGCGAGAGCTCGTCGATTCCGGCGGCGCCGTGCACGACGAACGCGCGGCGCGCGCCGAGCTGCGCGAGGACCTCCGCGATCGTACGGACGAGCTCGCGCGAGAAGACGCCGACGACCTCCTCATCGCCGGGTGATGCGTCGGCGCGAACAGGAATCCGAAGCCGAGCTCGTCGATCGACCGCTCGATCCGATCGCTCGGCTGCTCGAGGTCGAAGCCGAGCGCCTCGAGCACGTCCGCGGAGCCGGAGCTCGACGACACCGCGCGGTTGCCGTGCTTGGCGACTCCCGCGCCCGCAGCGGCCGCCACGAGCGCCGCGGCCGTCGAGATGTTGAGCGTGTGCGCGTTGTCGCCGCCGGTCCCTGCCGTGTCGACGAGATCCTGGCGCTTCGGCTTCACGGCGAGGACGTGCGCGCGCATCGCCTCGGCGCAGCCGGTGATCTCGTCCGCCGTCTCGCCCTTCGCGCGCAGCGCCACGAGGAAGCCGCCCATCTGCGCCTGCGTGGCGTCGCCGCCCATGATCGACGTCATCACCTCGCGCGCCTCGTCGCGCGTCAGGTCGTGTCCGTCGAGCAGTCTCGAGATGGCGGTCTGGATCATGCGTTCAGGAAGTTCCTCAGCAGATCCTTGCCGAGCGGCGTCAGCACCGACTCCGGATGAAACTGCACGCCCTCGACCGGTAGCTCGCGATGGCGAACGCCCATCACCTCGCCGTCGTCTGCGCGCGCCGAGACCTCGAGCTCGTCGGGGACGCGCGTCGCGGCGAGCGAGTGGTAGCGGCCGACCTCGAGTCCCTGCGGCAGCCCGCGAAAGACGCCGCGGCCGTCGTGCTCGACGACACTCGTCTTCCCGTGGAGCAGACGCTGCGCGCTGCCGATCTGGCCGCCGAAGGCCTGGACGATCGCCTGGTGGCCGAGGCAGACGCCGAGCGTCGGGACGCGCGACTCGCGCACCAGCTCGAGCAGCTGCGCCGACGGTCGCCCCGGGCCGGGCGAGAGGACGAGGTGCGTCGGCGCCACGCCGCCGTTCAGCTGATCCGGCCGGCGCACGGTCACGTCGGCGCCGAGCTCCGCGAGGTAGTGCGCGAGGTTGTACGTGAACGAGTCGTAGTTGTCGACCAGCAAAACTCTCATCCCTCCGCCTCCTCGATCGCCGCCTCGAGCGCGGCGAGCTTGCGCAGGCACTCCTCGTGCTCGGCGGTGGGATCGGAGTCCGCGACGATGCCGGCGCCGGCCTGCAGGTGCGCGACGCCGTCCGCGAGGACGATCGTGCGAATCGCGATGCACGTATCGAGCGTCCCGTCCGGCATCGCGTAACCGACTGCGCCCGCGTACGGCCCGCGCCGGTGGCCCTCGAGCTCCGCGATCAGCTGCATCGCACGAATCTTCGGCGCTCCCGAGACGGTGCCGGCCGGGAAGGTCGCGCGGAGGAGGTCGAACGGCGACACGCCGTCGCACAGCTCGCCCGCGACCTCCGAGACCAGGTGTGTCACGTGCGAGAACCGCTCCGGCTCCAGGAACCGCTCGACGTGCACGGTCCCCGGCCGGCAAACGCGCGAGAGGTCGTTGCGCCCGAGGTCGACGAGCATCACGTGCTCGGCGCGATCCTTCTCCGACGCGAGCAGCCGCACGGCGTCACCCTCGCCGCGCTGCGTCGTCCCCGCGATCGGGTTGACGCTCGCGCGGCGTCCCTCGAGCTTCACGTGCGTCTCCGGCGACGAGCCGACCAGCGAGATCCCGTCCAGCTCGAGCAGGAAGAGATACGGAGAGGGGTTGATGCGCCGCAGCGCGCGGTAGAGGTCGAGCGCCGACGCGGAGGTCGGCCGTTCGGCGCGCTGCGAGAGGACGATCTGGAACGCCTCCCCCTGAGCGATCGCGTCCTTCGCCGCGCGCACCGAGCGCTCGTACTCGTCCTGCGACGGGAAGCGCTGCGTCGCGCCGCGCAGCGCGGGGCGCGTCTCGAGCCGCGGCTGCGGCGCGTCGAGCACGCCGGCGTCGCCGTACAGCACGTCCACGACGCCGAGCGCGTGGTCGAACCGGACGAGCGTGTCGGCGACGAGGAAGCGCGTCTCGGGGAACGTCGGTCCGGCGGAGGGAACGGGAACGGTCGGCTCGAGCCGCGCCGCGTGCTCGTAGCCGACGTAGCCGACCACGGGCAGGCCGAGCGCCTCCGCCTCGTTCAGGTAGACGATCCGCGAGCCCGAGCCCGCGAACGAATAGCGGCCGAGCCGCCCGCGTTCGACCGACTCGAGCAGGAACGACCCGCGCGCACCTTCGCGCAGGCGGAGGTACGCCCCGAGTGGGGTGAGGAGATCGGATGCGAGCGTCGTCGTCATGGCAAAAGAACGACCCCGAAGGGCCGAGGTCGAGCGGGGGAGGGCTGTCGAGCGCTTCGCTAGCGCAGGCTCCCGCCCCGCTCAGTGCGCCAGCCCCACCAGGTGCGGAGGTCGGGAGTCATCGTCCTGAGCGTAGGCGTCCCGCGGCCGAGCGTCAAGGTAGTGTCCGCGCCCGTGGCCCAGTCCCTGCCGGAGCTGCTCCGCGATCTTTTGACCACGCCCGGCCCCTCGGGCCACGAGGCGGAGGCGGCGGCCGTCTGGCGCCGGCACGCCGAGGCGTTCGCCGATGTCTCCTTCGATGCGCTCGGCTCGTCGACGGCGCGCGTGGCCGGCACGGCGGGCGGGCTGACGCTCGCGCTCGTCGGCCACATCGACGAGATCGGCCTCGCAATCACGCACGTCGACGACAAGGGCTTCCTGTCGTTCCGCGGCCTCGGCGGCTGGCTGCCAGAGGTGCTGCTCGCGCAGCGCGTCGAGGTGCTGACGCGCGACGGCCGCCTCGCGGGCGTGATCGGCAAGAAGCGGAGCCCGTTCAAGCGCGACAAGGACGAGAAGATCGAGCTGAAGGATCTCTTCATCGACATCGGCGCGCGCGACGGCGACGAGGCGCGGAAGCTCGTGCGTCCCGGCGACGGCGCGGTGCTCGCCCCGGAGCCCGTCGAGCTGCTGAACGGCCGCGTCGCGTCGCGCTCGTGGGACAACCGCGTCGGCTGCTACGTCGCGCTCGAGACGGCGCGACGACTTGCGGAGGCGGGCGACGCGCCCGGCGACGTCGTCGCGGTCGCGGCCGTCGGCGAGGAGGTGGGCGACTTCTCCGGGTCGCGGACGACGGCGTACGCGGTCCGGCCCGACGTCGCGATCGCGATCGACGTCTACAACGCGACCGACATCCCCGAGGGCGATCCGCACGATTCCGGCGAGCATCCGCTCGGCAAGCCGGCGCTCGGCCGCGGGACGCCGCTCAGCGCGCGCGTCTTCGACCTGTTGTGGGAGACGGGCGAGGCGGAGGGGATCGAGTGCTCGGTCGAGGTGGTCACCGGCCGGACGCACACCGACGCCGACGCATACCACCTCAGCCGCGCTGGGATTCCGACCGGGCTCGTCTCGGTGCCGACGCGCTACATCCACACGCCGACTGAGCTCGTCTCGCTCGAGGACGTGGAGAGCTGCGTGCGCCTCTTGGTCGCATTCGCACGGCGACTCGGCTCAGCTAGCCTCACGGAGTGACCCGCTCCGTCATCGTCGCCGCGGTCCGGACGCCGTTCGGCCGGCTCGGCGGCGGACTTGCGAAGCTCCAGGCGACGCAGCTCGGCACGATTGCGATTCGCGCTGCGCTCGAGCGGATCGGCCTCGAGCCGGGCGAGCCGGAGTACGTGATCATGGGTCAGGTGCTGCAGGCGGGCGCTGGCCAGGCGCCCGCGCGGCAGGCCGCGGTCGGCGCGGGGCTGCCGGTCGAGACGCCGGCGGACACGATCAACAAGGTGTGCGCGTCGTCGATTCGCGCGATCGAGATCGCCGACGCGATGATCCGCGCGGGCGAACACGAGTGCGTCGTCACGGGCGGCATGGAGTCGATGTCGAACGCGCCGTACCTCCTGAAGAAGGCACGCTTCGGCTACCGGATCGGCAACGGCGAGCTGATCGACTCGATGGTCTTCGACGGGCTGACGTCGACGTTCGACGAGCTGCACATGGTCCAGCAGAACTCGAAGGTCGCGCGCGAGCTCGGCATCACGCGCGAGGAGCAGGACTCGTGGGCGTACCGCTCGCATCAGCGCGCGGCCGCGGCGCAGGACGCGGGCCGGTTCGACGACGAGATCGTCCCCGTCGGCGACGTCGCCGCCGACGAGTCGGTCCGACGCGACACGACGCTCGAAAAGCTCTCCGAGCTCGCACCGGTCTTCGATCCGGAAGGCACGACGACCGCGGGCAACGCGCCCGGCGTCAACGACGGCGCGTCGTGCGTGGTCGTGACGTCGGAGGAGTTCGCGCGGCGACGCGGTCTCGAGGTGCTTGCGACGATCGTCTCGCAGGCGTACGTCGCGGACGACTTCGCGTGGCTCGCGCGCACGCCGGCGCGTGCGGGCCACCGCGCGTTGGAGAAGGCGGGTCGGTCGATGGACGACGTGAAGCGCGTCGAGATCAACGAGGCGTTCTCGTCCGTCGCGCTCAACTCCACGAGGATGCTCGGCGCGGACGAGGACATCGTCAACGTGAACGGCGGTGCCGTCGCGCTCGGTCATCCGATCGGCGCGAGCGGCGGGCGCATCGTCGGCACGATGATCCATGAGCTGCGCCGCAACGGCGGCGGCCTCGGCCTCGCCGCGATCTGCTCCGGCGGCGGCCAGGGCGACGCGCTCCTGCTCGAGGTCTAGCTCAATACGACCAGCTCGGGACGAGCAGGGTCGGTTTCGCGGTGTCGACGGTCTTCACGATCTTGCCGCTCCACGTATCGACAACCGTGAAGTGGGTCGCGGGATTCGCGCCGGGGAGGTAGGCGTACGACGACGCGAGGAGCGGCAGGCCGACCTGCGTGCCCGCAAAGAGCCGAAACTGCAGCGTGCCGTCGGCGTCGTAGCCGGCGAGCCCGTCGGACCCGAAGGCGACGAGCGGACCGCCGCAGACGATGCACCCCGGGCCGAACCCACTCGGCGCAACGCCGCGCGTCGTCGAGTCGATCTTTCGCGCGCTCCAGTCACGCGTGTCGACGAGCGTCAGGCCGGTGGGCGCGACGCGCTGGACCGTTCCGTCCCACGACCAGTCCTCGCCGGTGACCGCGACGATGTTCTCGTCGACGAACCGCGCCGTCCGCATGGAGCCGTTCGCAGCCTTGCGCGCCGCGGCGAGCGCACGCGAGGCGTAGGCGGTCACTGCGAGCGTGTCGAGCCTGACCTCTGCGACCGCGCCGTCCGGCGCAACGACGACGGCGCGTTTCTTGTCTACGGCTAGGCCCGGCGTCAGAAACGTGTGTGTCGAATCGTCGTTCGCTGTGACGGCGCCGGAGCGGATCTGCGGCAGCGGAACGGTCCGTGCTGCGCCGCGGTCGTCGATCACGGCGAGCTTTGAGGCGCCGATCCCGTCGAGCGGCCCAAGCAGCGCGACGATCCTGTCGCCCGCGACCGCCCACGCGACCAACGAGCCCGGAAGGCTCCGGACCTTCTCAAGCCGTCGCCTCGTCGGATCCACGACGATCACCTCCGCGGTCGCCGACGCGTTCAGCGTCACGAGCTTGTCCGCGTAACTCCAGACCGCAGCCTCCGGCGGCCCGGGATAGGCGACGCGGAACTCCCACCTCATCCGCTTGAGATCGATGAACCGCAGTGAGGCAGCGCCGTCGGTGATCGCGACCCGCCCGACGAGCCGCGCGACGAACGACGGATTCGAGACGCCCAGCGGCGCCGTCCTCGAGACCGGCTTCAGCGTCAGCGCGTCGACTTTCACAACCGAGACGTCACGCCCCGAGCCGACGAACGCGAGCAGTTGCGACGGTACACCCGGCTTCGCGGCCGCCTGCGGAACCGCCAGCACCGCCGCCGCTACGAGGATCAGCGCAACCTGCCTCACGGCTTCCTCCTGACGCCCGGAAAGTGTAGGCGACGAGGGACCTCTCGCGCCACCGCGCCCGTAGTCGTCGTGTCAGCGTCGAAGGAGGAAGCGATGTCGCGCGTGCTCGGTCTGTCTCTGCTCGCTGCCGTCCTCGCACTTGCACCGGCCGCGCTCGCGGACGGCCCGCAGGGCGCGACTGTCCAGGGCGGCTCCGGCGTCGTCGATCCTGCGGGCACGACGCGCTACGTCGCGTTCGCCGCCGGCAACGGCACCCTGCTCGAGAAGATCGAGACGGCCGGCGGCGCGCCGACCGGATGGACGACCTTGCGCGGCGCGTGGGGCATCCCGACGGTCACGCCGGTGGAGTTCGCCGGCGTCTCGCAGGACGGAAAGAAGCTCTTCCTCGGCGGCACGCGCTACAGCTCGCCGAGTCGCTTCCTCGTCGTCGACACGCACACGCTGCGACCCGTGAAGCGGATCGTCCTGAAAGGAAGCTTCGCTTTCGACGCCCTCTCGCCCGACGGCTCGCGCCTCTACCTGATCCAGCACACGCGCGCGAACGACTTCACCCACTACGTCGTCCGTGCCTACGACCTCGATCGCGGACGGCTCCTGCCGGGACTGATCGCCGACAACACGCAGAAGGACTGGGTGATGGAAGGCTCCGCCGTGACCCGCGCGACGAGCACCGACGGGCGCTGGGTCTACACGCTCTACGCGAATCCGGGCGGGTACCCGTTCGTCCACGCACTCGACACCGTCCGCGGCGTCGCCCACTGCATCGGGCTGCCGTTCACGGGCGACCAGCAGGCGCTGTGGAATGTCGTGCTCACGCCGCGCGACGGTGGGCGCACGCTCGGCGTCCACTGGAAGAGCGGCCGTCCGTGGCTGGCCGTGAACACGACGAACTGGCGGATCACGCACGAGGACGAGGTCGCGGCGGCGACCCCGGCCGGCGGCGGCGTCCCGTGGCGCTGGCCGGTTGCCGGCGCCGCCATCGCCCTGGCGCTCGCGCTCACGGCGGCGACCCGCCGGCGCTGGGTTCCGGCTCGCCCCGGGGTGTAACAGGACCGGAGCGCAGGTACAACGCAGATGGTTTGAGGCGCATCGTCCTCCTGCTCGCCGCGCTCGCGCTGCTCGCAGCGGGGTTCACCGCGGCCGGCGGTGCGTCGTCTCTTCGCCTCGGGCACGTCGACGCGAAGTGCAAGAAGGGCTACAAGCGTGTCAAGGGCAAGTGCGTGAAGGTCAAGAAGAAGAAGAAGACGACGACCAAGCGCACGACGACCGCCAAGACGACGACGGCGGCCACGACGACGACGCCCACGACGCCGGCGCCGAAGGGCGGCTTCCCGAGCGGCGTCTACTACGTCGTCCCGAGCGCGAGCGATCCCGCCGCCGGGACGATCAAACTGCTCGGCGGCTCGATCCCCTCGATCGTCGTCCACGGCCGTTCGGGCTTCGACGTCGGGCGGGTGCTCGTCTGGGTCGACGGGAACGAGGTGCACGTCGTCCAGCCGGGCGGTGCGGCGCGCGTGCTCTTCGTCGACGGGCTCTACCAGCTCTCGCACCCGTCGCTCGCACCGGAGGGGACGAGCGTCGTCGTCCAGGCGACGCAGACGCCGCCCGAGCAGGAGCCCGATCCGAGCTTCGTGACCTCGTACGTGATCGACCTCTCGAACGGCTCCTGGCGGTTCCTCGCGCCGACCAGCGCGCTCCCCTACGACGGCAACGACTTCCCGACGTGGTCGCCGGCCGGCGACACGATCGCGTACGAGTCGACCGAGCTGAAGGACGGCCGCGACTGCACCGTCGTCAACCTCGCCGACGCGACCAGCGGAACGGTCAAGAACACGCTGCGCCGCGCCAACGACGCCGCGTGCGAGACGCCGGCGTCGGTCTTCTGGGAGGGCCCGCGCGGCAACCTCGCGTTCTCGCAGGACGCCAAGAGGCTGTTGCTCGTCGGCATGCTCCAGGTCGTCGACCTCACGAGCGGCGCGGATGTCGCGAGCCTGCAGGAGAAGGTGCTCGCGGGCCTCGGCGCCGCCGGCTACACGCCCGACGACCGCTTCCCGGTCCGAGTCGGCACGTCACCGGTCGCGCTCGCCGGCGGCTTCTCGCCGGACGGGACGAAGATCGTCTTCGACGGCTCCGTTCGGAAAGGCAACGCGTACTACCAGCTCGTGATGAGGATCAACCTCGACGGCTCGGGCTTCACGATCCTCGACGGCCCGTTCGCGGAGAACCCCCGCTTCTTCGCCGGCGTTACGTACACGGTCCTCAGCACCGCCTGGAACTCCTAGAGTCTCGAACGTGACGTTCGAGCACGTCCTCGTCGTCGGCGTGGGGCAGATGGGCGGCGGGATCGCGCAGGTCGTCGCCGTGTCCGGCCGCCGCGTCTCGTTGCACGACCCGTATCCGGGCGCGACGGAGCGCGGGCTCGGGACGATGCGCAAGAGCCTGACGAAGCTCGCGGAGAAGGGCGGTGCCGATCCCGACGACGTGCTCGCGCGCGTGACGCCGGTCGACGATCTCGTTGCCGCCGACCTGATGATCGAGGCGGTCGTCGAGGATGCAGCGGTGAAGGAGGACGTCTTCCGTCGCGCCGACGAGACGCTGCCCGACGGCGCGATCCTGGCCTCGAATACGTCGTCGATCCCGATCACCTCGCTCGCCGCGGTCACGCAGCGGCCCGAGCGCGTGATCGGTATGCACTTCTTCAACCCGGTGCCGGTGCTGAAGCTCGTCGAGGTGATCCGCGCCGTTCAAACGTCCGACGAGACGGCCGCCGCGATCGTCGAGCTGGCACGCGACCTCGGCAAGGAGCCGGCCGAGGCGCGCGACTTCCCGGGCTTCGTCTCGAACCGGATCCTGATGCCGTTCATCAACGAGGCGGCCTACGCGTTGCTGGAGGGCGTCGCGGAGCCGGAGGCGATCGACACGATCGCGCGGCTCGGCTTCGCGCACCCGATCGGCCCGCTCGCGCTCGCCGACCTGATCGGCCTCGACACGTGCGTCGCGATCATGGAGGTCCTCCACCGCGGCCTCGGCGATCCGAAATATGCGCCCTGCCCGATCCTGAGGCAATATGTAAGTGCCGGACGACTCGGGAGGAAGTCCGGCCGGGGCTTCTACACGTACTGAAGCTTCACTCACTCACTCGTTTGAGGGATTTTCGAGGGCGGGTCGCGTCCCCGACAGTGAAACGGGAAGGGAGGGAAGCGTGCGTTTGTTGCTCGTCGACGACGATGCGGCATTCAGGGCGTTGCTCCGCACGACGTTCGAGGTCTTCGATCTCGAGCTCGATGAGGCCGACAGCGCCGCGATGGCTGCGCGGCGCATCTCCGCGTTTCCGCCGGACGTCGTCGTGCTGGACGTCTTCATGCCGGGCATCGACGGCGTCGAGTACTGCAGGCGGCTGAAGGCGGATCCCGCGACGGCGTCGATTCCCGTCGTCCTGCTCACGGGTGCTCACGCGCGGGAGCTCGAGGGCTCGGGCGCGGACGCCGTGCTGACGAAGCCGTTCAGCCCGCTCGAGCTCCTGTCCGTCGTCGAGCGGCTCGTCGGCGGCGCCTACGGCGTGCCGCTGCGTTCGGTGCGCGAGATCGACCCGGACGAGCAGCTACTGCTGTATGCGACCGACCTCCGGCACATGCTCGAGCTCGAGCGAACGCAGCGAGCGGCGCTTCAGACCGCCTACCACGACACCGTCGTCGCGCTCGTCAGCGCGCTCGAGTCGAAGGACACGGGTACGAGCGCGCACTCGCAGCGCGTCCAGCGCTACGCCGCGGTCCTCGCGGGTGCCCGCGCGCCGCAGCTCCTCGACGACCCCAGCGTCGAGTACGGCTTCCTCCTCCATGACGTCGGCAAGATCGGCATCCCCGATGCCGTCCTGCAGAAGGCGGCGCCGCTGTCGATCGCCGAGCGCCGGCTGATGGAGAAGCACACGCTCGTCGGGCACCAGATGCTCGAGGGGATCTCGTTCCTCAGCGGCGCGTGCCTCGGCATCGTGCGCTCGCACCACGAGCGGTTCGACGGGACCGGTTACCCCGACGGCCTGCGCAGCGACGCGATTCCGCTCGGGGCGCGCGTGTTCGCCGTCGCGGACGCGCTCGACGCGATGACGAGCGACAGGCCGTATCGGCGGGGGAAACCGTGGGACTTCGCCGTCGCCGAGCTCGAGCGCGAGCGCGGCGGTCAGTTCGACCCCGCCGTCGTGGACGCGTTCCGCGAGCGCGAGGACAAGCTCCGCGCCGTGCGCCGCGAGATCGCCGCCTAGAACCGGCACTAGACTCTTCGCCGTGGACTTCCAGCTCGCCGACGACCAGCGCGAGATCCAGGCGCTGGCGCGGGACTTCGGCCGCGAGCGGATCGAGCCGTTCGCCTCGGAGTGGGACCGGGAGCACCATTTTCCACGCGCGCTCTTCGGCGAGCTCGCCGGTCTCGGGCTGATGGGCGCGTGCGTGCCGGAGGAGTACGGCGGCGCCGGCGCCGACTTCCTGTCGTACATCCTCGTGCTCGAGGAGCTGTCGCGGGCGGATGCCGGCGTGGGCGTCACCGTCGCGGTGCACACGAGTGCAGTGACGCTGCCGATCCTCGCGTTCGGAACCGACGAGCAGAAGGCACGCTTCGTGCCGCCGCTCGCGCACGGCGAATATCTCGGCGCGTTCGCGCTGACCGAGGCGGAGGCCGGCTCCGACGCCGGCTCCCTTCGCACGCGCGCGGAACCCGCGGACGACGGCTGGAGGATCAGCGGCGCGAAGCAGTGGATCACGAACGCCGAGCACGCGGGAACGTTCCTCCTCTTCGCCCGCACCGACGAGACGACGGCGGGCCCACGCGGCGTGTCGGCGTTCCTACTCGACGCGGAGCACGTCCGGATCACGCGCACGGAGGAGAAGCTCGGTCTCAACTCGTCCGTGACGAACGACATCGTCGTCGAGGGCGCGCTCGTCGGCCGCGACCGGCTGTTGCACGAGGAGAACCGCGGCTTCACGGTCGCGATGGCGACGCTCGACGGCGGCCGGATCGGGATCGCCGCGCAGGCGCTCGGGATCGCGCAGGCGGCGTACGACGTCGCGCGCGAGTACGCGAAGGAACGACGCGCGTTCGGCCGGCGGATCGCCGACTTCGAGGCGATCCAGTGGAAGCTCGCCGACATGTCGACCGAGATCGACGCGGCGCGGCTGCTCGTGTACCGGGCCGCATGGCGGAAGCAGAACGGCCTCTCGCATACCGAGGAAGGCGCGAAGGCCAAGCTGTTCGCGTCCGAGATGGCGCGCCGGCAGACCGCGGAGGCGATCCAGATCCTCGGCGGCTACGGCTACACGAAGGAGTTTCCCGTCGAGCGCTACTACCGCGACGCGAAGATCACCGAGATCTACGAGGGGACGAGCGAGATCCAGCGGCTCGTCATTGCGCGGCAGATCCTGGCGAGTCAGGAAGCCACGCATAGCGCACATCAGGCACCTGCTCCTCGTTCGTAGCGCCGTCCGTGAACTCGACCGGGACGAGCCCCTCGCGCTCGTAGAAGTGTCGCGCCTGGGCGTTCGGCTGGTGTGTCCAGAGCGTGAAACCCGCGGGTAGGCGCTCCTTCGTCTTGTCGAGCAGCGCCTTGCCGACGCCACGGTTCTGCGCCCGCGGGTGGACGTAGATGTGGCTGAGCAGCTCCCCCCGGAGGAACGCGAAGCCGACGAGCTGGCCGTCCTGCTCGGCCACCCAGACCTCGTGCTCGCGAATCGCGGCGCCGAAGAACGTCCGGTGCTCCTCCGGCGTGTGCAGGTCGGGAATCGCGGGCGCCTGGTCCGCGCGCGCGGCGCGGAAGATCTCCGCGACCGCGTCCCCGTCCTCCGGTGTCGCGCGTCTGAGCACGGTCGTAGGGTACGGGCATGCGCAAACGTGACGAGCCGGTTCGCCTGACGCGGATCTACACGCGCGGCGGCGACAAGGGCGAGACGAGCCTCGGCGACGGCTCGCGCGTCCCGAAGACCGACGCGCGCATCGTCGCCGGCGGCGACGTCGACGAGCTGAACTCGCTGCTCGGCTGGGCGCTCGTCGCCGCGCCCGAGTCGCCGCGGCTGGAGCGTGTCCAGAACGAGCTGTTCGATCTCGGCGCCGACCTCTCCGTTCCCTTCGCCGCGGACGACGGCAGGCTGCGCGTGACGCAGGCGCAGATCGATCGGCTCGAGGCAGAGATCGACGAGGCGAACGCGGCGCTCGAGCCGCTGAAGAGCTTCCTGCTGCCGGGCGGAACCGAGCTCGCGGCACGGCTCTACCTCACGCGTGCGGTCTGCCGGCGAGCCGAGCGCAGCGTGCTCGCGGTCCCGGACGCGAACCCGCTCGTCGCGATCTACCTGAACCGGCTCTCCGACCTGCTCTTCGTGCTCGCGCGGGTCGCGAACGGCGGCGTCGAGCCGCTCTGGCGGCCCGGGGGCGGGTAGTCCGTTCCGGCCATGGCGGGGGTCTGACCCCTGCCATGGCCGTTCTGGCTAGGGCGTCGAGAGCCGGCGCACGACCCGCGCGAGCTGGTCGGGCGGCGTGGTGCGCGGCAGCGCGACGGTCGCGCCGGCGGCGACCGACTTCGCGAGCTTGTCGGACTCGCCGGTCAGCGCGACGACCTCGACGTTGGGGAAGACGACGCGCAGGTCGTGGACGAGCGAGAGCGCGAAACGGTCGACGTCCACGACGACGACGCGCACGTTGTACTGCTGCGCGCCGGTCAGCGCGAAGGTCGGATCCTCGCTCTCGGCCGTGAGCACGCGCACGTGCGATCCCTCGAGCGAGATCGAGAGTCCGGGGCCGAGCGTGTCGGCGCCGGCGACGACGACGTCCACGTGCTTCGCCGCGCCTTTCGGCGAGCTCTTCGCGCGGCCGACGACCTGGACGACGAGCGTGTGCGTGTCCTTCTCGCCGGTCGCCGTCGTCGCGACCCACACGAGGCGGTAGCGTCCTGCCTTCGCGGCCGACGCCGGCAGGCGGAGCTTCACGATCGAGACGCCGGCGCGGACGGAGAAGCGCCACGTATGCAGCTTCGTGCCCGCCGAGTTCACCAGCGTCGCCGCGACCGATGCCGGCTTCGAGACGCTGATCCGCGCGGCGACGACACCGTGCCGCGCGACCTTGATCGTCTTCGTGCCGACGACGCTGAACACGAGCTTCGTCTGCGGGCCCGTTCCGGCGACGACGAGGTCGATCGCAGCTCCGGCAGCGGCGATGTTTGCGCCGACGGGGGAGACGATCGTTCCGGGCGCGACGCCGGGGGTTGCGACCGTGACGACGTTGCCGACCATGAAGCCCCGCCCGACGAGTGCCACGCGCGCCTCGTCCTCGGTCATGCCGGTCAGGTCGGGCAGCATGCGGAGCGCCGTCGAGCCGTTGCTCGCGTTGCCGGACGGGTCGGTCTGGACGATGGTGAACGAGCGGAGGTCGGTCGCGTCCACGCTCCCGACGTTGAGGCGCGTCAGGCCGGCCGGGACGGTGGCGAGCGGCTGCTCGTCGGCGTAGACGATCGCCACGCCGAGCGAACCGCTGTTGTCCTTGCCCGACGTCCACTGGAGCGTGAGCCCGTCGGAGCCGAACGTCCCGGAGACGGCCGTCGGCGCGCTCGGTGCCCCGACGTCCTTCACGAGCGTGAACGGCGTCAGATGGCGCGAGAGGATGTAGACCTTCGCGCCTTCGCGGTAGTAGCCGTCGATCGCCGCGCCGTCGAGCTTCGCTCCGGGCGCTGACAGCTGGGGAATCAGATGCCAGACGCCGTTCTCCTTCGTCGCAGGCAGCGCCTTGCCGCTCGGATTCGGGATGACGAGGACGAGCTCCCTGCCGAAGCCGGTGTGGATCTGCGCCGCGGCGAGCGCCCAGCGCGCCGTGACGTCGTAGATCGGGCCTGCGGGCTCGAAGCCGTCGAGCGGCAGCGACGCCGGCATCTGCGCGGGATCGACGCGCAGCACGACCCAGTCGCTCGCGTTCGCCGAGCCGGTGGTCGGCCACGCGCCGGCCGGCATCGTCACCGTGATGCCGTCGTCGGCGGTCGCGATCGTCGTGGCCTCGTCGGGAGTCGAGTTCTTCTCGACCGGCGGCATCTCTCCCGGTGTCGTCTGCGCCGCCTGCACGGTCACGTGCACCTGGAACGGCGTCTCCTTGCCGGAGAGATCGCGGAGCGTTCCGGCGAGGACGTGGAAGCCGAGCGAGAGCGCGCCGGTGTTGAAGGTCGCGTTGTCCCCTGCGAGGACCGGAGCAGCCGCCGGCAGTCCGTCGACCGTCGCGTCCTCGACCGCGGCGAGCGTCTCGCTCGCGTCGATCGAGAACCAGTTGCACGACTTGACGATCGCGCCGTCGGCCGGCCACGACGAGACGAGCGACGGCGCCGTGTTGTCGACGCGCACGCCGCGAACGACGCTGAACGCCTGGTTGGCGTGGTTGTCCGTCACGATCGCGCGGAAGTCGTAGAGGCCGTCGGCGACGGTGCTGCTCTCGAACCCGATCCCCCACGGCTGGACGGTCGCGAGGCCGAGCGAGCTCCAGCGGCCCGAGCCGGCGGGGCTGATCCCGAACTCGACCGAGGTCGCGCCGGGGCCCTGCGTGGTCGCACTCAGCGTGACGCGGCCGGAGACGTCGTTCGGGACGTCCAGCGCGACGAGCGGGGCCGTCGTGTCGACGCTGACGGTGATCGGCGCGGTGCGGAAGACGTTGCCGTTGTTGTCGGTGATGACCGCGCGCAGGTCGTAGCTGCCGGTCGCGATCGCCCAGACGCTCCAGCTCACGTGCCACGGTGCGCTGGTCGCGCTGCCGATCGCCGTGAAGCTCGGCGCGCCGGTCTGGCGCATCTCGTAGGCGACGCTCGCCACGCCCGAGGTCGCATCCGCCGGCGTTGCGGTCAGATCCACGGAGCCGCCGACGGTGTCGCCCGCGAGCGGCGTCGCGATCGCGCCGGTAGGCGCGGTGTTGTCGACGAGCAGCGCCTGCGACGCGGACGTCGACGTATGGCCGCCGCCGTCGGTGGCGAGCGCGCGCAGCTGGTAGGTGCCGTCCGCAACGGTCGTCGTGTCGAAATTGGTCGAGAACGGCGAGCCGACGGTCGCAATCGTCGTCCAGCCGCCGCCGTTCGAGCGCTGGAACTCGACCGTGGCGGTGTCCGCGGACGTGTTGGCGGACAGCGCGACGACGCCGGTACCGGTGCTCGGCGCGACGAGCGCGATGCTCGGCGCGGTGTTGTCGACCGTGACCGAGACGGTTCCCGACGTCCGCGTGTTGCCGGCCCGATCGGTCGCGACGACGTAGAGGCTCGCCGTGCCGTCCGCGAGCGCGGTCGTGTCCCAGTTGACGGCCGCACCGCCGGTCGAGCCGACCTGCGTCCCGTTGACGAAGTAGACGATCGTGTCGAGGTTGGCGTCCGCGACGACGCTCGAGAAGCTGACGGTGCCGCCGACGCTCGTCCCCGCCGTCGGCGCTCCGACCGCTGCCGTCGGCAACGTGTTGTCGACGACCTTGGTGCCGAGGTCGATCGTCGAGACGTTGCTCGCGGCGTCGGTGACGACGACGGTCAGGTCGTAGCCGCCGTCGGCGACCAACGTCGTATTCCAGCTGACGGAGTAGGGCGCAGTCGTGTCGGTGCCGATCGTCGTGGCGTCGCGCTTGAACTCGACCGAGGTGATCGGTGCGCCGGTCGACGTCGGGCTTGCGGTCAGCGTCACCGTGCCGCGGAGGAAGTCGGCGGCGGTGCAGCTCGGGCAGGCCGGCGCGGTCGCCTGGACGAGGACCGTCGCCGAATGCTGCGACTCGACGTTGCCGGCGTTGTCGACCGAGTAGTACGCGATCGTGTGCGAGCCGTCGGCGGCCGGAACGAGGACGGACGTGCCCGTCGTCCAGCCGCCGCCGTCGAGCGAGTACTGCGTCGCGGAGACGCCCGAGCCGCCGTCGGTCGCGTTCAGGTTGACGGTGACGGCCGAGTTCTGCCAGCCGGCGGGCGCGTTGTCGGTCGTTGCCGGCGCCGTGTTGTCCACGACGATCCCCGTGACGGCTGCTGACGTCGTCACGTTGCCGGCGACGTCGCGCGCGACGACGCGGACGCTGTACGTCCCGTCGCTCGAGCCCGCGGTGTTCCAGGACGCCGGCACCTGCGTCCACGCGCCTCCGTTCGAGACCTCGTACTGAACGCTCGAGATGCCCGAACCGGCGTCGGAGGTGCTGGAGGTGAGCGAGGCGACGCCGCGCAGCGGGCTGCCCGGGTTGTTGACGCTCGCCGTCGGCGGCGTGTTGTCGATCCGCCGGTTCGCGACCGTGCTGCTGTAGACGAGGTTGCCGGCGACGTCGGTCGCGACCGTGCGGAAGTCGTAGAGGCCGTCCGCGAGCGTGCCCGTGTTGAAGCTGACGGAGTACGGCGAGCTCGCCGTCGTTCCGGCGCTCGCCCAGGCGCCGGTACCCGCGGGCGCGGCCTGGAACTCGACCTGGGCGATGCCCGAGCCGGTGTCGGAGGCCGCGGCAGTCAGGTTCACGGTGCCGCGCAGGTTCGCGCCGGGGTCGTCCATCGAGGACGTCGGCGGCGTGTTGTCGACGCGCACGTTCGTGATCGCCGGCGTCGTGTAGACGTTGCCCGCGCGGTCGGTGACGACGATGTGCACCTGGTAGACGCCGTCGGCGACGGCGGGCGGCCCCACGGTGTTCCACGCCGCCGGCGTTGAGACCCACGTCGTGCCGTCGTCCGAGTACTCGTAGACGAGCGTCGCGACGCCGGACGCGCTTGCACCCGGATCGCTCGCCGAGCCGTTCAGCGTCACCGTGCCGCGGACGTTGCGGCCCGGATCGGCGAGCGTGCCCGTCGGGTTGGTCAGGTCGACGAGCCACGTCCACGAGTCGGCCGACGCGTCGGTGTTGCCGGCCGGGTCGACGGCGCGGACGTCGAAGGTGTGTGAGCCGTCGCCGAGCGCGGCGAGCGTGTCGGGCGACGTGCAGAGGCCCCAGCCGCCGCCGTCGATGCGGCATTCGAACGTCGCGCCGGCCTCGTTCGAGCTGAACGTGAACTGCGGCGTCGCGACGTTGGACGGGTCGCCGGGCTTCGTCAGGATCGTCGTCTCGGGCAGCGTGCGGTCGACGCGGACGTCGATCACCTGCGAGGCCGTGTGGCCGACGAGGTCGGTCGCGACCGCCTTCAGGGCGCGATTGCCGTCGGCCGGGATCGCCCAGGCCGCCGTGTAGGCGGAGGTCGTGTCGGTGCCGAGCGAGCTCCAGCTGCCGCTCGAGCAGCTCGCCGTCGCGTTCGAGCAGGCGAAGAACTCGACGCTCGCGATGCCGGTGCCGGCGTCGCTCGCGTTTGCCGTCAGCGTCTTCGGGTCGGCCGAGGCGGCGTTGACGTACTCCGTGTCGACCGGCGAGGCGAACGAGACCGTCGGCGAGACGTTGTCGACCGTGACGTTCGCGACCCTCGCGGAGGTGGTCGCGTTGCCGGCGCGGTCTGTCGCCGTGGCGCGCAGGTCGTAGGAGCCGTCGCTCAGCGCCGTCGTGTCCCACGCCGCCGGCGTCGACGTCCAGCTCGACCCGCCGTTGGTCGTGTATGCGTACGTCACGGTCTGGATGCCGGAGCCCGCATCGCTCGCGTTGTCGGTCAGCGTCACGGTGCCGGTGACGTTCGCGTTGTCGGCCGGGCTCGTGACCGAGACGGTCGGCGCGGTGTTGTCGACGCGGACGTTCGCGCGCGGCGCGGAGGTCGCGATGTTGCCGGCGTTGTCGGTCACCACGACGTGCAGGTCGTAGAGGCCGTCGCCGACGCCCGTCGTGTCCCAGCTCGCCGCGATGCCGGAGTACGAGCCGGCGCCGGCGGGCGAGGCCTGGAAGACGCTGCTCGCGACGCCCGAGCCGCCCGGGTCGGACGAGCCAGACGTGAGCGCGACGGTGCCGCGCAGGTAGGCGCCCGGATCGTCCATCGTCGCGATCGGCGGCGTGTTGTCGATCCGCCGGTTCGTGACCGTGGACGTCGTCTGGTTGCCGGCGTTGTCGGTGACGATGACGCGGAAGTCGTAAAGGCCGTCCGGCGTCGCGCCGAGCGTCGTGTCGAGGCTCGCACCCGTCGTCGTCCACGAGCCTGCACCCGCGGAGCTGTACTGGTAGACCGTCGAGGCGACGCCCGAGCCCGCGTCGGAGGACGACGAGGCGAGCGTGATCGTCCCGCGCAAGTACTGGCCCGGATCCGTCATCGAGGCGCTCGGGGCCGTGTTGTCGACGCGCCGCGAGCCGACGATCGCCGACGTCGCCTGGTTGCCGGCGCCGTCCGTGACGAGGACGCGCAGGTCGTAGAGACCGTCCGCGACGGCCGTCGTGTCGAAGCTCGTGCCGTACGGCGAGCTCGTGTCGGTGCCGATCGTCGTCCAGACTCCGCCGCCGGCCGGCGAGCGCTGGAAGGCGACCGACGCGACGCCGGAGCCGCCGGTGTCGGAGGCCGAGGCGGTGAGCGAGAGCGTGCCGCGGACGTAGGCGCCGGGATCGGTCAACGTGCCGGACGGATCGTCTGCGTCGATCTTGACGGTCGAGCTGCTGGTGTACGTGACGGCGTTGCCGACCTTGTCGGAGACGACGTAGCGGTACTGGTAGCAGTGGCCGCTCGCGACGGCCGCGTCGTTGTAGGAGAGCGCCGGGTCCGTCGCGATCGTCGCGAAGGATCCGAACGCATCGCAGACGCCGCTGGTCAGCGTCGCGTCCGCACGCTGCAGCAGCTCGCCGCTGGCGTCGACGCCGCTGCCGGCGTCGGTGCCGTCGTCGAGCGTCAGGTCGACGTTCGTGAGCGAGTGGAAGCCCGTCGCGACCGTGACCGAGCCGGCGCTGGGCGCCGCGGCGTCTCCGACGACGGTGAAGGAGGCCGTCGACTGGAGACCTGCGCCGTTCGTCACCGTCACGGTCTGACCGCCGCTCGGCGCGGCTGCGGACGAATTGAACGTGTAGGCGCCGCTCGTCTCGCTCCAGCCGCTTCCGAGCGCCGGATAGGTCGTCGAGGCGACGCCGGACTGCGGGTCGCTCGACGTCGCGGTCACGGTGAAGCCGCCGGCGCCGCCCTGCTTGAAGTAGACGGTGCCGGCGCTCTGGAACGCGTTCGTGAGCGCGGAGTAGCCGAGCGAGACGGCGGTCGGCGCGCTCGTGTCGACCTTGACGACGTTCGCGGAGGTATACGTCGTGACGTTGCCCGCGCGGTCGGCGATGCCGTGGCGATAGCGGTAGCACTTGCCGCTCTGCGTCGTCGAGTCGGGCGAGCTGACCGCCGACCAGGAACCGGGGAACGCCGCGCAGGTGCCGGTCGTGAGCGTCGTCTCGTCGCGCTCGAGCGTCGACGTCGGCGCGTCGATGCCCGAGCCGCCGTCGCTGCCGTCGTTGGTCGTGATCGTGACGTTGCCGGCGACGTAGCCGTCGGTGTACGAGACGGAACCGCCGGCCGGCGCGGTGCGGTCGACGAGGACGTTGTCCACGTCGCTGCCGGTGTTCGCCGATCCGTCGGTCGCGACCGCACGGACGGCCTTGTTGCCGTCGCCCGCGGGAACGGTCCAACTCGTGCTGTACGGGAGCGTCGCGTCGACGGCGATCGAGTTCCACGAGCCGCCCGAGCAGTTCGTCGTCGCGTTCGAGCACTCGAAGAACTCGACCTGGGAAATGTCGGTGTCGGCGCTCGACGCGGTGAGCGTGATCGAGGCCGGGTCGCTCGCGTTCACGTACTGGGGCGCGACGATCGAGACCGTCGGTGCGTGGTTGTCGACGAGGACGTTGGAGACGATCGCCGACGTCGTCGAGTTGCCGGCGTTGTCGGTCGCGATCGCGCGCAGGTCGTAGCCACCGTCGCTCGCGGCCGCCGTATCCCACGCGGCCGGCGTCGAAGTCCAGCTGCTGGTGCCGGTCGGCGCGTACTCGTACGCGACCGTCGCGAGGCCCGAGCCACCGGCGTCGGCGGCGCTCGAGGTGAGCGTCACCGTCCCGGAGACGTTCTGGCCGTCGCTCGGGCTCGTCATCGAGACGGTCGGAGCCGTCGCGTCGACCGTCCACGTCCGCGAGACGGAAGACGTCGTGTTGCCGTACGCGTCGGAGGCGTGGACGTCGAACGTGTGCGAGCCCTGGGTCAGGTTCGTGTACGCCTTCGGGCTCGTCGCGCTGCCGTAGCCGCCGCCGTCGAGCTGCACCTCGAACGTTGCCGTGCCCTCGGTGTCGGAGAAGCCGAAGCTGACGTTCTTGCCGCTCGTCGAGCCGCCGGCCGGGCCGGAGTCGATCGTCGGCGCGGGCGGTGCGGTCGCGTCGACCGTCCACGTGCGCGAGACGGCGGCGGTCGTGTTGCCGTAGGTGTCGACCGCCCGGACCTGGAAGGTGTGCGAGCCGTCGCTCAGGTTGGTGTAGCTCTGCGGGGACGTCGCCGCGCCCCAGCCGCCGCCGTCGATGTCGACCTCGAACGTCGCCGTGCCCTCGGTGTCGCTGAAGGCGAGGCTGACGTTCTTGCCGCTCGTCGAGCTGCCGGCCGGGCCGGAGTCGATCGTCGGCAGCGGCGGTGCGGTCGCGTCGACCGTCCAGGTGCGGCTCGTCGAGGAGCTCGTGTTGCCGTAGCCGTCGACCGCGCGGACCTCGAACGTGTGCGAGCCGTCGCTCAGGTTCGTGTAGGCCTTCGGGCTCGTCGCGCTGCCGTAACCGCCGCCGTCGAGCTGCACCTCGAAGGTCGCCGTTCCCTCGGTGTCGCTGAAGCCGAAGCTGACGTTCTTGCCGGAGGTCGACGCGGCCGCGGGGCCGGAGTCGATCGACGGCGCGGGCGGCGCGGTCGCGTCCAACCTGGAAGGTGTGCGAGCCGTCCGAGAGGCCGGAGTAGAGCTGCGGGCTCGAGCCGCTCAGCCACGCCCCGCCGTCGAGTGAGACCTCGAAGGTCGTGCTGCCCTCGGAGTCCGAGAAGCCGAAGCTGACGGTCGGGCCGCTCGTCGAGGCGCCGGCCGGGCCGGAGTCGATCGACGGCGCGGGCGGCGCGGTCGCGTCGACGGTCCACGTGCGGCTCGTCGCCGACGACGTGTTGCCGAAGGCGTCGACGGCGCGCACCTGGAAGGTGTGGGAGCCGTCGGAGAGGCCGGCGTAGGCCTTCGGAGAGGTCGAGCTCGCGAAACCGCCGCCGTCTAGCTGGACCTCGAAGGTCGCCGTACCTTCCGTGTCGGAGAAGCCGAAGGAGACGCTCGGGCTGGAGGTGCTCGCGGCCGCGGGGCCGGAGTCGATCGTCGCCAGCGGCGGCGCGGTCGCGTCGACCGTCCAGGTGCGCGAGACGGCGGACGACGTGTTGCCGTAGACGTCGACTGCCCGCACCTGGAAGGTGTGCGAGCCGTCCGAGAGGCCGGAGTAGAGCTGCGGGCTCGAGCCGCTCAGCCACGCCCCGCCGTCGAGTGAGACCTCGAAGGTCGTGCTGCCCTCGGAGTCCGAGAAGCCGAAGCTGACGGTCGGGC
>WNGF01001935.1_pt1 | contig 48660 bp, 49 predicted proteins | sample 5400641 | NCBI WGS metagenome assembly WNGF01 (sample SAMN13153371, study PRJNA577476) | soil metagenome | isolation source: 80 cm soil or saprolite under grassland replicate 2 | place: USA:California | collected 2016-06-15 | reverse complement strand
ATCGGCGGATCGGGCACGGCGGTCAGCCGGCTCGGGCTGAGCGCCGAGGAGCAGCGGGCGCGCGACCTCGTCGCCGGCTGGCTCGCCGCTCGCGGCGCGCGCGTCCGGCGCGATCCCGCCGCCAACCTGTACGCGCGCTTCGGCGACGATCACACACCCTGCGTGCTCGTCGGGTCGCACCTCGATTCGGTCCCGGAGGGCGGCCGCTTCGACGGCGCGCTCGGCGTGCTGTGCGCGGTCGAGGCGGTCGAGGCGCTGCTGGACTATGGCGCTCGCTTCCGGCGCCCCGTCGAGGTGGTCGGATGGGCCGATGAGGAGGGCGCTCGGTTCGGCATCGGCCTCTACGGCTCGAGCGCCGCGTTCGGCCGGCTCCCTGACCGCGCCGGCGAACGTCGCGATCGCGACGGCGTGACGATCGCCGACGCCCTGCGCGCGCTCGGCGAGAGCGGCGACCCGGCCGGTGCCCGTCGCGATCCGGCTGAGGTCGCGGCGTACCTCGAGCTCCACATCGAGCAGGGCCCCCGCCTCGCCGAACGCGGCGCGGCACTCGGCGTCGTGAGCGAGATCGTCGGCATCCTCCATGCGCGCGTGACCGTGCACGGCCGCCAGGATCACGCTGGAGCCACCGTCATGACCGCGCGCGAGGACGCACTCGCCGCCGCGGCCGAGATGGTGGTCGCGGTGGAGGCCGCCGCGCTCGGTCGGCCTGACGCGGTCGGTACGGTCGGCGAGATCGCCGTCCGGCCAGGCGCGAAGAACGTCATCCCCGGTGAGTGCACGTTCTCGCTGGATCTGCGCGCACGCACGGACGAGGTGCTGGAGGCGCTCGCGCGCGACGTCCGTGCGTCGATCCGGCGGATCGGCGACGCTCGCGCGGTCCGCTCGTCGATCGACGTCCTCTCCCACGTGGCCGCCGCGCCGCTCGATGAAGGGCTGCGCGACCTCTTCCAGCGCGCCGCTGCCTCCGTCGGCGTCGAGGCAGCGGTCCTGTTCTCCGGCGCGGGCCACGATGCCGAGAGCTGTCAGCTCGCCGGCGTTCGCTCCGGCATGCTCTTCGTCCGCTCGACCGGCGGAAGCCACACCCCGCGCGAGCACGCGACCGTCGAGGACGCGGTGCTCGGGGCCCAAGCCCTCGCGTTCGCGCTCCGGGAGCTCGCGGCGACGCCCTCCGCCTGAGCGTTATCATCTATCCCGCCAGTTGACGTGAACTGGCGGACCGAGTCGCATTTTGGGGGCATCGATGGCCGTCGCCCAGGGCGGATTCCGGATCGGCGAGCTCGCCGCGCGCGTCGGGATGACCGAACGCACGATCCGCTATTACGAAGAGCTCGGGCTGCTGGAATCGGTGAAGCGGCTCGACGGCGGGACGCGCGTGTACACCGACGACGACGTGCGCCGCCTGAGGTTCATCCGCAAGCTGAAGGTGCTCGGCCTCAGCCTGCAGGAAATGATCGAGCTCGAGCATCTCTATCGCCGGCAGCGGAGCAATCGCAATGTCCTGCCGCGCCTCATCCAGCTGCTCGATGCGCATCTGGCCACGACGGTCGACCGGATCAACGAGCTCGGCGCCCTGCGCGACGAGATCCGCAGCTATCGCGAGCACGTCGCACAGCGGCTCATCGAAGGGGGGATCTGAGATGACCGAGCGAACCGTCATCCTCGGCGCGGCGCGCACGCCCGTCGGCGCGTTCCTGGGCGGGCTCGCCTCCCTGCGCGCGCCCGAGCTCGGGGCCGTGGCGATCCGGTGCGCACTCGAACGGAGCGGCGTCGCACCCGGGGCGATCGACGAGGTGTACATGGGCACGGTCGTCCAGGCGGGCGTGCGCCAGGCGCCCGCGCGCCAGGCCGCGCTCGGCGCGGGGCTGCCGCAGAGCGTCCCGTGCACGACCGTGAACAAGATGTGCGGCTCGGGATTGAAGTCCGTGATGCTCGCGGCCTCGCAGATCGCGGCGGGCGAGGCGAGCTGTGTCGTCGCCGGTGGGATGGAGAGCATGTCGAACGCGCCGTATCTGCTCCGCGGCCTCCGTCAGGGTCTGGCGCTCGGCGAGCACAGCATGGAGGACGCGAACCTGACGGACGGGCTCCTCGACGCCTACGGGCACGGGCACATGGGCCTCGGCGGCGAGGCGGCGGCAGAGCGTTGCTCGCTGACGCGCGAGGACCAGGATCGCTTCGCCCTGCGCTCGTACGAGAAGGCGCTGGCCGCGCAGCGGAGCGGCGCGTTCGACGATGAGATCGTTCCCGTCGAGGTAAAGGGCCGCAAGGGTCAGGTGTCGATCGTCGCGCGCGATGAAACACCGCGCGAGACGACGCCCGAGGGCCTGGCCGCGCTGCGACCGGTATTCAAGGAGAACGGCACGATCACCGCCGGCAACGCCTCGAAGGTCAACGACGGCGCGGCCGCGCTGGTCGTAGCGGGCGCGGGCCGGGCCGACGAGCTCGGGGCCCGGGTGCTGGCCCGCCTCGTCGCCCAAGCGCAGTTCGCCCGCGAGCCGGAGCTCTTCCTCCTCGCTCCGTCCGGCGCGATCAAGAAGTGCCTCGACAAGGCCGGGTGGTCGGTGGGCGACGTCGATCTGTTCGAGGTCAACGAGGCGTTCTCGGGCATCGAAGGCGTCCGGCGCGAGCTGGGCATTCCCGAGGACCGCTTCAACGTGAACGGCGGCGCCGTCGCGCTCGGACACCCGATCGGCGCGTCCGGCGCGCGCCTCCTGGTGACCCTCCTCTACGCGCTTCGGGCGCGGGGCAGGTCGAAGGGGGTCGTGTCGCTGTGCCTGGGAGGCGGCGAGGCGGTCGCCGTCGCGATCGAAGCGGTGTGAATCAGGTCGGCGTCGTCGGCGCGGGGACGATGGGCTCGGGGATCGCGCAGGTCTGCGCGACGGCGGGCCTGCAGGTCGTCGTCGTCGATGTCGGGCTCGATCAGCTGAAGCGCGGGCAGGCGACGGTCGCGGAGTCGCTCGCGCGGCTCGAGGCGAAGGGTCGGCTGCCGCGGCCGGCGGCTGAGATCGCGGGCCGCATCCGTACGTCGACCGAGCTCGGCGATCTGGCCCGGGTCGGCTTCGTCATCGAGGCGGCCTTCGAGGACGTCGCGGTGAAGACCGAGCTCTTCCGCAAGCTGGACCAGGCCTGTCAGGACTCGGCCATCCTCGCGTCCAACACCTCGTCGATCTCGATCACGCGCCTCGCCGCCGCGACGAAGCGGCCCGATCGCGTCGTCGGGATGCACTTCATGAACCCGGTCCCGGTGATGGGCATCGTCGAGATCATCCGCGGCCTCCAGACGAGCGACGCCACCATCGACGCCACCCGCTCGCTCACCGAGCGTCTCGGGAAGACCGCCGTCGAGTCGCGCGACGCGCCGGGATTCATCGCCAACCGGGTGCTCATGCCGATGATCAACGAGGCGATCTTCGCGCTGAGCGAACGGATCGGGACGGCCGAGGGGATCGACACGATGATGCGCGGGCTGAACTTCCCCATGGGCCCGCTCGCGCTCGCCGACCTGATCGGCCTCGACGTCTGCCTCGCGGTCCTCGAGGTCATGCAGCGCGACCTCGGCGATCCGAAGTACCGTCCCGCCCCGCTCCTCCGCCAGTACGTCCAAGCGGGCTGGCTGGGCCGCAAGACCGGACGCGGATTCCATCGCTATGACTGACGACGTCCGGATGGACTACGTGTTCACGTTCACGGATCGCCGGGATGAGGTCACCCGCTTCTACCGCGACGTCGTGGGCCTCTCGGCGGCCGAAAGCGACGATTCGGACTGGTTCCGCGCGGGCGCCTCCAGCTTCGTCGTCCACGAGCGCGAGGACCGGGAGACGGCCCCGGAGGTCGCGAGCGGCTCGGGCTTCGTCGTCTGGTTCCGGGTCGGCGACGTGCGCGCCGCATACGACCGCGCGCGTGCCGCCGGCCGCGTCGTCGGCGAGCTCTACGACGCGAAGCCGTATCCCTATTTCTTCGCCCGCGACCCGGACGGGCGCTTCGTCGGCGTGGGCAGCATCGAGCGCGATGGCCGTCGCTGATCCCACCGAGGCCCGGTTCGACCTGTCGCTCACGGCCGAGCAGGAGCTCGTCCAGCGGACCGCGCGCGAGTTCGCGACCGACCAGCTGCTTCCGATCGCGGCGGAGATCGACGAGCGCGGCGCCGTGCCGAAGAAGATCCTCGCCGAGCTCGCGGCGCTGGGGTTCATGGGCGTGTGCGTGCCGGAGGCCCTCGGCGGCGCCGCGGCGGGCGAGGTCGCGTATGTCCTGGCCAGCGAGGAGATCAACCGGGCCTGCGCATCGACCGGCGTGATCATGAGCGCGCACAACTCGCTCGCCTGCGATCCGCTCCTGCGGTACGGCACCCCGCAACAGCACGAGCGGTGGCTCCGCGCGCTCGCGCAGGGCGAGAAGCTCGGCTGCTTCGCGCTGAGCGAGCCCGCGTCCGGCTCCGACGCGGCCGCGATGCGGACGAGCGCGCGGCGTGACGGGGAGAGCTGGGTGCTGAACGGGACGAAGAACTTCATCACGAACGGCGTGAGCGCCGACGTCGTGATCGTGTTCGCCCAGACCGATCCCGCGCTGCGGCACAAGGGGATCACCGCGTTCGTCGTCGACAAGCCCGCGGCCGGGCTGACGGTGGGGAAGATCGAGCGCAAGCTCGGGATCAAAGGCTCCGATACGGCCCAGCTGGTATTCGCCGACTGCCGGGTCGGCGACGACGCGCGGCTCGGCGCGGTCGGCGAGGGGTTCACGATCGCCCTCAGGACGCTGGATGGCGGGCGCGTCGGCATCGCGGCGCAGGCGGTCGGCATCGCGCGTGCGTGCCTCGAGGACGCGCTGGCGTACGCGAGGCAGCGCGAGACGTTCGGCAAGCCGATCGTCGAGCACCAGGCGATCCAGTGGATGCTCGCCGACATGGCGACGGAGATCGATGCCGCGCGGCTGCTCACCTGGCGCGCGGCGACGATGCGGGAGCGGCGCGAGCCGCACACCGCCGAGGCCGCGATGGCCAAGCTCTTCGCCTCGGACGTCGCGATGAAGGCGGCACGCGACTGCGTGCAGATCTTCGGCGGCTACGGGTACCTGAAGGACTTCCCCGCGGAGCGCCACTATCGCGATGCCAAGATCACCGAGATCTACGAGGGCACGAGCGAGATCATGAAGCTCGTCATCGCCGAGGACATGCTGGAATGACCCCGTGACCCCGCCGACGCAGGGCCTCTGGGCGTTCGTCCTCCTCGCCGTCGCCGCCCTCGGATTCGGCGCGTTCTTTTACCGCGCCTGGAAGCTGTACCGCTACCTGCGGCTCGGCTGGAACGAGGACCGGACCGACCGCCTCGGACGGCGGATCCGCGACGAGCTCGTCGTCTACCTGGGCCAGCGGAAGCTGCTGAAGCGTCCCTACTACATCCGCGGCGCCGCGCACGCGTTCATCTTCTGGGGCTTCATCGTGATCACGATCGGCACGCTCGACCTGCTCCTCAACGGGATCCTGGGCTGGCGGGTGCCGGGAACGGAGAGCGCGTTCTTCGTCTGGTCGGTCGATGTCTTCGCGGTCCTCGTGCTCACCTCGATCGCGCTCGCCGCGATCCGGCGCGCGTTCTTCAAGCCACCACGGATGCACATCGCGCTCGACGGCTACATCATCCTCACGCTCATCGGCGTGCTCATGGTCTCGTTGCTCGTCTTCGAGAGCGCGGGCATCGCGGCCGAGCTCGTCGCCCGCGGCCAGGCGGCGCCGCCGCTCGCGACGCTCGTCGCGCCGCTCGTTCGGGGCTCGTCGGCGGGCGCCGTCTTCGCCGGCGCGTGGTGGGTCCACGTCGCCACCGTGCTCGCGTTCGCCGCGTACCTCCCGCAGTCGAAGCACCTGCACATCGTCACGACCCTGCCGAACGTGTTCTTCCGGTCGCAGCGGCCGCGCGGTGCGCTCCGGCTGGTCGAGGGCATCGAGGATCGCGAGACCTTCGGGGCCGCGACCCTGCGCGACCTCTCGTGGAAGCAGCACCTCGACGGTTACACCTGCACCGAGTGCGGCCGGTGTTCCGACAACTGCCCGGCGCTCGCGACCGGAAAGCCGCTCGATCCGCAGAAGATCGTGCTGGACCTGCGCGACCTCCTCCTGCGCGAGGGGGATCAGCTCCTGCGAGACCATGCCGCGGCGGGCACGCCGCCGGCGCATCAGCTCGCCACGAAGCCCGACGAGCTGTGGGCCTGCACGACGTGCGCGGCCTGCGTCGAGCAATGCCCGGTCACGATCGAGCACATCGACAAGATCGTCGACATGCGCCGCTACCTCACGATGCAGGAGGCCGCGGCACCGCCGGAGGCGCAGCGATCGCTCACGAACATCGAGCGGGCCGGGAATCCGTGGGGCGAGGCGGCCGCCGACCGCGGGCGCTGGGCGGAGGGGCTGGACGTGCCGACGATCGCCGAGAAGCCCGATGCCGAGTACCTCTACTTCGTCGGCTGCGCGGCGTCGTTCGATCGGCGCAACCAGCGCGTCGCGAAGGCGCTCGCGCGGATCCTTGGGGCAGCCGGCGTCTCGTTCGCGATCCTCGGCCCGGAGGAGACCTGCAACGGCGACCCGGCCCGCCGGATCGGCAACGAGTACCTCTGGCAGCTGCAGGCGCAGCAGAACATCGAGACCTTCGGCCGCTACGGTGTGCGCAAGGTGATCGCCTCGTGCCCGCACTGCTTCAACACGATCGCCAACGAGTACCCGCAGCTCGGCGGGCGCTACGAGGTCGTGCACGCCCTCCAGCTCGTCGAGCAGCTCATCTCGACCGGCAAGCTGAAGCTCGGGCGGGCCCCCGACGCCGGGACCCGCGCGGAGACGGTCGCCTACCACGATCCCTGCTACCTCGGCCGGCACAACGGCGTCTACGACCAGCCGCGCGCGCTGCTCGACGCGCTGCCGGGCGTCGCCCGGATGGAGATCGAGCCGCATCACCGCGAGCGCGGATTCTGCTGTGGCGCGGGGGGTGGGCGAATGTGGATGGAGGAGAAGATCGGGCAACGCGTGAACCACCGCCGGGTCGACCAGATCCTGGCGGCAGGCCAGGCGCGCGGCGATCAGCCCGCGAAGGTCGCGTCGGGTTGCCCGTTCTGCCTGATCATGCTCGACGAGGGGGTGGGCGCGAAGGGGATCCAGGAGCAGCTGGCTCCGGTCGACGTCCTCGAGCTCGTCGCCGCGCGGCTGACCGATGGACGCACGACGATGGGAGCGCACTGAGCCGATGAAGATCCTGGTCTGCCTGAAGCAGGTCCCCGACTCGACGACCCGGGTGAAGGTCGCGCCCGACGGAAGGTCGGTGGTGACCGACGGCGTCACGTGGTCGATCTCGCCGTACGACGAGTACGCCATCGAGCTCGCGCTCGAGCACAAGGATGGGCATCCGGACACCGTGGTGAGCGTCGTCACCGTCGGCGGGCCGCGGGCGAAGGACGCCCTGCGCCAGGCGCTCGCGATGGGTTGCGACGACGCGACCCTGGTGAGCGGGGAGGGCGTCGACTCGGCCGGCGCGCTCGGCATCGCGCGGGCGCTCAAGGGGGTGGTCGAGGACGCCGGCCCGGACCTCGTCCTCTGCGGGAAGCAGGCGTCAGACGACGACCAGGGCTTCGTCGGTCCCGCGCTCGCGGAGGTGCTCGGCTGGCCGCACGTGAGCGTCGTGACGAAGTTCGCTCCGGCAGATGGCGGCACCGAGATCTGGAAGGAGGTCGAAGGCGGCCACGAGATCTGGAGGGCGAGCGGCCGGGCGTTGCTCACCGTGCAGAAGAGCGAGAAGGAGCCGCGGTATCCCTCCCTGCCGGGGATCATGAAGGCGAAGAAGAAGGAGATCCCCGAGCGCGCCGCCGCGATCGGCGACGATCCGACCCGCGTCGAGGTGCTCGCGATGGAGCTGCCCCCCGCGCGGGGTGGCGGGAAGATCCTCAAGGACGGCGACGCGCGCGCGATCGCCGGCGAGCTCGCGGCCCTCCTGCGCGACGAGGCGAAGGTCCTGTGAGCGTGAGCGAGGCGCGGCTCCGCCGCGACGAGCGAACCCCACCAGCCCTGAGCGCGTCTGCTGGCCGAAGGCCAGAGACGGAGCGATCCCTGTGAAGATCTGGGTCCTCGCCGAACGCAAGGACGGCACCGTGCGCCGCGTGTCGCGCGAGCTCGCGGCGAAAGCGGCATCGCTCGGGGACGTCACGGTGCTCGAGGTGAGCGGGGAGCGGGTCCCATCGATCGCCGCCGCCGCCGCGCTCGCCGAGCGCGCGACGGCCGAGCGTCCCGATCTCGTGCTCGTGGGCGCGACGCCGTCGGGCCGCGACGTGGCCGCGCGGCTCGCCGCGAAGCTTGGTCGCCCGTACCTGTCGGAGTGCACCGACGTCCGGGTCGCGGACGGCGCACTCGAAGCCGACCGTGGCATGTATGCGGGCAAGGTCCGGGCGAAGGTCAAGGCCGCGCTGCCCGCGATCTGCAGCGTCCGCCCGAACGCGTTCCCGTTACCGGCCGACGTGGCGGAGCCGCAGCCGACCGGGGTGACCGCGGCGGAGGCCGAGGGTCTCGCCTTCGCCCGCTTCGAGCCCACCGCCGCGGCGAGTGGGCGGGTTCCGCTCAGTGAGGCGCGGATCATCGTGTCGGGCGGGCGGGGGCTGAAGGGGCCCGAGAACTGGAAGATGGTCGAGGACCTGGCCGACACGCTCGGAGCCGCCCTCGGCGCGTCGCGCGCCGTGACCGACGCCGGATGGCGCCCGAACGAGGAGCAGGTCGGCCAGACCGGCAAGACGGTGACGCCCGACCTCTACGTCGCGCTCGGCATCTCCGGAGCGATCCAGCACCTCGCCGGGATGACCTCGAGCCGGGTCATCGTCGCCGTGAACAAGGATCCCGATGCCGACATCTTCAAGGTGTGCGACTACGGCGTCGTCGGCGACGTGTTCGAGTTCGTGCCGGCCTTCACCGAAGCGGTGAAGAAGGTAAAGGCAGGGGCATGAGCGAGACGCAGCTTCGCTGCGGCGAGCGAATTCGTTCAGCCCTGAGCGGGTCTGCGGCCGCAGGCCGCAGATCGAGCAAGGCGGGCGCATGAGGCGATCGTGATGTTCCCCTTCGCCGGACCCGAGGAGCGCGAGCTCGCCGCCGCGGTGGCCGGCTACGCCCGCGGCCTCTCCGGCCGGATCGGCGCGGCCGAGGATGCGGGCGGCATTCCCGCCGACGTGATCCGCTCGCTCGGCGAGCTCGGGGTGCTCGGGATGACCGTTCCGGAGGTCGACGGCGGCCTCGGGGCCGGAACCGTCGCGTTCGCGCTCGTGCTCGAGGAGCTGGCGGCGACCTGGCCGTCGCTGGCCGTCGGCGTCTCCGTGAACGGGGGCATCGTCGCCGGGTCCATCTGCCGGCTCGGCACCGAGGCGCAACGCGCGACCTTCCTGCCGCGGCTCATGGACGGCCGTGGTCTCGCGGCGTTCTGCCTCACCGAGCCGGGTTCCGGGTCGGACGCGGCCTCGCTTCGCGCGACGGCGCGGCGGGACGGCGGCAGCTGGATCATCGACGGGCGCAAGCAATTCGTCACCAACGCGCGCTATGCGCCGTTCTTCATCGTCCTCGCGCGTGTCGGCGCGCCGGAGGATGCCCGTCCACATGCCGGCATCACGGCCTTCCTCGTCCCGAAGGACGCTCCCGGGATCACCGTCGGCCGGAGCGAGCGCAAGCTCGGCCTGCACGCTTCGGACACGAGTGCGGTCGCCTTCGACGGCGTCCGCCTGGAGGGTGAGTGCGTGCTCGGCGCGGTCGGGCGCGGATTCGGAGAGGTCGCGATGGCCGGGCTCGACTCCGGACGCATCGGCATCGCCGCCCAGGCCGTCGGCATCGCGCGCGGCGCGCTCGCGCTCGCGACGGCGTACGCGACCGAGCGACGCCAGTTCGGCGCTCCGATCGCGTCGTTCGAAGCGATCCGATTCGCGCTCGCCCGCGTCCGTACCGAGCTCGACGCCGCGCGGCTCCTGACCCTGCGCGCCGCGTGGCTCAAAGATCGCGGCGCGCCGCACGGGCGCGAGGCGGCCGAGGCGAAGCTCTACGCGAGCGAGGCCGCGAACCGCGCCGCGCACGCCTGCCTGCAGGTCTTCGGCGGCTACGGCTACATGCGCGCGTACGAGGTCGAGCGCTACGCCCGGGACGCGCGCGCGACGACCCTGTACGAGGGCACGAGCGAGATCCAGCGCATCGTCATCGCGCGCTCGCTCGTGGAGCGCGCGGCGTGAAGAAGGTCGACCCCGCACCGGTGGCGAGCGAGGGCATCTCGCCGGCCAAACGGCGCTGGCTCGAGCGCTACGCCGCTGGGATCGAGCGCCACCCCGAGCGCAAGCGCCGCTTCAGCACGCTCTCCGACGAGACCGTCGAGCCGCTCTACACGGCCGACGACCTCGGGGACTTCGATGCCGAGCGCGACCTCGGCCTGCCCGGTGCCTTCCCCTACACCCGCGGCGTCCATCCATCGATGTATCGGGGACGGCTCTGGACGATGCGTCAGTTCGCCGGCTTCGGCTCGGCCGAGGACACCAACGCCCGCTTCCACTACCTCCTGGCGCACGGCGTCACCGGTCTGTCGACCGCCTTCGACATGCCCACGCTCATGGGCCGCGACTGCGACGATCCGCTCTCCCGCGGTGAGGTCGGGCGCGAAGGCGTCGCGGTCAGCTCGCTCGCCGACATGCGCATCCTGTTCGATCGGATCCCGCTCGACCAGGTCACCACGTCGATGACGATCAACGGTCCGGCCTCGATCGTGTGGGCGATGTACCTCGCCGCGGCCGAGGAGCGTGGCATCCCGCTCGCGGCGCTCGGCGGGACCATCCAGAACGACTGCCTCAAGGAATACATCGCGCAGCGCGAATGGATCGTGCCGGTGAAGCCGGCCATGGATCTGGTCATCGACAGCATCCGCTATGGGGCGCGCGAGGTGCCGCGCTGGAACACCGTGTCGGTCTCGGGCTACCACATCCGCGAGGCCGGCTCCACGGCGCTGCAGGAGCTGGCCTTCACGCTCCTCGATGGGCTCGAGTACGTGCGCTGGGGCGTGGACGCCGGGCTCGACGTCAACGATTTCGCGCCGCATCTCAGCTTCTTCTTCGATGTCCACAACGACTTCTTCGAGGAGGTCGCGAAGTTCCGCGCCGCGCGGCGGATCTGGGCGCGCGAGATCGAGCGCCGCTACCGGCCGACGAACAAGCGCGCGCTGCTGATGCGCACCCACGCCCAAACGGCCGGGGTGTCGCTCACCGCGCAGCAGCCCTACAACAACGTCGTGCGCGTCGCCCTCCAGGCGCTCGCGGCGGTCCTCGGGGGCACCCAGTCGCTGCACACGAATTCGCTCGATGAGACCTACGCGCTTCCGACCGAGGAGGCCGTCACCCTCGCGCTCCGCACCCAGCAGGTCATCGCCCACGAGACGGGCGCGGCCGAGACGATCGACCCGCTCGCCGGCTCGTACTACCTCGAGCACCTCACCGATCGCATGGAGCGCGGTTTCGAGCGCTACCGCGACGAGATCGAGGCGATGGGCGGCATGGTCGCCGCGGTCGAGCGCGGCTATCCGCAGCGGGAGATCGTCGAGTCGGCGTTCCACTTCCAGCAGCAGGTCGAAGAGGGCGAGAAGGTGATCGTCGGGATCAACAGGTACGCCGAGCCGGGCGAGCCGAAGGTGCCGACGCTCGCGATCGACCCCGACGTCGAGCGCCGCCAGATCGAGCGCATCCGCGACGTGCGCGCCTCGCGCGACGCCGGCCGGTGGCGCGGGTCGATCGACCGTCTGCGCGAGGCGGCCCGCTCTCGCGCGCCGCTCATGCCGGCCTTCCTCGAGTGCGCCCGGGCGTGCGCGACCGTCGGCGAGCAGGTCACGGTGCTGAAGGAGGTCTATGGCGAGTACCACGACCCCGGCTACTTCTGAGCCCGGCGCCTCCGCCGACGGGATCGCGACCCGAGCGGAGCTCGAGCGCCGCGTGAGCGAGGCCTGGATCCCGTTCCGGCTCGCCGTCACGTCGCTGGGGATGGGCGTGCTCGAGCGGCCGACCTCCACCGGATGGACGTACAGGGAGCTGATCGCCCATGCGGCGGCGTGGGAGGACCGCACCGCCGAGCGGCTCGCGACGTTCCGCGAGAGCGCCGCGACGACGTTCCCCGGTATCGAGGACGCCGACGAGTTCAACGCGGAGGTCGTTCGCCGGACGCGCGGACGCGATGCGCGCGCCGTGCTGGGCGATCTCGACGCGGCGCACGCGCGGCTGGCGGCGGAGCTCGCCCGGCTCGACGACCCGCGGATCCAGGCGAACGACCGGTGGGTCGTCGCGATCGTCGCGGGCAACACGTTCGGCCACTACGCGGAGCATCACGACGAGCTCTTCGCCGGCGTGCCGACGACGACCGCGGCGCTCATCGAGCGCGTGCACGAAGGGTGGCGACCGTTCCGCCGCGCGGTCCGCCAGCTCGGGCTGCTGCCGCTCGGGCGGACGACGCCCGCCGGCTGGACGTACAAGGCGCTGCTGTCGCACGTCGCGCACTGGATGGAGGCGGTACCGGCGGAGCTGCCGGAACGGCTCGCGGGCCGGCGGAGCGCCCCGTCCGACGTGGACGTGGAGAACGCGCGCGAGGCGGCCGCGGCGCCGTCGCGCTCGGCCGGGGACATCGTCGAGCGGCTCGACGCGGCGTACGCCGGCGTGCTGCGGGAGCTGGAGCGGCTGCCAGGCGATCGTGAGATCCCGTTCCTCGCCGTGCGTCTGGTCGCGGGCGAGACGTACGGCCACTTCGCGGAGCATCAGCCGGAGCTCGACGGCTCGATCGCGCGCGGCGGCGCCGCGGTCGTCGCACGCTTCGACGAGGTCTGGCGGCCGTTCCGCGCCGCCATCCGGCAACGTGGCCGTGCCGGGCTCGCTTCCCCGACCCCGGCCGGCTGGAGCTACCACGACCTCGCGGCCCACGCCACCGGGTGGATGGAGCAGGCGGTCCGCGAGCTGCGCTCGGGCGAGTTCGCCTCGTGGACCGCCGAGACGATCCAAGCTTTCAACGATCGCTCCGTGCGCGCGCATCAGCTCGTCGGTCCGGAAGCGATGCTCGACGAGCTCGATTCGGCCCACCGTCGCCTGCGTTCGGCCGTGGTCGCGCTGACCGACGAGGAGCTCGCCGATCCGAAGCGCTTCGGCATGGTGGGCGCGTACACGTTCCTCCACTGGGAGCATCACTTCGCCGAGCTCGGGATCCCGACGTGAAGCGACCCATCCGCGTGGTGATGGCGAAGGCGGGCTTGGACGGTCACGACCGCGGCGTGAAGGTCGTCGCCCGGGCACTGCGCGACGCCGGCATGGAGGTGATCTACACCGGCGTGCACCAGACCCCCGAGCAGGTCGTCGAGACCGCGCTCCAGGAGGATGCCGATGCGATCGGCGTGTCGCTCCTCTCGGGGGCGCACAACTACATCTTCCCGCGGGTCGCGGAGCTCATGCGCGCGAATGGGATGGACGACGTGCTCCTGTTCGGCGGCGGCATCATCCCGGAGGACGACATCCCCGGGCTGCAGGCGCACGGCGTCGAGCGGATCTTCCAGCCAGGTGCGTCGCTCGAGGCGATCACGGCATATGTCCGGGAGGCCGTGGCGAAGCGGCGCGGCCAGCCCGCATAAGAGGAGGTACGACGATGGCGAAGAAGGACGACCGGCCGATCGATGTGGGGCTCGCGAGCCTCCAGGCGAAGGACGAGGCGACCCTCGTGGAGTGGTGGGTCCAGCGCATGGGGCTCATCGCCGCGATCCCGAGCGAGATCGCGCGCGTGGGCGCGATGACCCCGCAGCTGCGCGAGCTCACGCGGGTCGACGACGCCGAGCGCGAGCGGCTCACCCGGGCGCGCCTCATCGCGTTCGCGAGGATGCCGGCGGACCAGCGGGACCGCATCGCCGCGGCGCGCAAGGAGGCGTGGAACGTCGATCGGGCGGTCCTCGAGAAGGACCAGGCGCTCGTCGACAAGCTGCTGCCCGGTCTGGACGCGAACGTGCGGTCCGCGTATCCGGCGCCCTGATGGACGAGCTCCGCGAGCTCGGCGAGGATGCCGCCGTGTCCTGGTGGGCGGAGCGCTTCGCGCGCATCGCGGCCCTCGAGGACGTCGAGGCGCGCGCCGACGCGATCCTCGCCGGGTGGCGCGCGGCCTCGGCCCTGGATCCCGAGGAGCGACGGCGGGTCACCCGGGCACGGATGCGGGCCGCGATGGCTCTCCCGGCCGCGGCCCGCGACGCGGTCTTCGCGGCCCGACGTGCGGCCGCCGCGCGCGAGCCGGAGCTCGCGGCGGACGACACTCGGCTGACCGACGAGCTCGCGCCGACGATCCCGGGCGCCGAGGCGTTCCGGCCGATGACGCGCTGAGTGGATCTCCGCTACCGGGACGAGCAGCTGCTCGCGCGGGACACGGTCCGCGAGTTCGTCCGAACGCGGATCATCCCGCATGCCAACGAGTGGAGCGAGCGGGCCACGTTCCCACTGGAGCTCCTCCCGGACCTCGCGGGGCTCGGCCTCACCGGGCTCGCGGTGCCGGCTCGGCTCGGCGGGGCGGGCCTTGACCTGCTCACCGTCGCGCTCATCGCCGAGGAGCTCGGGGCCGGCGACGGCTCGATCGCGCTGACGCTCGCGGCGCATAACTCGCTCTGCATCGGCCACCTCTTGATCGCCGCGTCCCCCGAGCAGCAGGACCGCTGGCTGCCGCCGCTGGCACGCGGCGAGTACCTCGGGGCGTGGGCCCTCACCGAGCCCGGCTCGGGCTCCGACGCGGTCGCCGCGGCGACGCGGGCGCGGCGCGACGGCGATGGCTGGATCATCAGCGGGCAGAAGCAATTCATCACGAACGGCTCGCTCGCGGGATTCATCGTCGTCATCGCCGCGACCGCCGAGCGGCGGCTCACCGCATTCGGCGTGCTGGCCGGTACCGGCGGGCTCGTGGCCGGGAGCGGCGAGCGGAAGATGGGCCTTCACGCGTCGGATACCGCGCAGCTGACGCTCGACGGCGTCCGCGTCCCGGACGCGGATCGGATCGGCGAGATCGGGGCCGCCTTCGCGGACGTGAAGCGGGTGCTCGATCGGGGCCGCGTCGGCATCGCCGCACTCGCGATCGGCCTCGGCCGCGCGGCGCTCGAGGCCGCGATCGCGTACGCGAAGGAGCGGCGCCAGTTCGGGCGGCCGATCGCGGAGTTCGAGATGGTGCAGTGGCGGCTCGTCCGCGCGCGCACCGAGCTCGATGCCGCCCGGCTGCTCGTGCATCGCGCCGCGACCCGCGCGGACCTCGGCCAGGCATTCACCAGCGCGGCGTCGATGGCGAAGCTCTACGCCAGCGAAGCCGCGACCCGAGCCGCGGACGCTTCCCTCCAGGTGCTCGGCGGCTACGGGTACCTCCGCGATCACCCGGTCGAGCGGATGCTCCGAGACGCTCGGCTCATGGAGATCGGCGAGGGGACAAGCGAGATCCAGCGCATCGTCATCGCCCGCTCGCTCGTCGCCGCCTCTTGATCACCGCGCCGGAGTCGCTGCTCGCGCGCGCGATGGACGGTGACAAGCGGAGCATCGCGCGGCTCCTGACGGTGGTCGAGAACGGCGAGCCGGGCGCGGCCGACGTGCTACGCGCCCTGTACCCGAAGACCGGGCGCGCGCAGGTGCTCGGCATCACCGGGCCGCCGGGCGGCGGCAAGAGCACGCTCGTCGCCCGGCTCGCCGGCGTCTATCGCAAGACCCACGACCGCGTGGGCATCGTCGCCGTCGACCCGTCCAGTCCGTTCACCGGCGGCGCGATCCTCGGCGACCGCATCCGGATGCGCGAGCGGTTCCTCGACGAGGGCCTGTTCATCAGGAGCATGGCGAGCCGCGGCCACGCCGGCGGCCTCGCGCGCGCGACACTGAGCGTCGTCCACGTCCTCGACGCGCTCGGCGTATCGCTGATCATCGTCGAGACGGTCGGGGTGGGGCAGGAGGAGGTCGATGTCGTTCGGGTCGTCGACACCGTCTGCCTCGTGACGGTGCCGGGCCTCGGCGACGACATCCAGGCGATCAAGGCCGGCGTGCTCGAGATCGCCGACGTGCTCGTGGTGAACAAGGCCGACCGCCCGGGCGCGGACGAGACCGCGCGCGACCTCGGCCAGATGCTCACGCTCGGGAAGGGCCGCACCGACTGGAAGCCGCCGATCGTCCGCACGAGCGCGACCGACGGGACCGGCGTCGACGATCTCGTACGCGAGATCGCCGCCCACGACGCGTGGGCCCGCGACAGCGGCGAGCGAGCGCAGCGGCGCGCCGCGGCGGCGAGGGCCGAGGTCGAGGGCCTGCTTCGCGAAGCGCTCGTGCGCCGGCTCGAGGATCGTCTGGGCGACCGCGTCGACGACGCCCTCGCTCGCGTCGCGCGGCGCGAGCTCGATCCGTACACCGCGGTGGACGAGCTGCTCTCGCGGGAATGAGCGTCCGCGTCCGGATCCTGGGGAGCGGCGACGCGTTCGGCACCGGCGGCCGTATGCAGGCGTGCGTGCTCCTCGAGCGCGGCGAGACCGCGGCGCTGCTCGACTGCGGCGCCTCCTCCCTCATCGCCCTGAAGCGCTTCGGCGTCGACCCCGGCCGCGTCGCGGCCGTCGCGGTCAGCCATTTCCACGGCGACCACTTCGGCGGCCTTCCGTTCCTGCTCCTCGATCAGCGCTTCGCGCATCGGGCCGCGCCGCTCGTCGTCGCCGGGCCGCCGGGGATCGCCGCGCGCGTCCGGACCGCGTTCGACGCGTCCTACCCCGGCTCGGCGGAGACGATCCCGTTCCCGGTCGAGTACGTCGAGCTCGGCGAACGGCCCGGCGAGGTCGCGTGGCTGCGCGTCCGGGCGTTCGCGGCGGACCACACGCCCGGGACGGCGGCGCGCGTCCTGCGGATCGAGGTCGACGGCGTGATCGTCGCGTACTCCGGCGACACCGCCTGGACCGATGGGCTCGCGCGAGCCGCCGACGGCGCCGACCTGCTCATCTGCGAGGCGTTGTCGTTCGCGAAGCCGCTGCCGCATCACCTGAGCCACGCGACGCTCGCCGAGCACCGCGATGCGCTCCGGTGCGGCCGGATCGTGCTGACCCACGCCGGTCCCGAGATGCTCGCTCGGCGTGCCGAGTCGGCATTCGAGCTGGCCGACGATGGCTGGAGCATCGAGCTCGGGTGATCGAGCTCGCCGTGTTCCGCACCGGCGCGGTGAGGCTGCCGCGCGCGCAGTTCATGCCCTGGCTGGAGCCACCGGAACGCGACGAGGTCGTGGAGCAACCGGTCTGGTCCGCGCTGCTCCGCAGTCCCGACGGGCTGATCCTGTTCGACACCGGCCTCCATCCGGTCCACGTCGAGCGGCCGGATGCGACCTTCGGTCCGGGCAGCGCGCTCGTCGTGACGATGACCGCGGAGGATGCGATCGTGTCTCGGCTCGCCGCGCTCGGCGTGCGGCCCGACGAGATCACCGTCGTGGTGAACAGCCACCTGCACTTCGACCATGCCGGGAACAACCGGGCCTTCCCTCGCGCGACATTCGTCGTGCAGGCCGATCACCTCGCGTACGCGAAGGGCCGGCCGAACTTCCCCGGCGTGTACTGGGACGATCCGGCCCTGCGCTACGTGCCGGCATCCGGCGCGATGCGGGTCGCCGCGGGGGTCGAGCTCCTGCCGACCCCGGGCCACGCGCCGGGGCATCAGTCGCTCGTCGTCGACCTCGCCGAGACGGGCCGCGTGGTGCTCTGCGGCGACGCGGCGTTCACCCGCGCGAACCTCGAGCGCGGCGAGATCCCCGCGTCCGACCAGGCGGCGGCGCGCGAGTCGCTCGCGCGCATCCGGGCCGCGGTCCATGACGACCTCGATCGCGCGTTCACCTCGCACGACGCAGCGGCTTTCGCCCGATGGCGCGTCGCCCCCGCGGTCTACCGCTGACGTCGCCGATCAGCGGCGCGCGCGTCGTCGGCGCCGCATCGGGCGCTCAGAATGCCGGCCCGACCGTGAGGGCCTCGCGCAGCGGCGCCTCCATCGTCCGGTACTCCTCGTCCGGCTCGGTCCCGAGCGCGTCGAGCAGCTTGCTGTAGAAGGATCGCGCCGCGGCCGCGGCCGCGAGCACGCCGGACGCTCAGTCGGCGGGAGCGGTCTCGAACTGGATCTGGACGGTGACGTTCACATCGAGCTCGCTGACCGGCACCTGCGTCCCGGTCGGCGCCTTGACGAGCTGCGAGAAGGTCGTTCGGTCGACGGGCGCCTGCGGCGGCGCGACCGCGTCGGCGATGGCGACCGCTCGGCCCAGCTTGAGCCCCGCCGTCCGGGCCATCGCCTCGGCCTTCGAGCGCGCGTCGAGGATCGCCAGCGCGCGAGCCTCGGCCTGGGGGGCCTTCGGGTCGAGCAGCGTGAAGCGCACGGTCGCGGTCGTCGCGCCGTCGTCCCGGATGAACGCGTCGAGGGCCGTGCCGACGGCGTTCACGTCGCGGAGCAGGACGACGATCGTCTCTTGGGCCTGGTAGCTCGCGATGCGCGGGGCCTTCCCCTGCTCGCTGACGTACTGCGGATCGATGCGGTACGTGGCGGTCTTCGTGTCCCGCTCCGGGATGCCGAGCTGCTTCGCTCGGTCGAGCACGCGTGCGATCCGCTCGGCGGCCGCGGCCTGGGCGTCGGCGGCGGTGTCGCCCTGGGTGGTCACGCCGAGGCCGAGCTCGACGAGGTCCGGCCGCGCCTTCACGCCGGCCTGGCCGGTCGTGACGAGCCCTCGGGCGATGCCCCCGTTCGGATCGCTCAGGACGGTCGTCGTGACGGCCGGTGGCCCGCCGGCCCGTGCGGCGAGGACGAGCGCGAGGACGAGGGCGCTCGCGAGGAGCGCGCCCAGCAGCGCGCGCTGGAACACGGTCATGTGCGGACCTCCGACGGTTCTCACCACGTACGTCGCGGCGGCGAGCGGTTCCTCGCGCTCAGGCGGCGAAGCGGATCGCCGGCGCCGGGATGTCGCGCAGCCGCGCCGGGCGCCCGGGCGTGCCGCCGCGCCGCGGGCGATACGCGGGCGTGCCGACCGCCGTGACCAGCATCGGATCGAGCACCTCACCGGCTCCGCCGAGATACGCCTTCGTCTCGACGTCGAAGAAGGTCAATCCGCTCGCCCCGAGGCCGAGGAGGCCCGCGCTGAGGTGCAGCCGGCCCTCGGCGATCCCCGCCTCGAGCAGGCCCACGCGGTAGCCGCGGCTGCCCAGCGACGCGGTGATCGCCCCGACGTCGGTCGAGTGGAACACCGTGAACGCCCCGTCGCTCGCGAGCGCCTGATCGCAACAGAGACGGAGCGCGGCCTCGCGCGCGTCGCCGCGGCGGATGAGGCGCATCGCGCCGGCCGCGAATCGATAGACGCCAGGATCGGTGCCCTCGACGTCGTGGACGAACACATCGTGGTCGATCCAGCTGCGCCCCGGAGCGACGAAGTCGGTCACGACCGCGCGCGCCGCGGCCGCGAGGGCCCAGCTGAGCGCACTCGCCGGCGCCATCGCACGGCGAAAGCGGCGGGTCGAGCCGCGCCGGCGGACGACCTCCTCGAGCCCCAGCTCCGCGTGCGGCACGAGCTGCGGGGCGACGCCGGCCGCGGCGCCGAGCGCATCCCGCGTCGCGGCCGCGCGCCACGCCGTGACGTCCGCCGCGCTCGCGAGGTCGCCGGCGTGCTGGGCTTCGGTGATGAGCCTGAAGCGCTTCGGATCGTCCGCGAGCAGGCCGTTCGGCAGCGGCCGGAGCGGCGGCGCGACGGGCGGCGGTCCGTCCGCGGGCCCGAGCGCGACGACGAGCGCGGTGACCTCGTCCACCCCGTCGGCACCGACGAGCTCGCCCACCGCGTCGTCGACGAAGCCGGTGTAGAGCGTCGGCGAGGTCGCGACGCCGGTATCGGCAAGGGGCAGGAGCTGCCCGAGCATCGTGCCGGCATCCCAGTAGATGTGCCGGAACCCGCGCTCGCGGTACTTCCAGCCGGTGCGCCAGGGGATCCCGGTGACCACGATGAACGCGCGAGCGGTCCGCGAGAGCGCCAGGGCCTCCGCGAGGAGCGCGCGGTGATCGCCTGAACGGAGCGGAGTGAGCCCATGCTCGAGCGCGTCGTAGTGGTGCACGCCCGCCGGCACGCCGGCGACGTCGGCGGTCACGAGGTACAGCTCGAGCGGAAAGAGGTTGCCCGCGGAGCCGGCGGCCCGGAAGAGCATCCGGCCGCCGTCCCGCTCGATGTAGCGGACCACGCCGGCGGAGTAGAAGAGCAGCCGCGAGAGCACGCCGGCGTCGAGCGGTTCCTCCGCCGGTGCCGCCGTGCCCGAGAGGATCGCCGCCGCCGGGCCGCGCGCGAGCGGCGGCTCGCGCGGGAGCGGGATCGTGGCGACGCCGGGATAGCGCTTCAGCTGCGGCGGACGCGGCTCGCGCATCGGGCCGGCCCAAGCGCGGAGCTTGCGGGGATCGTCGGGCGACACGAAGCCGGACCGGTACGACGTCAGGCGGTGCAGCTCGCGGGCGGCGTCGGGCCGGTTCACTGCTCAATCTCTCGGCTTCGCCGAGCAGAGACGCTCAAGGCTGGCGGATTCGCTCCTCCTCGATCTCTGGCCTACGGCCAGAGACACGCTCAAGGCTGGCGGGTTCGCTCCTCGCGGCGAAGCCGCTCGTCGCTCATTGTGATGCGGCGAAGCCGCTCGTCGCTCGGTCCATATTCAGGCGCCCGGCTTCACCACCATGAGGAACACGATCGCGAGGACGACGACGCCGAGGGCGATGCCGACCACCCGACCGCGCGCGGAAAGACGCGCGAACTCTTCGCTCCGCGGCCCCGATGCGTCGAGAACGGCGATCTGGCGGCGCAGCGTCGGCGTGTACACGGCGAGGCCGACGATGATCGCGACCGCCCAGAGCGCGATGCCGCCGGCGATCCAGGGCGTCGTGAACGGGACGCCTGAGATGAGCACGTTCAGGGCGCCGGTGAGGAAGAGCAGGCCGTACGCCGGGTTCGCGACGCGGTCATCGAGGATCTTGATGCCGCGCAGGACGTGGCCGAGGTGCTCGGGCTCACGCGCGGCGCGGGCGAGCCAGATCCCGTACGAGGCGTTGAAGCCGACCGCGATGATCGCGAGGACGACGTGGACGAACTTGACGTACGGGTAGACGCCCTCCATCAGCCGCCGATCGCCGATCGGGCCTTCGCGACGTCCGGAACGCCGAGCGCGATCTGCTTGTGGTCGCCTTTCTGGCCGAGCACGTACACGGCGTCGATGTTGACGCCGGCGTCGGCGAGCTTTCGGGCGACCCGGCCGAGCTCCCCGGGCTGGTCGGCGAGATCGATGGAGAGGACGTCGCGCGACGCACGGCACTCGATGCCGCCGCCGGCGAGCGCCGCGCGCGCCTTGGCCGCATCGCTGACGATGAGTCGGACGTCGCCCGTGTTGCCGACGGGCACCGCGGCGATGGATTCGATGTTCACGCCCCCCTTGCCGAGGGCCTCGGCGAGGCTCGCGAGCGAGCCCGGACGGTTGGGCAGAACGACGCTCAGCTCGGTCGGCATTTGGCAACTCCCCTCTCGCGACGCTGATGTGCGCGCGGAAGTCTAGGTCCACCGTCGAGCGCCGCCGGTATCCTCGCCGGGTGAGCACGCCGATCGAGCGTCTCGAGGAGCTTCGCCGGCGCGCGGCGACAGGCGGGGGCGAGCGGCGGATCGCCCAGCAGCACGCGAAAGGCAAGCTCACCGCGCGCGAGCGCGTCGACCTGCTGCTCGACGAGGGCAGCTTCACGGAGCTCGACGCGTTCGTCGCCGCCCGTCCGGCCGAAGGCGTGTCCGAAGGCGAGCGTTATCTGGGTGACGGCGTCGTCACCGGTTTCGGGCGCATCGACGGCCGCCTCGTCTACCTCTTCTCGCAGGATTTCACCGTCTTCGGCGGATCCCTCGCCGAAGCCCACGCGGCCAAGATCGTGAAGCTGATGGACCTGGCGGTCCGGAACGGTGCTCCGATCGTCGGGCTGAACGACAGCGGCGGCGCGCGGATCCAGGAGGGCGTCGTGTCGCTCGGCGGCTACGCCGACGTGTTCCTGCGGAACGTGCTCGCGAGCGGCGTCGTGCCGCAGCTCTCGGCGGTCATGGGACCGTGCGCGGGTGGCGCGGTGTACTCGCCGGCCATCACCGACTTCGTCGTGATGGTCCGTGACACCTCGTACATGTTCGTCACCGGGCCCGATGTCGTGCAGGCGGTGACCCACGAGGCCGTCACCGCCGACGAGCTCGGCGGCGCGGACACGCACGCTCGCCGTTCGGGGGTCGCCCATTTCGTCGCCGACGACGAGGTCCGCTGCGCGGGCCTGCTGCGCGAGCTCGTCGGGTATCTCCCATCGAACAATCTCGACCCCGCACCGAGATGCCCGTCGGACGACCCGATCGACCGCCAGGATCGCGAGCTCGACACGATCGTCCCCGACGTCGCGACGCGGCCATACGACATGCGCGAGGTCATTCGCCGGGTCGTCGACGAGGGGCGCTCGCTCGAGGTCCACGCGGACTGGGCGCAGAACATCGTCTGCGCGTTCGCTCGGCTGGACGGCTACACGGTCGGCGTGGTCGCGCAGCAGCCGACGGTGCTGGCCGGCGTGCTCGACATCGACGCATCGATCAAGGCCGCTCGGTTCGTGCGGTTCTGCGACGCGTTCAACATCCCGCTGGTCACGTTCGTCGACGTCCCTGGATTCCTTCCCGGCACCGCGCAGGAGCACGGCGGGATCATCCGCAACGGCGCGAAGCTCCTCTACGCATACGCCGAGGCGACGGTGCCGAAGCTCACCGTCATCACCCGCAAGGCCTACGGCGGGGCGTACGACGTCATGTCGAGCAAGCACATCCGTGGTGACTACAACGTCGCGTGGCCGGCTGCGGAGATCGCCGTGATGGGGCCCGAGGGTGCGGTGAACATCCTCTACCGCGAGGAGATCGCGGCCGCGGCCGACCCGAACGCGCACCGGGCCGAGCTCGTCGCGCGCTACATCGAGCAGTTCGCGAACCCGTATACCGCGGCCGCCCGTGGCTATCTGGACGACATCATCGAACCGCACGAGACCCGGCCGCGGCTCGTCGCGGCGCTCCGTTCGCTCGCCGGCAAGCGAGACACGAACCCGCGCAAGAAGCACGGGAACATCCCGCTCTGACCTCCGCCGCCGATCCGCCATTCACCAGGGTGCTCGTCGCGAATCGCGGCGAGATCGCGCTCCGGGTCATGCGCACCTGTCGCGAGCTGGGCATCGCGACCGTCGCCGTGTACAGCGACATCGATCGCGGCGCGCGACACGTTCGGTTCGCCGATGAGGCGTATCCGATCGGCGGGGCGTCCCCGGCCGCGAGCTATCTCGATATCGAGCGCATCGTCGCCGTCGGCGTGCGGACGGGCTGCGATGCGGTCCATCCCGGCTACGGCTTCCTCGCGGAGAACGCCGACTTCGCCGACGCCGTCGCCGCGGCGGGCATGGCCTTCGTCGGTCCGCCGGGCGACGTGCAGCGCGCGCTGGGGGAGAAGACGAGCGCGCGCCGTCTTGCGGCAGCGGCCGGAGTTCCGGTCGCGCCGGGCACGATGGAGCCTCTTGCCGACGAGGACGCCGCGCGCGAGACCGCCGAGCGCATCGGCTTTCCGGTGTTGCTCAAGCCGGCCGGGGGCGGCGGCGGCAAGGGGATGCGCGTGGTCCGATCGGCGGGCGAGCTCGCCGCGGCGTGGCGAGCCGCGACCGGCGAGGCGACGACCGCGTTCGGCGCGCCGGCGCTGTTGCTCGAACGGCTCGTCACCCCGGCGCGGCACGTCGAGGTGCAGCTCATCGCCGACGCGACCGGCACGGTCGTCTGGCTCGGCGAGCGCGACTGCTCGGTCCAGCGTCGGCACCAGAAGCTCATCGAGGAGACGCCGGCTGCCGCGGTCGACGATGCCCTGCGCCGGTCGCTCGGCGAGGCCGCCGTCCGCATCGCCACGGCCGCCGGGTACGTGAACGCCGGCACGGCCGAGTTCCTGCTCGACGAGCGCGGCGGCTTCGTGTTCCTCGAGATGAACACCCGGCTGCAGGTCGAGCATCCGGTCACCGAGCTCGTCACCGGGCTCGACCTCGTGGCGCTCCAGCTCCGAGTCGCCTCCGGCGGACGCTTGCCGTTCGGCCAGGAGCAGGTCCGGCGCGCCGGCGCCGCGATCGAGCTTCGCATCACCGCGGAGGATCCCTTCGCGGGCTTCCTACCGCAGGGCGGGCGGATCGACTACGTGCGCGAGCCGTCCGGTCCCGGAGTGCGAATGGACTCGGCGCTCGCCGCACCGATGACCGTCCCGACCGACTACGACCCGCTCCTCGCGAAGCTCATCGTCTTCGGGCCCGACCGCGCGAGCGCGATCGCTCGGGCGCGGCGCGCGGTCGGCGAGACGATCGTCGCGGGTGTGCCCACGTCGTTGCCGTTCCATGCCTTCGCGCTCGCGGAAGCGGATTTCGTCGCGGGCCGCTACGACACCGACTACGTCGCGTCGCATTGGCCCGCGCCGTCCGCCGACGTGTCGGAGGACGGGGCGATCGCCGGCGCGCTCGCGGCCATCGCGCGGATGCGGTCGACCCCACGCCCGGCCGCGGCACCCGCGTCGGCGTGGCTGCGCGCCGCCCGCGAAGACATGCTCCGATGAGGTACGCGGTGCGGGCGGGCGACCGCGAGCTGTCCGTCGAGGTGACCCCGGACGGCCGGTTCCTCGTCGGAGACCGCGTCCTGGCCGTCGACATCCACGAGATCGAGCGCGGTCGCCTCTGGTCGGTCGTCATCGACGGTCATGCGCACGAGGTCGCACACCTGGGCGGCGATCCGCCGCGGATGTGGATCGACGGCATCGAGACGAGGCTCGACGTCGTCGACGAGCGCGCCCTGGCCGCGGGCGCGACCGAGGGGCGCGGGCCACGGACGCGCGAGGAGATCCGTGCGCCGATGCCCGGCCTGCTCAAGGCGGTGCACGTCCGCGAAGGCGCGCGCGTCGACCCGGGCGACGCGCTCGTCACCCTCGAGGCGATGAAGATGGAGAACGAGCTCCGCGCGGTGCATGGCGGCACCGTCGCCCAGCTCGCCGTCGTGGAGGGCACGAAGGTCGAAGGCGGGGCGTTGCTCGTCGTCATCCGCGCGGAGTGAGGCGGCCGCGCGCCGCCGCGGTCGCGCTCGCGCTGATCGTGTTGGTCGTCGCCGCCGTGCTGTTCGCCGGCGGGCTGCTGCTCTACCGACCGCTCCCGACGCTCGACGGCGATTACCGGCTCCTCGGCCTCGACGAGCGTGGGGAAGTGGTGCGCGACGCGTACGGCGTGCCGCAGGTCTACGCGCGCACGACGCACGACCTGTTCTTCCTGCAGGGCTACGTCACCGCGCAGGACCGGTTGTTCCAGCTCGACCTCTACCGCCGGACCGGTCGCGGCCGGCTCGCCGAGGTGCTCGGCGAGGCCGCGCTCGACACGGACAAGTTCACGCGGACCATCGGACTGGCTCGCGCCGCCGAGGCGGACGCGCAGCTGCTGTCCAGCGACGCGCGCGCGGCGCTCGAGGCGTATGCGGCGGGCATCAACAAGTATCTCGAGCAGCGGGGCGACACGCTGCCCATCGAGTTCGTGATCCTCGGCTACAAACCCGGGCCGTGGGGCGTCTCGGATTCGCTCGTCGTCCTGAAGCTCCAGTCCTACGACCTCGCGACGAACGCGTCGGCCGAGCTCGCCCGAGCGAACGTCGCGGCGCGTGCGGGCCCCGACGCGATCGGCGTGCTGTTCCCCGACGCCGGTGTCGGCCCGCCCACCGGCTTCGGCGACGGCTCGTGGGACGCGGTCCGGAACGCCTTCGCCGCGCCGGTCTCGATCGCCGGAGCGGACGGGCTCGGTCGGCTGGAGGGCGGGTCGGGCGGGATCGGAAGCAACTGCGTGGCGCTTGCGGGCGCACGCACCGCCTCGGGCAAGCCGCTCCTCGAGGGCGATCCGCACCTGGCCGTACGCAACCCATCGATCTGGTACGAGGTGGGACTGCACGGCCCCGGCTACGACGTCGCGGGATTCGCGATCCCCGGCCTGCCCGGCATCGGCATCGGCCACAACGCCCGGATCGCGTGGAGCTTCACGATCGCGTACACGGACGTGCAGGACTACTTCGTCGAGCGGCCCGATCCGGTCGATCCGCGGCGGTTCGTGTTCCGCGACGGGGCGGAGCCCGCGACCTTCCTTCGTCAGGAGATCGCCGTGAAGGGCCGGCGCGATCCCGTGGCGTTCGACGTCGCGGTCACGCGGCACGGGCCGCTCATGACGCCCGTCGTCAAGGGCCAGACCGCGCCGCTCGCCCTCCGGTGGACCGCGCTCGATCCCGGGCGGACGATGGACGGGCTGCTCGGGATGGCGCGCGCATCCGACTGGGCGAGCTTCCGCGCGGCCGCGGCGGACATCTCAGGAGCGACGCTCTCGGCGTGCTATGCGGACGTCGACGGCCACATCGGCTATCAGCTCGTCGGCGCACTGCCGCGTCGGACGAAGGGCGACGGCCGCCTGCCGGTCCCAGGCTGGACGGGCGACTACGAATGGGACGGCGCGCTGCCGGCGAGCGCGAACCCGAGCCGGCTCGACCCGCCCGAGGGGTACGTGGTGAACGCGAACGATCGCCCGGTCACCGATCCCGGTGCCGTGGGTTTCATCGGCGAGTGGGATCCCGGATTCCGCGCCGCGCAGATCCTCGGCACCGTCCGCGACGTTCGCGGCGCGGACGCGGAGACCCTCCGGGCGATCCAGACCGACTACACCTCGCTGCCGGTGCGGCGGTTCCGCGACGTGATCCTCGCGCTGCGGCCGCGGTCGCCGCTCGCGGCGACGGCGCAGAAGCTGGTGCGCGACTGGGACGGCTCGCTCGGCGTGGACTCGGCGGCGGCCGCGATCTACGAATCCTGGCTCGTCCACATGGTGGACCGCACGTTCCGCGACAAGCTCGGCGACACCGTGTACGCCTCGTACGCCGAATACGTCGCGAGCGCGCGCGCGACCTACGTCCTCTACGCGCTGCTTCCGCGGGCCGACGATCCGTGGTTCGCGGAGCTCGGCGATCCGTCGGGGCGGGGCCGCGACGAGCTCGCCGCCCGCGCGCTCGACGATGCGGTCGGCGAGCTGCGCGACCGCCTCGGGCCGGACCCGGCCCGCTGGCGTTGGGGCGCGCTCCACAAGGTGCTCTTCGATCATCCGCTCTCGCCCGGGCTCGGCCCGCTGCGGGCGCTCTTCGACATCGGGCCGTTCGAGCGAGCGGGCGACGCGAACTCGGTGAACAAGGGCGACTACGCGATCGTCCGGCCGTACGGCGTGCGGGTCATCGCGTCCGAGCGGATGATCGTCGACCTCGGCGACCTCGACGCATCCTGGTCGGTGCTCCCGACGGGCGAATCGGGGCAGCCGCGCTCCAAGCACTGGGACGACCAGACGCCGCTCTGGCTGGCCGGGCGGCTGCATCCGATGGGCTTCCATCGCGAGCGCCTCACGGTCGTGGAGGGCGTGCTCGTACTGCGGCCACGCTGACCGGCGCTCACCTAACATCGCTCGGTGAGCGAGCGCGAGTTCACGACGACGTACGGCGCGCCGATGCCCCCGTACGCCACGCCCGACGCCGAGCACGACGCGGCGACCCTGCGGCTCGGCTACCCGGGCGAGCCCCCCTTCACCCGCGGGATCCAGCCGACGATGTACCGCGGCCGCCTCTGGACGATGCGCCAGTACGCGGGCTTCGGCTCGGCGGAGGAATCCAACGCCCGCTACCGGTACCTGCTCGCCCACGGCCAGACCGGCCTCTCGGTCGCGTTCGACCTACCGACGCAGATGGGCTACGACGCGGACGACCCGGGTGTGGTCGGTGAGGTCGGGAAGGTCGGCGTGTCCATCTCGTCGCTCGACGACTTCGGGCGGCTCATGGACGGCATCCCGCTCGAGCGCGTCACCACCTCGATGACGATCAACGCGACCGCCGCGATCCTGCTCGCGATGTACGTCGCGACCGCGAAACGCCAGGGCGCGGCACTCGAGCGGATCGGCGGCACCACCCAGAACGACATCCTGAAGGAGTACATCGCGCGCGGCACGTACATCTTCCCGCCGCGGCCGTCCATGCGCCTGGTGACCGACGTGTTCGCGTACTGCGGTCGGCACCTGCCGCGCTGGAACACGATCTCCATCTCGGGCTATCACATCCGAGAGGCCGGGGCCGACGCCGTGCAGGAGCTCGCGTTCACCTTCGCGAACGCGATCGAGTACGTGCGCGCGGCGATCACCGCCGGCCTCGCCGTCGACGCGTTCGCCGGGCAGCTCTCGTTCTTCTTCGCCGCGAACTCGACGTTCGTCGAAGAGGTCGCGAAGTTCCGCGCGGCGCGACGGATCTGGGAACGGATCATGCGCGAGCGCTTCGGAGCGAAGGATCGCGCCTCCCTGACCCTTCGGTTCCACACCCAGACGATGGGCTCGACGCTGACGGCGCAGCAGCCGCGGAACAACATCGTGCGGACCGCGATCGAGGCGCTCGCGGCGGTGCTCGGCGGCACGCAGTCCCTGCACACGAACGCCTACGACGAGGCGCTGGCCCTCCCGAGCGAGGAATCGGCGCGGATCGCCCTGCGGACGCAGCAGATCATCGCGGAGGAATCGGGGGTCGCCGAGACGATCGACCCGCTGGGGGGCGCCTATCTGGTCGAGCGTCTGACCACCGAGATCGAGGCCCGCGTGTTCGAGGAGATCGCGCGGATCGACGAGCTCGGCGGTGCCCTCGCGGCGATCGAGCATCGCCATCAGGAGCGGGCGATCGAGGAGTCCGCCTATCGCTACCAGCGTGCGGTGGAGAGCGGTGATCGCATCGTCGTCGGCGTGAACGCGTTCCGGAGCGACGACGGTGAGGGGAAGGTGCCCACGCTGCGCGTCGACGAGTCGGTCGCCGCGCGCCAGCGCGAGCGGCTCGCGGCGTTGCGCGCGCGGCGCGACGCGTCGCACGTCGAGCGGCTGCGCGAGGAGCTCCGCGCGGCCGCGGCGGGCGGCGCGAACCTCATGCCGCCGATCATCGCCGCGGTCGAGGGCGACGTGACGCTCGGCGAGATCTGTACGGAGCTCCGCTCGGTGTTCGGCACGTACGCTCCGACGCCCGTCGCATGAGGCGGCCGGTCGGACCGCTGCACCACGTCGCCGTCGCGGTCCCCTCAATCGCCGATGCGCTTCCGTTCTATCGCGAGACGCTCGGGCTCGAGGCGCGCGAGCCCCGCGAGCTGCCCGAACAGCGCGTGCGCGTCGTGTTCCTCGCATCGGAGAACGCGCTCGTCGAGCTCGTCGAGCCGGTCGATGACGGATCGGGCGTGGCGCGATACCTGGCGGCGCGGGGCCGGCCGACGCTTCACCACGTCTGCTTCGCGGTGGACGATCTCGGTCGTACGCTCGAGGAGCTGGCGGAGGACGGCGTCGAGCTCATCGATCGCACGCCCCGCGCAGGGGCCGAAGGCGACGTCGCGTTCCTTCACCCGCGCGCCTCCGGCGGCGTGCTCATCGAGCTCATCGACCGCGCCACGATCCCGCCCGACCTCTTCCTTCCATGGGACGCCGGGTCCTGACCACGCTCTGCGGCCACGAGCGCGAGCGGTGCGTGCGCGCCCGCGACGAGTACCTTGCCGCGCTCCGCGGCGCCGGCCTCGACGTCGTGGCGCTCGACCCGCACGACACGCCCCCGGAGGACTTCGAGGGCCTCTGCCTCACCGGGGGCGGAGACATCGAGCCGCACCGGTACGGCGAGGTGAATCGCGCCTCCGAGGACATCGATCCCGCGCGGGACGCGCTCGAGCTGCGGGTCTTGGGCACGGCGCTCGAGCGCGACATCCCCGTGCTCGGCATCTGCCGCGGGTTCCAGCTGATCAACGTCGCGTTCGGCGGCCGGCTCGAGCAGCACATCGCGCATCACAGCCCGCTGCACGGTCCGCTCGCGCCGCACGTCGCGACGCCGGTGCCGGGCTCGCTGCTCGCCGCCGCGTCGGGTGACCGCCCGCACACCGTGAACTCCAGCCACCATCAGGCCGTCCCAGAGGACGCGGTCGCGCCATCGCTGCGGCCGACGGTCCGCATCGACGGCCTCGTCGAAGCGCTCGAGTCGCCCGCGCACCGGTGGGTCGTCGCGGTCCAGTGGCACCCTGAGCGGACCGCCGAGGTCTCGCCGGAGGCGACTCGGATCTTCGACGCGTTCGCCGACGCCGTCACGCGCCAACCCGTCCGGGCCCGGTGAGCGAGGTCGCCGCCGACCGACCGGGTCGCGCGCCGGACGCGAACGAGCAGCGCAGCCATCACGCGACCGTGGACGTCGCGCTCGAGGCGCGCGTCCGGCGATGGCTCGTCGAAGAGCGCGCAGGCCAGGCGCTGCTCGACGAGAGCGAGGTCGTCGAGGCAGGGTCCCGGCCGGCGGCCGCCGCATCGCTGCGGGTGACCCTCGGCGGCCTCCTGCGGGTCGCCCTGCTCTCCGGCGCGGAGCCCGACGCGGAGCGTGCCCTCCGCCGAGCGGTGCTCGCGTCGGCCGCCGAGCTGGTCCTCGTGCTGCGCACGAGCGACCCGCGATCGTTCATCGAACGGGCGGCCGCGATCCGCGACACGCGGCCCGACCTCGTGCTCGCGCTCGTGTCGGATCGGGAGGCCAGGCCGGTGCTCGAGCTGATCGAAGCGCTGCGGCTGGGGTGCGCGCATCGCACGCCGGCGCCGCGGCTGATAGTCGCCGGCGAGGCCCGGACCGCGCTCCGGGTGCGTGACGCCGCCGCCGGCATCGCGGTCGAGCTGTTGCCGGATCCGCGCCGGCCCGAGGGCCTCAGCGCGTTCACGCATCGCGCGCGGGACTTCCGGCGCGGGACGGATCCCGACCTCGTGTTGCGCGACGAGGCGCTGGAGGAGCTCGCGCTGCTCGTCGCGTCGAGCGGCGACGATGCGATCGTCGTCGACGTCGTCGGCGGGTCGGCGTCCGTCGTGCGAGCCACGCCGTACGGCGCGGTCGCGGGCGTGCACGTCGCGCCGCTCGGCGCCGGGATCGCCGCGGACCGGACCGTGGAGCGCGCCGGGCTGGACGGGGTGCGGCGCTGGATCCCGTGGGCGATCGACGCGCCGACGCTCCTCGAGCGGGTGTTCAATCGCGCGCGGTGGCCGGACGCCGTGCCGGCCGACGCGAGCGCGCTCGCCCTCGAGATCGCGCTCGCCCACGAGGCGCTCACGCACGTCATGCGCGAGGCGGGCGAAGCGGGCATCACCGAGCCGCGGCGGCCCGCTTCGATCACCGTCGTCACCGGCGTGGCCGCCGCGTTCAGCGACCCCGCGCACACGGCGCTCGTCGCGGTGGACGGGCTTGCCTCGCTGCATCCGACCACGTTGTATCGGGACACCGACGAGGGCCTGGTCGCGATCGGGGCGATCGCGACGCGGATCCGCGCCCGCGGTGACGATCCGCTTCCGACGGTCGGCGAGGCGCTGTCGTCGCGCCTGACCCCGCTCGCGTTCGTCGTCCCGGTGACCCCGGCGCGGCGCAGCACGCTCCGTGTGAACGGCCGCGACGCGAGCGACGGCCGGCTGGTCCGGGGGGCGTTCTTCGTCGTGCCGGAACGCGGACCGGTCGAGGTGACCGCGACCGGCACGTCGCTCCGCGCGCGCGGTGACGCCGGTGAGCTTGGCGTCATCGTCGACGCGCGCGGCCGGCCGCTCTGGTTGCCGCCGCGGGACGCGGAGCGCATCCCCACCGTGAGCCGATGGTTCGCGGCACTCGACCACGCCGGGCGAGGCGGCGCCTGATGGCGTGGCGGCACGCGCGCTGGGTCGTCGAGCATCCGCTGCCATTGGGCGCGTCGATGCGCCCGGAGGTCGGCGACGGCGTTCGTGCGGGCGAGCCGCTCGCGACCGGCACGATGCTGAGCTCGGCCGTCCGCGTCGACGGGGCGCGGCGGCTCGGTGTGACCCCTGACGACGTCGACCGCGTCATGAGCGTCGCGATCGGGGCCGAGCTGATCCGCGGGGCGGTCATCGCGCGCACGGGCCGCAGGTTCGCCCGCGCCGTGACCTCACCGGTCGACGGGCGCCTCATCCATCGATCCGTCGAGGGTGACTTCTACGTCGCGCCGATCAACGGCACGTGGACCGTGCGGGCCACGATCGACGGCACGGTGATCCGCTCCGACGACGCCGCGGTCGTGGTGGAGGGACCGGCCTGGGCCCTCGGTGGCGTGGCGGCATACGGTCCCGACGCGATCGGGGAGCTCGCCCTCGGCGTCGACGCGCCCATCGACGAGCTCGCTCCGTCGCGGATCGACGTGCGGCTCCGCGACCGGATCATCGTGGGCGGCGCCCGCATCGCGGCGGAGGCGATCACCCGCGCTCACGCGTGCGGCGTCGCGGGCCTGGTCGCCGGCGCCGCGCCCGCAGGCGGCCTGCGCGTCGTGTACGGAGAGGAGGTGACCGCGGCCGGCGGACCGACATTCGAGGATCGGCCGACCGTCCTGTGCCTGCTCGGCTTCGGGACGGCCCCGCTGCCGCGCGAGATCTACCTGCCGCTCGTCGAGTTCTCCGGGCGGCGCGCGGCGATCCATGTCGCCTCGCGACACCTCTTCGTGTTCGCGCCGGCGGATGCGATCGACGTTCCGCACGAGGCGCCGGCGCTCGTGCTCGCGGGCGATTTCAGCGGAGTGCGGCCTCTCGAGGGGGAGACCACCCTGGTCGGGCCGAGACGATTCGAGAGCGAGGTCACGAGCGACGCGCTCGACACGGCCGACGGTCCGGTGCCGATCGCGAACGTGCTGCCGTTCGATGCGCTTCGCTGACGCAGGCCGGCCCTACCATTCGCGTCAGTCGTGAATGCCGCGGATCCGAACAGCGTGCGCGTTCCCGCGGACGCGAGCGGCATCGATCTCGTGAGCCACTCCTCCCTGCACACCGAACGGTTGGGCGAGCGGCTCGCCACGCATACCGAGCCGGGCGAGGTCATCGCGCTCTGGGGTGAGCTGGGGTCCGGCAAGACGGTCTTCGCCCGCGGCGTCGCGATCGGGCTCGGCATCGACGAGGATGCCGTCACGAGCCCGACGTTCATCATCCTCCATGAGCACCAGGGCGGCCGGCTGCCACTCTTCCACCTCGATCTGTACCGGCTCACCGAGCGCGAGCTCGGATCGACCGGCTGGGAAGAGGCGCTCGAGGCGGGCGGCGTGACGGTGATCGAATGGCCCGATCACGCGGGTGCCGCGCTGCCCGAGGACCGCGTCGACGTCCACCTCGAGCACGTCGCGGACACGAAGCGCCGCGTGAGCCTCGCCGCGACCGGGCCGCGCTCACGACGGCTCGTGGATGCGCTTCGCGCCGACGCGTTCAGCGAGCGGCCATGACGCTGCTCGCGCTCGACACCTCGACCGAATGGGCGTCGGTGGCGCTCTTCGACGGACGCGCGGTGCTGGCCGAGGAGACCTGGCATGCCCAGCGGCGTCACGCCGAGGAGCTGTTCCCCACGATCGAGCGGCTGCTCGGGCACACCCGCACGGCGCTCGGGGCGATCGACCGCGTGGCGGTCGCGACCGGGCCGGGCTCGTTCACCGGTCTTCGCGTGGCGATCGCCGCGGCCCAGGGGATCTCGCGCGGGACCGGCGCGGCGCTCGTCGGTGTCTCGACCCTCGACGTGCTCGCGTACCCGCACGCCTCGTCGAAGCTCCGGACCTGCCCGCTCCTGCCCGCGGGGCGCGGCGAGCACTACGCGGCGTTCTACCAGGAGCGGAACCGCAGGTGGGCGCGGCGGTCGCCGTTCATCGTCGGTCCGCTCGTCGATGTCTGTCGCCAGATCGGCACGCACACGCTCTTCGTCGGCGAGATCGACGGGGAGGCGGAGGCGACGCTGCGCGATCTCCTCGGGCCGAAGGCGATCTTCGCCCCGCCGGCCTCACGGATGCGCCGGGCCGGCTACCTCGCCGAGCTCGGCTGGAACGAGCTCGCCTCGCACGGCCAGGCGAAGCTCGGCGAGATCGAGCCCATCTACGTGCGCCAGCCCGCGATCCGCGGCAGCTTCGCCCAGCCGTTCGTCACGCCGCCGGCCGACGATCGGGCGCTCGGTCTTCCGAAGCGGACGGCCTAATTCAATCTCCGGCTTCGCCGGGAGAGCCGCCCCAGGCGGGTGGGGCTCGCTCGCCCCGGCAAAGCCGCGGCTCGCTCGCGCTTTGAGTCGGAGCACGTTTCGCGCGGTAACGTAAGGCGATGGTCTCGGTCGCCCCGGTCGTCATCGACGACATGACCCTCGACGACATCGACGACGTCCAGGAGGTCGAGCGCAGCTCGTTCCCGGTGCCGTGGCCGGCCAACGCGTTCCGCCACGAGCTCACGCAGAACCGCAATGCCCGCTACGTCGTCGCGCGGGCGGGAAATCGCGTGGCCGGATACGCGGGTCTTTGGCTGATGGTGGACGAGGCGCACATCACGACCTTCGCCGTCCATCCGGGATTCCGGCGGCAGCGCGTCGGCGAGCGGCTGCTCCAACGGCTCTTCGAGATCGCCGCCGTGATGAATGCCGAGTGGCTCACGCTCGAGGTCCGCGCCTCCAACCTGCCGGCGCAGCGCCTGTACGAGAAGTACGGCTTTCGCCGCGCCGGCGTGCGCCGCCGCTACTACAGCGACAACAACGAGGACGCGCTCATCATGTGGACCGAGCGCATCAAGGACCGTTCGGTCAAGGACCGCCTCTCGGCGCTGCGCGAGCAGCTCGACGGCGCGGAGTGAGGATCCTCGCGGTCGAGACGAGCTGCGACGAGACCGGCGTCGCGATCGTCGAGGATGGCCGCCGGATCCGTGCGAACCTGGTCGCCACGCAGCTCGCGCACGAGCGGACCGGCGGCATCGTGCCCGAGGTCGCCGCGCGCGAGCACCTTCGCGCGGTCGATCCGCTCACCGAGCAGGCGCTCCGCGACGCGGGCATGGATCTCTCCGCCGTCGACGCCATCGCCGCGACCGTCGGGCCCGGTCTCGTGGGAGCGCTGCTGGTGGGCGCGAACTACGCGCGCGGGCTGGCCCTCGCGGCCGGCTTGCCGTTCGTCGGCGTGAACCACCTCGAGGGGCACGTGTACGCGAACTGGCTCTACGACACCGAGGACGTGCCGCCTGAGCCGGAGATCCCCTCTGTCGTGCTCGTGGTGAGCGGCGCCCACAGCGATCTCGTCCTCATGGAGGCCCACCGTCGCTTCCGTCTGCTCGGGCGCACGATCGACGACGCGGCCGGCGAGGCATTCGACAAGGTCGCGCGCCTCCTCGGGCTCGGCTTCCCTGGCGGCCCCGAGATCGAGCGGGTCGCGCGGGACGGCGATCCGGCCGCCTACCCGCTGCCCAAGGCGTGGCTCGCCGACCGCTACGACTTCTCGTTCTCCGGGCTGAAGACCGCGGTGCTGCGCCTGGTCCGAACGCTCGAGGCGAAGGGCCCGGTGCCCGTCGCCGACGTCGCGGCGTCCTTTCAGAAGGCGATCGTCGACGCGCTCGCGGAGAAGACGGCCCGCGCGGCCGCCGAGCACGGTGTTCGCGCGGTGCTCTTGGGCGGCGGCGTCGCCGCGAACGGGCCGCTGCGCGCCGAGATCGCACGGCGGATCGGCATGCCGCTGCGCGTGCCTCCGCCGCGGCTCTGCACGGACAACGGGGCGATGATCGGCGCCGCCGCGTTCTTCTCGCTGCGCCACCGTGGCGCCGAGATGCCGCTCGGCGTTCGCTCCGATCTTCCGTTGGCATGAACTCGAACAAGCCATGACATCCGTCGCGCTCCTCGCGGCGCTCGATGAGGCGAGGGACCTCGCGGCGCGCGGCGAGCCCGTTCCCGAGGCGGTCATCGATCTCGTCCTGCGGATCCTCGACGGCGCGAGCGACACGCAACGCGTCCTCGACCAGCTCCGCGACGTGAGCGCCGGCCGCGCGCTGCTCCGCTTCACCGACGGGGCGCGGGCGATCGAGTTCCAGGCCGGCGACGGACGGCTCTTCGCCGAGGCCGCGGAGCCGAGAGGGAAGGGACCGAAGGTCGACGCCACGAGCGCGACGTGGCTCGGCCTCTTCGGCGGCTCGCTCAAGCCGTGGCTGGCCTTCACCCGCGGCCTCGTCGTGTGCCGCGCGGGCCTGAACGAGCTCCGCTGGATGCAGCAGGTCGCCGAGCGGCTGCAGCGCGGCTACGACGAGGCGCGCGCCGCGAGCGGCTAGAGTCGGCGTCGCTGTGAGAGATGCCCCCGCCGTCGCGCGCCCGGATGACACGAAGGCCCCTGACGAGCGCACGAAGATCCATCGCTCCGAGACCAAGACGAAGACGCCCCAGGAGGTCAAGCGCCAGGGCCCCACGCTCGACGACGTGAAGCGCGACGATCGGGTCCGCGTCTTCATCCGATCGGCCAACGCGCAGACCGGCGCGATCGGCTACACGGAGCACGGCGAGCGGCACGCGAACACGACGGCGGATGGCGCGCGGTTCATCCTCCGCTCGCTCGGGCACGAGGCCCGCCGGTGCGAGCTCGGCGCGGTCGCCGCGTACCTCCACGACGTCGGCAACGTCATCAATCGCGAGAAGCACGGCCAGACCGGAGCGTTGCTCGCGAAGGACATCCTGTCGGACCTCGGCTTCACGCTCGAAGAGATCGCCATCGTCATGGGAGCGATCGCCAACCACGAGGAGGAAGAGGGCGGGCAGCCGGTCAGCGCCGTGGGCGCCGCGGTCATCATCGCGGACAAGAGCGACGTGCATCGCAGTCGCGTCCGCAATCCGAAGACGACCAGCTTCGACATCCACGACCGCGTGAACTACGCGGCGACCTCGTCCGAGATCAAGGTGAGCCGGCGCGAGAAGCTGATCACGCTCGAGCTCACGATCGACACCGAGGTCGCGCCGCTCATGGATTACTTCGAGATCTTCCTGTCGCGCATGATGCTGAGCCGCCGGGCCGCGGAGTTCCTTCATTGCAGCTTCGCGCTCGTGATCAACAACACCCGGCTCCTCTGACCGGCGTGCACGTCGGCTTCCTCACCGACGTCGCGCTTCCATACGTCTCGGGTGTCACTGTGGCGGTCCGACGCCAGCGCGACGCGCTGCGCGCGGCGGGCGTGCCGGTCACGGTCGTCGGGCCGCACGGAGATGTCGACATCGCCGAGCCGGACATCCACATGCCCGGTGCGCCGCCGGGCCATCGGCTCGCCCTCTTCGGCCCGCGGCTCGCGTCGCAGCTCCGCGCCCGCGGCGTCGATCGGCTCCACGCCCATTCGATCTTCGGCGCGTCGTGGGCCGGCCTCGCCGCCGCGCGCTCGCTCCGAGCGCCGTTCATCGTGACGATCCACACCCGATTCGACGAGTACGCCCACTACGCGGGCCTGGCCGCCCCGGTCGCGCGCACGCTCAGCTGGCCCTACGTGACCGCGGTCGTGAGCGCCGCGGACGTCACGGTCGCGCCGTGCGAGGCGCTCGCCGCCGAGCTGCGCGCCGCCGAGGCACGCGACGTCCGCGTCGTGCCCGCGCCGATCGACCCTGCGCTCGCGGGCGGTGACGCCGAGCGCGGTCGGGCGCACCTCGGCGTTCCCGCGTCGGTCCCGCTGCTCCTTTCCGTGTCACGGCTCGCACTCGAGAAGCGGGTGGTCGACCTCGTCGGAGCGCTCGCGGCGTCGCGGCATCACGACGCCGTGCTCGCCTTCGCGGGACACGGGCCGCTCGCGGCGGACCTCCGCGCCGCCGCCCAGCGTGCGGGGCTCGCCGATCGCGTGCGGCTGGCCGGCCAGCTCGACGGTGGCGAGCTCGGAGGGTACGCGGAGGTGCTCGGCGATGCGGCGGGCGGCCTCTTTCCGTCGGCCGCGCCGTCGCCTGACGAGCTCGCGATGTCGATCGATCGCCTGCTGGACGACGACGCGCTCCGCCGCCGTGTCGGAGCCGAGGCGGAGCGTCGCGCGTCCGCCGCGTGGTCGCCGCAGGTGATCGCGCGGGCGCTCGCGAATGCCTACGGAGCGGCTGCCGCCATGACAGAATGAAGGTCGACCTCGTGCCTTTCCACTAGGCAACCAGCCTTGAGCGACTCTGCTCGGCGCAGCCGAGAGATTGAGCGATGAATCGAGCGACGAGCGGCTTTGCCGGGAGGAGCGAGCCCACCAGCCTTGAGCGACTCTGCTCGGCGAAGCCGAGAGATTGAGCAGGACAGACCGATGGCGACGACGCGCGACCGCGCGCGCCGGACGAAGCGCGGCAGCCGGACGGCGATCGCCGCCGGCGGAGTGGTGCTCCGGGACAGCGACCACGGGCACGAGGTCGCGCTCCTCGGCCGCGCGAACGACGGCTCGTGGGTGTTCCCGAAGGGGACGCCCGCCGAGGGCGAGACGCTCGAGGCGACGGCGCTCCGTGAGGTCCGCGAGGAGACCGGCCTCGAGGTGCGGATCATCGTGCCCATCGGGCCGATGACCTACAGCTTCGCCGGATCGGGCCTCCGCGTGCACAAGACGGTGCACTTCTTCCTCATGGAGCCGATCGGCGGCGACATCTCGCTGCACGATCACGAATACGACGAGGTGCGGTGGGTCTCGGTCGGTGACGCGCACCGGATGCTGAGCTTCGACACATACCGCGAGGTCCTGGATCGGGCGCTCGAGGTACGCGGGTGAACGCGAGCCCCACGCTGCTGCGTACGCCGCTGCACGACGAGCACGTCCGGCTGGGCGCGAAGATGGTCGAGTTCGCGGGCTTCGAGATGCCGATCCAGTACCCGACGGGCATCGTCACCGAGCATCGCGCCGTCCGGGCGAACGCCGGGCTGTTCGACCTGTCGCACATGGGCGAGTTCTTCTTTTCCGGTGCGGACGCGCGCCTTGCGCTCGACCGGCTCGTTTCGAGCGACGTGGCCGGCCTCGTGCCCGGCCAGGCGCGCTACGGCCTGCTCTGCAACGAGCGCGGGACGATCGTCGACGACGTCATCGTCTATCGCCTCGGCGACGACGAATTCATGATGGTCGTGAACGCGGCGAACATCGCGAAGGACCATGCCCACGTCGCGGCCCATCTCTCTCCCGCCGCGACCTTCGAGGACCGTTCGGCGGAGCTGACGCTCATCGCCATCCAGGGCCCGCGGGCGCCGATGATCCTCGCCTCGGTGACCGACCTCGAGGTGCGCGAGGCCTCGGTCGAAGACCTGCCCTCGTTCCACCTCACCCGAGCGCGCGTGGCCGGTAGCCGCGCGACCGTCGCGCGGACCGGTTACACGGGCGAGGACGGGTTCGAGGTCTTCGTCGACAACGACCGCGCGCAGCAGGTCTGGTCGAGGCTGCTCGCGGCCGGCGAGGCCACTGGACTGATCCCGATCGGGCTCGGCGCGCGAGACACCCTGCGGCTCGAGGCGCGCTTCTCGCTCTACGGGAACGATATCGACGAGACCACGGACCCGATCGAGGCCGGGCTCGGCTGGACGTGCAAGCTGGACAAGGAGTTCCTGGGTCGAGATGCGATCGCCGCGGCGAAGGCGCGCGGGCCGGAGCGGAAGCTCGCGGGCCTCGTCGTCGAGGGCGGCGTCGCGCGACATGGCCACGACATCACGAAGGACGGCGCGATCGTCGGTCGCGTGACGAGCGGCACGTTCGGTCCCACCGTGCAGAAGAACATCGCCCTCGCCTACGTGCCGGCGCCGCTCGCGAAGATCGGGACGGAGCTCGCGGTGCGCATCCGCGAGCGCGACGTGCCCGCTAAGGTGGTCAAGACGCCCTTTTTTCGGAGGCAGGAGTGAGCAGCGTTCCGGACGATCTGCGCTACTCGAAGGAGCACGAGTGGGTGCGGGTCGACGGCGAGACCGCGACCATGGGCATCACGGCGTTCGCGCAGGAGCAGCTCGGTGACGTCGTATTCGTCGAGCTGCCCGAGAAGGGCGCGACGGTGCGGCAGCACGGGAGCCTCGGGGTCGTCGAATCGGTGAAGGCCGCATCGGACGTTTACGCGCCCGTATCCGGCGAGGTGCTCGAACGGAACGTGAAGGTGATGGAAAGTCCCGAGCTCGTGAATTCGTCGCCCTACGGCGATGGATGGATGGTGCGCCTGCGCATCGCCGACCGGGCCGAGCTCGGCCGGCTGCTCACGCCGGCCGACTACCGGGCCCATATCGGCGAGACCTCGGCCGCCGCCGGCGACTAGCGCGCCAAGGATGGGGAACAACCCGTACTCGCCACACACGGACGCGGACCGCGCGGCGATGCTCGCGCGGGTCGGCGTGGCGAGCGTCGACGAGCTGCTCGGCGCGGTGCCGGCCGACGTGCGTCGGCCGGCGATGGGCGTCCCACCCGGGATGGCGGAAGCGGAGGTGCAGGCGCACCTCGAGCGCATCGCCGCGCGTGACCGCTCCGCGGGGAGCGGTCCCTTCTTCATCGGCGGCCCCGTCCAGCGCCGCTACATCCCCGCGGCGGTGAGCGTGCTCGCGCTCCGTGGCGAGTTCCTCACCGCGTACACGCCGTACCAGCCCGAGGTGAGCCAGGGCACGCTCCAGGCGATCTGGGAATACCAGTCGGTCATGTGCGAGCTCCTGGCGATGGACGTCGTGAACTCATCGATGTACGACGGCTCGACGGCGGTCGCCGAGGGCGCGCTCATGGCCGTGCGGCTCACCGGCCGCCGGCGTGTCGTCGTCGCGCTCGACGTCTTCTCGCAGTTCCGCACGACCCTCCGCACGTATGCCCAGGGTCCCGAGCTCGAGGTCATCGAGGTGCCGACGGCCGAGCTCGCGGCCCACGCGGGCGGCGCAGCGTGTCTCGTCGTCCAGCACCCCGACGCCCAGGGCGGGCTCGTCGACGTGCGGGCGATCGCCGACGCGGCGCATGCGGCGGGCGCGCTCTGCGTCCAGGTCACCGAGCCGCACGCCAACGCGCTCATCGAGCCGCCCGGGGCGCTCGGCGCCGACATCGCCGTCGGCGAGGGCCAGCCGCTCGGCATCCCCATGTCGTTCGGCGGTCCCCATCTCGGCATCTTCGCGTCGCGCGAGGCGCTCGTCAGGCAGATGCCCGGCCGGATCGTCGGCCAGACCGTCGACGCGAACGGTACCCGCGGCTTCGTCAACACCCTCCAGACGCGCGAGCAGCACATCCGTCGCGAGAAGGCGACGTCCAACATCTGCACGAACGAGGCGATCGCCGCGATCACCGCCGCCGTCTACCTGGCCCTCATGGGGCCCGAAGGCCTCCGCGCCGCGGCGCGCGTCGGCGTCGAACGGGCGCACCGGCTGGCGGGCCGCCTGGAGCGCGTCCCCGGCTTCGCGGTCGCCCTTGACGGACGGCCGTTCCTGGACCGGTTCCCGCTCTCCTCGCCGCTCGGCCAGGGCCTCCGCGACGCGCTCCGGACGGACGGGATCCTCGCGGGCGAGCCGTCCGCCGATGGGACCGGCGCCGTGATCGTTCAATGCACGGAGCTCACGACCGACGACGACATCGACGCCTTCGTCGCGGCCGCCGAGCGTGCCGTGGCGCGGGAGCCGGTGGCCAGCGCGTGACGGACCGCCTGATCCCCGATTCGGGCGCGACGACCGCGCTGCCGGCGCTCGAGCCGCTGCTCTTCGAGCTCCAGCGGCCCGGGCGGGCCGGCCGCCATGTCCGGGGCGCCGAGCGGGCCGAGGCGCTGGTTCCGGCCGAGTTCCGGCGCACCGCTGCGCTTCGGCTGCCGGAGCTCACCGAGCCGCAGGTCGTGCGGCACTTCACCCACCTCGCGCAGCTCAATTACTCCGTCGATTCGGGGATGTACCCGCTCGGCTCGTGCACGATGAAGTACAACCCGAAGGTGAACGACCGGGCGGCATCGCTGCCCGGATTCTCCGACATCCACCCCGAGCAACCGGACGAGACGGTCCAGGGCGCGCTCGGCCTGCTCCACGAGCTGCAGGAGCTCCTCGCCGGAGTGACGGGCATGGACGCGGTGGCGCTGCAGCCCGCCGCCGGCGCGCACGCGGAGTTCACCGCCATCCTCATGTTCAAGGCGTACCACGCGGCCCGCGGCGACCTGAAGCGGCGTCGTGTGATCGTCCCCGACTCGGCGCACGGGACCAACCCGGCATCGGCCGCGATGTGCGGGTTCGACGTGACGACGGTGCGCAGCGACGCACGCGGCAACGTCGACCTCACGGCGCTTCGCGCGGCACTCGGCGACGACGTCGTCGGCCTGATGCTCACGAATCCGAACACCCTCGGCCTCTTCGAGGAGCGCGTACGCGAGGTCTGCGCGGCCGTTCATGACGCGGGTGCGCTCGTGTACGGAGACGGCGCCAACATGAACGCACTGCTCGGGATCGCCCGGCCCGGCGATCTCGGCCTCGACTGCGTGCACATCAACGTGCACAAGACGTTCTCCACCCCGCACGGCGCGGGCGGGCCGGGCGCCGGGCCGCTCTGCGTGAAGCGCCTGCTCGAGCCGTTCCTGCCGGTCCCGCGGATCGTCCGCAGCCCCGACGGTGCGTACCGGCGCGAGCACGCGGCCGAGCGCCCGAGCACGATCGGCCCGGTCCGGTCGTTCGTCGGGAACTTCGGCGTGCTCGTGCGCGCTTACACCTACATCAGGACGCTCGGCGAAGAGGGGCTCGTGGAGACCGGGAACGACGCGATCCTCGCGGCGAACTACCTGCTCGCGCTCGTACGCGGCGCCTACCAGGTCGCGTACGACCGGGCGTGCATGCACGAGTTCGTGCTCACCGCGTCGCCGCAGAAGCGGAAGGGGGCCTCGGCGCTGGATATCGCGAAGGCGCTCATCGACGAGGGCTTCCATCCGCCGACGGTGTATTTCCCGCTCATCGTCCCGGAGTCGCTGATGATCGAGCCGACCGAGACCGAGCCGCGCGAGACGCTCGACGCGTTCGCGGCCGCGCTCGTGCGGATCGCCGAGCGCGTCGATCGCGATCCGGCCTCCGTCCGCGCCGCTCCCACGCGCGCCCCGCTCCGCCGGCTCGACGAGGTCGCGGCCGCGCGGCACCCGATCCTGCGCTACAGGGTGGAGTGAGCGCGCCGTCCACCCCCGCGCTGAGCGGGTCCGCTCGAGGCGGGGCAGTCGACCCACACGTCCATATGGTCCGGCCGCCGCGCGTCCGCGTGACCGCCGGGGTCGTGCCGTTGCGCCGTGAGCCGACCGACGACACCGAGCGCGTGGACGAAGCGCAGTACGGCGAGCTCCTCACCCTGCTCGGCGAGGACGGCGAGTGGCGCTACGCGCAGGGGCCGGACCTCTATTTCGGCTGGATCCGCGTGGGAGCGATCACGCCGATCGACGAACGACCGCGGGGCGTCGTCGCGGTGCCGCTCGCGGCGGTGCACGCTGAGCCCCGCGATGACGCGCGCGTGGTCGACGAGATCCCCGCCGGAACGGTGCTGGATCTGCCCGACGGGGAGTGGCTGCGCGCCGCCGACGGCTGGGTCAGTGCGGCGGACGTCGTGAGCCAGGCGGCGCTCCAGCGCCGGTACCCGCGCACCGCTGACCTCCTCGCGAGCGCGGACGCGTTCCTCGGCGTGCCGTACCTGTGGGGTGGCACGAGCGCTCGCGGGATCGACTGCTCGGGCTTCGTGCAGCAGGTGTACCGTCTGAACGGTGTGGGCCTGGACCGTGACGCGGACCAGCAGGCCCTGGGTGGGAGAGCTGTGGACGAGGCGTCCGCCGGGGATCTCCTGTTCTTCGGAGCGCCGAGCGTGACCCACGTGGCGCTGGCGACCGGCGGCCGCGGCTTCGTCCACGCACCGGCGTCCGGCCGGTTCGTCGGGCGAGGCGAGCTGTCGGATGACCATCGTCCGGTGGCCATCCGGCGCTACCTGCGGTGACCCGTCCGGCGCGCCAGGCGGCGGAGGGCCCGGACGTGGACGCGCGCGGCGACCTCGAGCTGGTGCGCGCCGCGCGGACAGGCGACATCCGAGCCTTCGACAACCTGTTCTATCGGTACCGCGACGGGATCTACCGGGTCGCGTTCGCGATCACGAAGGACACCTCGGCGGCCGAGGAGATCGTCGTCGACACCTTTGCCCGGGCTCACCGCGCGATCGACCGGCTCGAGCCCGATGACTCGCTCCGCCCCTGGCTGTACCGGGTCGCGGTCAACCTTTCGTACAACCGCCGACCGCGGCGGAACGTTTCGTTCAGCTATCTCGACGACGCGCCGGACGACCTCGCGGCGGATGACGAGTCGCCGAGCGACGCCGCGGAACGGGCGGAGCGGGGCCGCGTCGTGCTCGAGTGCGTGGATACGCTCGGACCGAAGCACAAGATCGTCGTCGTCCTGCACTACCTGAACGGGCTCAACCTCGCGGAGATCGCGCAGATCGTGGATGCGCCGGTCGGCACCGTGAAGTCGCGGCTCCACTACGCGCTCCGCCGGCTGCGAACGCATCTTTCGGCACACCCGGGCCTGGAGTTCGAACCGGAGCGGTCCGAATCGGCTACCGGTGAGCAGATGAGAACGCAAGGGCGATCCGGATGATGCTCCGCCGCGACCGCCTGTCGCTCGACGACCAGATCCGGCTCGAGGCGGCGCTGCGCGACGCGTTCGCGCCACTCCGCGCGCGCCGGGCGCCGCTCTCCGCGGCCAGGGTGCGCGCCGCGGTCCGCTGGGAGGCTCCGCCGCCGCCGCGGCTCGGCGGGCTCGCGCTCGTCGGCCGGCTCGGCGAGCTCTCGACGGTCATGGCCGTCGCCGCGATCGTCTTCGCCGGCGCGCTCGCGCCCGCACTCCCGACCTCGCATGAGCAGGAGCAGGAGCTCGTCGCGCCGGTGCTCGTTCCGCTGAACGGCGGCCCGTCGCTCAACGACCCAGCGACGTACATGCGCTGGCTGCGTCTCGGACGGAGCGATCCACAGGACGATCTGCTCGATCCCGCGACGGGCATGCGCCGAACGGTCCTCGGCACCGACGGACCGCTCGCCCATGAGCGCCAGGGGCTCGCCATCAAGCCATAGCCTTCGCCTCATGGCGGGCGCCCTCGCGCGCTGCTCCCTCCTCGCACTCGTCCTCATCGCGCAGCTGGTCGCCGTGTCGTGCAGCGCGCCGAGGCCGGCGCGGCGCGACGTTGTCGTCGGGCTGGTCGGCGAGCCGAGCTCGGTGCTCTCCGAGGAGCCGAACGCGCGGATCGTGGCCAGCGCGGTGACCGAGGAGCTGGTCCGCCGTGACGCGCACGACGAGCTCGTCCCGCGTCTGGCCGCGCGCGTGCCGACGCTCGAGAACGGCGGCCTGCAGGTCGTGAGCGACGACCCCGCGGCGCCGGCCGGGCGGCTCGTGGCGACGTTCGAGCTCCGGCCGGGGCTCACCTGGCAGGACGGCTCGCCGATCAGCGCAGCCGACGTGCGGTTCGCGTGGGAGACGGAACGAAGCGCGCCGCTCTCGACCGAAGCCCGGTGGAACGCCGAGCGGGTCGAGCGGGTGGACGTGCTCGACGCGGTCAGCGCGCGGTTCACGTACCGGGCCAACGAACGCTGGGACGATTACGCCCTCGTCGCCCACGTCCTGCCGATGCATCTGCTCGCCGGCGCGACATCCGCCCAACGCATCCAGTACGAGCGCGAACCGATGCACGCCGGACCGTTCGCCATCGCCGCATGGCTTCCCGGGATCGGCATCACGCTCTCGGCCTTCAAGGGCTACGCCCTGGGCGCACCGGCACTCGGCCGGATCGAGATCCGCTTCTTCGCCGACCGGTCGGCCCTGCTCGACGCGCTGCGGCGCGGCGACGTAGACGTCGTTCCGTCACCCGGCCTCGAGGCGGACCTCGCGCGCACCCTCGATCGGTTCGCCGATGGGACGACCTTGCAGACCTTCTACACGCCGTCCGAGTCGCTCGAGGTGCTGCGGTACGGACCGCGCTTCAGCGACCCGGCGCTGCGCGAGGCGATCGAGCTCGCCGTCGATCGTCGCGCGATCACGAGCGATCTCTTCGCCGGCCGCGCGCTCGTCCCGCGCAGCTTCCTCGTCCCGCCGGCGTGGGCCGCCGCCGATCTCGGGGCGATCGGCCGGCTGGACCGTGACGCGGCGCGCGAGATCCTTCAGCGCGCGGGCTATGCGCGCGGAACGTTCGGCATCCTCGAGCGCGATGGCGACCGGCTCATCGCCACGATCACCGTGGTCGCCGGCTCTCCGTCGCGCACCGCCGCGGCCCGGCTCGTCGCCGGCGACCTGGCGGCGATCGGCATCGCCCTCGACGTGCGTGAACGCCCCGCGGCCGAGGTGGGCGCCGCGATCGCGGGCGGGACCTTCGATCTCGCGGTGCTGCCCGAGCCGGCGAGCGACCCGCAGCGCGCCGCCGAGCGGTACGCGGGCGTTGCCGGACGGTGGTTCGACATCGTCGCCCAGGCCGCCGCCGCGAGCCCCGACCGGACCGAGAAGCGCGTCCTCTACGCCGAGCTCGAGCGGATCTGGGACGAGGCCCGGCCGGGGCTGCCGCTCTACCAGCGGCTGCTCGTCGACGTGGTACCGCGCACCCTCGCCGGGGTCCAGCCGGCCCCGGACGGGTCCCCCCTGACCTGGGACAGCCGGGCGTGGCGGTTCGGTACGCCCTGAACCGCCGGGCGTGGCGGTTCGGTACGCCCTGAACCGGCGACCGGGGCGCGGGGTACAGGAAAGCGATCGGGCCGAACGACTGCGGAAAATTGACGCTCCGCGCCGGGCGGCGACAGAATGACGCGGTCCGAACGTGGCTGGCCGTCCTGGAACGGCCCTGCGGGCGGGCTTGTGAAGGGAGGCAACGGGAAGCCGCGAGGCTTCGGCGGGTCCGCGGACCCGTGGCGACCACCCGTTTTTCCCGAGAGCCAATGACCTCGCGACCCCAGCCGAAATCTCTTGGAGGGAGCGAATGATGCAGCGCCGCTCAGCTTCGTGGTCGATCCTGGCCCTGCTCGTGGCGATCTCGCTCGTGTTCACCGCCTGCCAGGGCACCGGCGGCAACCAGGCAAGCCAGGCCGCCGCGGTCGACCCGAACGGCGAGCTCAACACCAACACCGGCGGTGAGCCGGACACCATCGATCCGCAGAAGGAATCCTTCGTCAACGAGGTCGCTCAGACCATGATGGTCTTCGAGGCCCTCATGACCTTCGACCCGAAGACGCTCCGGCCCATCCCGGCCGCCGCGGCGAACAACCCGGAGGTCTCGTCGGACGGGAAGACCTACAAGTACACGCTCCGTGACGGCCTGAAGTACTCGGATGGCTCGCCGGTCACCCCGAAGGACTACGCCTTCGGATTCACGCGGCTGTGCGACCCGAACACGGCCGGCGAGTACGCCTTCACCGGCTACATCATCGTCGGGTGCGAGGACTGGAACGGCATGGACCCGAAGAAGGCCACGCCGGCCGAGCTGAGTGCCGCGAAGGCGAAGCTCGGGATCAAGTCCGACGACAAGACGATCACGTTCACGCTCACCGACCAGGCCCCGTACTTCAACTCGATCGCGGCGCTGTGGGTCGGCGTGCCGTCGCGCGAGTCCGACGTCACCAAGGGTGGCGACAAGTGGACCGAGCCGACGACGTTCATCGGCAACGGTCCGTTCAAGCTCACCGAGTGGAAGCACAACGAGAAGCTCGTGTTCGAACGCAACGACAACTACCGCAAGAAGGCCGCCCTCAAGAAGTGGACCAAGGTGATGATCAACGAGGGCGCGGTGGCGTTCGCGGCATACCGGAACAACGAGCTCGACGCGGTCGGTGTGGCCGCCGAGGACCTCCGCACCGTCGAAGGCGACCCCGACCTCAAGGCGCAGGTCCGGGACGTGCCGGGCTCCTGCACCTTCTACTACGGCTTCAACAACACCAAGGCCCCGTTCACGGACGCCAAGGTCCGCCAGGCGTTCTCGAAGGCGTTCGATCGTGACGCGTACATCAAGGACGTCCAGAAGATCGGCGCCGTATCGACGTCATTCATCCCGCCGGGCCTGCCCGGCTACGACAAGGACGACTCGTTCCAGAAGTTCGACGCGGCCGGCGCGAAGGCGCTGCTCGCCCAGTCGAGCTTCGCCGGCAAGCCCGAGCTCACCACGATCAAGTTCACCTACTCGTCATCCGCTCGCAACAAGACCCGCGTCGAGTGGGTCCAGCAGCAGTGGAAGACGAACCTCGGGATCGAGGTCGCGCTCGACCCGGTCGACCGCACGACGTTCAGCCAGCTGGTGAAGCAGGCCGCCACGACGCCGCAGCTGTTCGTGCTGGGCTGGTGCGCGGACTACCCCGACCAGCAGGACTGGCTCACGACGGTGTTCATCTCGAACTCGACCGTGACCCGGACCGGCTACAAGAACCCGCAGTTCGACAGCCTGGTGAAGCAGGCCGACAAGGAGCCCGACGCGAAGAAGCGTGACGACCTGTACCAGCAGGCATCGCGTCTCCTGAGCCAGGACGCCGCGGTCGCCTTCACCTACTACTCCGCGACGAAGTACCTCTTGAAGCCGTGGGTCCACGGTGTCATCGACACCGCGATCGACTTCGAGATCGGCATCTTCGACCAGACGAACATCTCGGTGTCCAAGAAGGGCTAGCCCTTCTCGATCCCGCGAAACAGCGTCGCCGGGCCGGCCGAAAAGGTCGGCCCGGCGCGCTATTCAGGGCCGTTCGGCCGAACCGGACCGAATGTTCAGCGGTATACACTCGCGAAACAGATGGGTCGGGAGGGCGGCGCGGATTAAGTGCTGAAATACACGGTCCGGCGCATCCTGCTGATCATC
>WNGF01000961.1_pt1 | contig 48693 bp, 46 predicted proteins | sample 5400641 | NCBI WGS metagenome assembly WNGF01 (sample SAMN13153371, study PRJNA577476) | soil metagenome | isolation source: 80 cm soil or saprolite under grassland replicate 2 | place: USA:California | collected 2016-06-15 | reverse complement strand
GGCGTCAACCCGACCTGAAGAATAGGTCCCCGTTCGGCCTCTTCGGGTACCTCTCCCTGCTGTTTCGTGCTGCGCCAAGTGAATACCGGCGCGGATCTCGTGTAAAGCTGGGCCGGGTGGGCCGTCAGTTGGCCGTCAGCGACCTATCAGCGGCCGGTTCGGCCTGGTCGCGGAGCATTGCGGCCGTCTGCGGATCGGCCGGGAAGAACGACTCGATCGCCAGCTCGGCCAAGGTGACGTCCAGCGGCGTGCCGAATGTGGCGACGGTGCTGAAGAACGACAGCTCCCGGCCCTGGTGCCGGATCCGAAGCGGTACCACCACCTCGCCCGCGCCCGGAAGATCCGCCTCCGGCTCCGGCTGGTCGCACGGGTAGGTCCGCAGCTCGGCGTGCAGCGCGGTCAGATCCGGATCGGCGGTCAGCTCGATCTGCCGACGCAGCCGGCCGAGCAGGTGGGCCCGCCACTCGCCCAGGTTCACGATCCGCGGCGCCATGCCGTCGGGGTGCAGGCTGATCCGCAGCACGTTGGCCGGCGGGGCGGTCAGCTCCGGCGCGGCACCTACCAGGAACACCCCGACGCTGGTGTTGCGGTCCACCAAGTTCCAGCTCCGGTCGACAACCACCGCCGGGTACGGCTCATGCCCGCGCAGCACCTGCCGGATCGCCCGCCGGACCACGGTCAACTGCGGGGAGTCCAGCGGGGTCTGCGGGTAGACCGGCGCGTAGCCGGCCGCCAGCAGCAGATGGTTGCGCTCCCGCAGCGGCACGTCGAGGTGCTCGGCCAGGTGCAGCACCATGCCCCGGCTGGGCATCGACCGGCTGGTCTCGACGAAGCTCAGGTGCCGGGTGGAGATCTCCGCCTGGACGGCCAGCTCGAGCTGGCTCAGCCTGCGGTGCTCGCGCCACTGGCGGAGCAGTTCGCCGACCGGCCGCTGGCGCCGCCCTGCCTTCGCTGCCGTCCCGGTCTTCGCGGTCGTCCCGGTCTTCGCTGTCGTCGCCGAACCGGTCACATGCCGACGCTATCCGCAAAGCCGCCGGCGGTGCCAGGCGTCAGCCCCTGGTCGGGTGCCCTGGTCGGGTGCCCTGGTCGGGTGCCCTGGTCGGGTGCCCTGGTCGGGGCCCTGGTCGGGGCCCTGGTCGGGGCCCTGGTCGGGGCCCTGGTCGGGTTCGGTGGCAGTAGCTGGACCAGCGCGGCCAGTGCCACGTCCAGCACGATCACGTAGATCAGGCTGGACCGGAAGGCATCCGGAAAGGCAACCGTCCGGCCGGCGCCGCGGCCCAGCACGCCGTAGAAGATCACACCGATGATGGCCACGCCGACCGCGTTGCCGACCTGCTGCATGGTGGACAGCACCCCGGACGCCTCGCCGGCGTGGCGCGGCGAGATGCCGGCCAGCACCGTGGAGATCAGCGGCGCGGTCACCATGCCCATGCCCAGGCCATCGACGAACAGCGCGGGGACGATCCACCCGACCGAACCGGTGGTGCCGATGTGGCCCGCGGCCAGGCTGGTGGCGACCAGGCCGGCGGCCAGCAGCAGCGCGCCGAGCGAGGGCAGGTGCCGGCCGAGCGCGGTGGCCAGCCGCCGGGCGACGATCGTGGTGGCGAAGAAGCCGAGACCCATCGGGGTGACGGTCAGGCCCGAGTCGAGGGCGTTCAGGCCGTTGCCCTGCTGCAGATACAGCGCCAACACCAGGAAGTACGACGCCAGGCCGGCGTAGAACACCAGGACGGAGGCCACCCCGACGGAGAACGCCCGTTCGCCGAACAGCCGCAGGTCGATCAGCGGCGTGCGGCCGCGGGCGGCGCGGCGGCGCTGGTGGCCGACGAAGGCCAGCAGCAGCGGCACGGCTGCCGCCAGGCAGATCCAGGTCCACGCCGGCCACCCCTGCTCCCGCCCGTCGACCAGGGGCAGCACGACGGCGACCAGACCGAGGGTGACCAGGGCCGCTCCCACCAGGTCGAGTCGGCTGCGGTCCTCGGCCCGCGACTCCGGCACCACCCGGGGGGTCAGGAACAACGCGAGCGCCCCGATCGGGACGTTGATCAGGAAGCAGGTCCGCCAGCCGAGCCCGTCCGGGTCAGCCTGGATCAGCGCGCCGCCGATGAGCTGCCCGCCGACGGCGGCCAGGCCGAGCGTCATGCCGTACGCGACGAACGCCCTGACCCGGTCCGTGCCGGAGTACATCACGCCGAGGATGGACAGCACCTGGGGGAACAGCAGTGCCGCGGCCAGCCCCTGGCCGACCCGGGCCGTGATCAACGTCGCCGGGTTGGCGGCCACGCCGCAGGCGAGCGAGGCGAGCGTGAACACCGCCAAGCCGATCATGAACACCCGGCGCCGCCCGTACACGTCGCCGAGCCGGCTGCCGGTGATCAGGCAGCTCGCGTAGGCCAGCCCGTAGCCGGCCACGACCCACTGGATCTGCGCCGAGCTCGCCAGCAGGTCGCGCTGCGTCGAGGGGATGGCGACGTTGACGATGAAGAAGTCGAGGAACGTCATGAAGGTGCCGGCCAGGATCACCGCAAGCGCGATCCAGTGCCGCCAGCCGGCCGGCGGCGCGGCCCGGTCTCCGACCGCGCCCGCGCGCGCCAGGGCGTTCGTCTCGGTCACGGCATCCCCCTCGTCGCGTCGTCCTCGGCTGGATGATCCGGGTGGGGGAGGGGGCGCGTCGATTACATCGCAGGTAATCGCCAGACGGCGTACGGCGGCCTAGCGTCGGCGGTACCGAACTCGGCGGTACCGAACGAGGGGAGCGTCATGGTGCAGCACCCGGCGCCGGTCCTCGGCCGCTGGTTCCGACCGGCCGCGGCCCGGCCCGAGGCGACCGCCCGGCTGTTCCTGTTCCCGCACGGGGGTGGCGCCGCGGCGTCGTACGGCCACTGGTCCGCGCTGCTGCCGGCCGACGTCGAGCTGCTGCTGGTACAGCTTCCGGGTCGGCACGACCGCCGGGCCGAACCGCCGTTCACCCGGGTCGCCCCGCTGGTGGATGCCCTGCGCGACGCGCTGGAGGCCGAGCTGGACGGCCGGCCGTACGCGTTCTTCGGGCACAGCCTGGGTGGGATGCTCGCCTACCGGCTGACGGTGGCGCTGCAGCGCGACGGGCTGGCCGGCCCGGTCCTGCTGGGCGTCTCGAGCTGGGCGCCGCAGGGGTATCGGGACGGCGCACGGGAGCTGGCCCGGATGCCCGAGGCGGGGCTGGTGGACACGGTCCGCCAGCTTGGCGCGCTGCCGGCCGCGATCTCGGCCAGCCCGGAGATGCTCGCCGTGGTGCTGCCGACGCTGCGGGCCGACCTGTCGGTGTACGCGGACTACGTCGATGACGGCGCGGCGGTCTCCTGCCCGGTGGCCGCGTACGGAGGGCAGTCCGACCCGCTGCTGGTGCCGGGCGCGATGGCGGCGTGGTCGACCCGCAGCCGGGCCTACCTCGGCGCCAGCGTCTATCCGGGCGGCCACTTCTACCTGGACGAGCACGCGGTGGCAGTGGCGGCCGACCTGGACCGCCACCTCCGCCGGCAGCTGACCGCACAGCCGAGGGGGGTCCGATGACGCAGACCCGGGTGCACCGCTTCGATGCCGACACGGCGGTGACGCGACTCGAGGACGGTCACTGGTCGGCGCGGATCGACCCGGGGTGGAGCTCGATCGGCGGGGCGCCGAACGGTGGGTACACCCTCGCGGTCGCGCTGGCCGCCGCATCGCAGGCGCTGCCCGGCACCGAACCGCTGTCCACGTCGGTCCACTACGTCAAGCCGGCGGTGTCCGGGCCGGCCGAGGTCGAGGTGGAGGTGATCAAGCGGGGCCGGCTGAAGAGCACGGTGTCGGCCCGGCTGTCCCAGGACGGCTCCGAGCGGCTGCGCGTACTGGCCACCTGCGGCGAACGGGCGGCTCTCGGCTGGCCGGGCGCGTTCTCCCCGGGGCCGCCCCGGATCCCCGGCCCGGACGGCTGCCTGGCACCACCGGTGGCGGCCGCCGGCGCGGAGGCGACCATCGCCGACCGGTTCGAGTACCGGGTCATGCCGGACACCCGCTGGGTGAGCGGCACCCCGTCCGGCACGGCGCGGATCGACGGCTGGATCCGGTTCGCCGACGGCCGGGAGCCGGATGTCGCCGCGCTGCCGCTGTTCGTCGACGCGTTCCCACCGGCGATCTACGAGGTGGTCGACGCCGCGCTGGTGCCGACCCTGGACCTGACCGTGCACCTGCGGCAGCGCCCGTCGCCGGGCTGGGTGCAGGCCCGGTTCGCCACCCGGGCGCTGGTCGGCGGCATGATCGAGGAGGACGGCGAGCTGTGGGACGCCGACGGCCGGCTGGTGGCGATGTCCCGGCAGCTCGCCCTGGTCCTGCCGTTCGGCTGAACCGACTCTGGAGGAGGACGACCTTCATGACATCGACCCGGACCGGCGGCCTCGACCAGCTCGTCGCAGCCATGCCGTTCGCCGCCTCACTCGGCATCGAGCTCGACGCGGCGGGCCGGGATGAGGTGCGGGGCCGGTTCGCCTGGGACGCCTCGCGGTGCACGGTCGGCGGCGTCATGCACGGTGGCGCGCTGATCAGCTTCGCGGACACCCTCGGCGGGATCTGCGCCTTCCTCAACCTGCCAGAGGGGGCGGGCACCGCGACGATCGAGTCGAAGACCAACCTGTTCCGGGCGGTGCGCGGCGGCGTGGTGCGCGGGGTCTGCCGACCGCTGCACGTCGGGCGATCTACCGTCGTCGTGCAGACCGACCTGTACGACGACCGGGACCGCCGGGTCGCCCAGGTCACCCAGACGCAGTCGATCCTGCTGCCCGCCACCTGACCGTTCCCGCGTAGGCACCGTCCTGCGCCAGCACCGTCCCGCGGCGGCACCGTCCCGCGGCGGCACCGTCCCGCGGCGGCACCGTCCCGCGGCGGCACCGTCCCGCGGCGGCACCGTCCCGCGGCGGCACCGTCCGGCGTCAGCACAGCGCCGCGGCGAGGAGCCGGCGGGTCTGCGGTCCGGACAGCCGGTCCAGCCGGGCCGCCCCGTCGGCGACCTCGACGGGTCCGCCGGTGCCGAGGAACTTGGCCCGGACCAGCTCCCGGTGCGACCGGCGGGTGGCCGGTCCGATGGCGCCGACCGGGATGTCGACCTGCCGGTGGTGCAGCCCCCGGCCGTTCATCCGGACCTCGACCCGCGCCGGGGTGGCCTTCGTTGCGTGCTCGAAGCTGGCGGCGGGCTGTCCCGGCGGGCCGAGCAGCTCCACCAGGCGATCGCCGCCGAAGTCCCGCAGCCAGCCGGCCGCCCGGTCGCCGGCCTGGCGGATCGCCTCGCCGAACGGCGCCGTCGTGCCCAGCAGCGCCGCAGTCATCGCCTCGTCGTGCACCAGCCGCACCTTGCCGGCCAGCGCCCACCGGTCGGCGGCGTCCACCGCGGGCCGGGCGAAGTCGGCCGGCCGCAGGGCCCCCGACAGCAGCGCGGTCGCGACGGCGTACGGCGTGGTGGACACCAGCGCGCTGACCGGGAAGTCCGGCCTCAGGTACGCCGCCGCGGCCCGATCGACCAGCAGGGTGTACAGCGAGGTGTGTACGACGACCTCCGCCACCGCGTCCGCGGTGAGCGGGCCGATCTCGCGGTGCAGCCCGAGCGCGCAGTCGACGGCCGCGTCGGTGCCCGGGCCGGACGGGTGCACCTTGAACGACAGGGTCTCGGTGTGCCACCGCACGCCGAGGCCGGCGGTGACCGCGTCCGGCACCGGTACCGTGGCGAACCGGGCCAGGAATCCGTTCGGGTGCTCCAGGATGTCCGGTGCCCCGCGGAACCCGGCGGCCGCGGCATCGCACGCGTCGAGGCCTGCCCGCACGGGCACGGCGGAGCCGAGCAGCCGGGCGTCGCTGGCGAAGAAGCCGTGGGTCAGGTTCCAACCCGGCATGGCGAACGCCAGTCCGAGCGCGTCCACCCACCGGCCGGCCGGCGCGCCCACGCAGCGCAGCCGCCCGCAGATCGCCCCGGCCAGGCTGGTGTGCGCGGCAAGCTGACCGCGAAAGGGGCCAAGGGTGGTGGCCGCGGTGATGCGCGCCGCGCACTCGTTGGCGGCGATGACGGCGGTGAGCAGGTCCGCGCCGGACAGGCCGAGGTGGTGGGCGTAGCCGACCGGCACCGCGACGGTGGAGTTGGACAGATGCCCGGCGTAGGCCGTGTCGTCGAAGTGCAGCCAGGAACCCAGCCCGGCCAGCACCGCGGCCGACCGGGCCGGATCCGGCTGCAGCGGCGGCCCGAACAGGGCGAGCAGCGTGCGGCCGGCCGGATGGGCGAGCCCGGCCCGGATGGCGGCGAGCTGGGACAGTAGCTGGCTCTTGGCCAGCTCGACCACCCGCACCGGCACCTGGTCGAGGGTGAGCCCGCTGGCCCAGCCGCAGAGCTGTTCGAGCAGCGTCGTCATGCCGGGGCGCCCGCCGCCGGGCCGGCGAGCACCGCCACCGCGGCGGGTACCACCTCGAGGGTGAAGCTGTCGCCGGCGTCCAGGAGCACCTCGCCGTCGTGTTCGAACCACACCGGCCGGCCGTCGGTGCGTTCGATGGTGACCCGGCGACCCCTGGCGTAGACCACCCCGGGCCGGGTCAGGTGCGCGGCCGTGCGGGTCAGCGTGAGCACCTCCGCCGGCGGGTGCTCTGCGCCGATCACGCACACGTCGAGCAGCCCGTCGCCAAGGATCGACAGCGGCAGCACCTCGTACTGGCCGCCGCGGTACCGGCTGCCGCCGACATTCGCCAGCAGTGTCGGCCCGCGGTGCACCTGCACGCCGTCCACCACCACCCGACCGGGGCACGGCTCGTAGCGGGGGATCAGCCGGACCAGAGCGGCCTCGTACCTGGCCCGCCCGACGAGGTCGGTGATGGCGCCGGCGTCGTGGATCGCCTGCGGCGGGAACCCGGTGCAGGCGCCGGCCAGCACCAGCCGGTCCGGTTCGACCAGCCGGGCCAGATCGAACCGGCGTGGGCTGCCGGCCCGTTCGGACAGCGCGGTCTCCAGGGCCTGCCGCCACGGCCGTTCCCCCCACAGCGTCCGGTAGCAGGAGTTCGCCGTGCCGGCCGGCACGATGAACATCGGCGGGGCCGCGCCGGCCAGCCCGTGCGCGACATCCCGGGCGGTCCCGTCGCCGCCCACGGTTACCACCACGTCGGCCGAGCCGGCCGCCGCCCGAGCCAGTTCGGTCGCCTCTCCGGGCCGCCGGGTGTGGTGCACGGTTACCGCGTCGAACCACCGGCCGCACCGGTCGACCACGTCCGGTACGGCCGCGTCCGGCTCGCCGCCGGCCGCCGGGTTGACAATGATCAACGCTTCGGACACGGTTCCTCACAATCCAGCGCGGTCGGAGCGCATTCAGCCGGCGCAGTCCGGCAGCAGCGCGCGCAGGGCGCCGTGCAGTTCCTTCAGCGAGATGCCGGGACGCAGCGACCCGATGCGGATGACCAGGTGCCGGGCGCCGGCCCGCACGTACTGCCCGAGGAAGTCGGCGCATTCCTCGACCGAGCCGTGGCCGAACGCCTGCACGGTCGAGCAGATCTCCAGCGGATAGCCGTAGTAGGCCTGAACGTATTCCTCGAGCTCGGTCCGGGCGTGCTCCCGGTCGTCGTTCACCGCAATCGTGGCGTACATGCCGGGAAGGACCGCGCCCGCCGGCCGGCCGTTCGCCCGCACCATTTCCTGGATACGCCGCCACGCCTTGTCGTACGCAGCCGCGCTGGGCAGGAACGGCAGCCACCCGTCGTAGAGAGCAGCTCGGCATAGCTGGCATCCGGGGCGAAGGCGCCGCCCAACTGCACCAGGTACCGGCCCGCCTTCCGGTACGCGATCACGCCGTCGAAGCCTGGTGCGGTGAAGTAGCTGTTGCCGCTGTTCAACGCCAGGAAGGCACCCGGATTGTCCGAGTACCTTTCCAGCGCCTGCTGCACACATTCCACGGAAACTGAGTCTTGCGTGCTGGAGATCGCAGACATACTCATCGAGGCCCCACTACGGATCGACCGACGGCGTGTCGCATGTGTACCGGAGACAATTGCCCCGGGCAATGCGGGTGCGTTGTTCGGTCAGCGGTCCGTCAGCAAGACATCAGTCTGCGGCGTGGCCCGTCGGGTCAACGCCTGGAAACTGCCTCCCCCGTGATCGACTGCCAGGACCTTCTCGATGATCCCGGCGATGGACGAGGAGCCGGACAACGGCTTCCGCCCCGCGGGGCTGTTCGACGCCTCGGCCACCACCGCGAACGTGCCCGAGGCGTTCACCTACGGAGAGGTTGGCATAGTCGTTGCTGGGACCAGCCACACGTGTCGGAGCTGACGGTGGCGACGTCGGCGACGGGACGAACAGCAGGTAGTGGTCGGGACATGAGCGGTGGCACAATACGCCTCACTGTCGCATTAGATATAGTCGATACGAAAGGTGCTCATGTCGACGCCGAAGATGCGTCCTGATGAAATCGATATCGACGGGCCACTCGTCGGCCGGTTGATCGCGAAACAGTTCCCCCGATGGGCAGACCTACTCATCACCAAGGTTCGCTCCGCCGGTACAGACAACGCAATGTACCGGCTGGGTGACGACATGGCCGTGCGCCTGCCCCGTGTTCCCAGCGCCGCCGAGAACGTGGACAAGGAGCAGCGGTGGCTACCACAGCTTTCCCCGTTGCTCCCGGTGGCCATACCGGTGCCGCTCGGCAAAGGCGTTCCCGACGAAGGGTTTCCCTATCCATGGTCGGTGTATCGCTGGCTTGACGGCGAGAACGTCGTCGACGAGCCTATCGTTGATCTGCACGATGCAGCCGCGCAACTCGGCCGGTTCGTCGCAGCGCTACGGCGGTTCGATGCCACCGGGGGGCCGCCGTCGTTTCGGGGCGGGCCGATCAGCACTCGCGATGACGATGTCCGCACCGCGATCCGCGACCTGGGCGCGGACGGCACGGTGGACGCAGACGCGGCGACCGCAGCGTGGGAGACAGCCCTTACTGCTCCGACGTGGGACGGCGCGTCGGTCTGGATACATGCCGACCTCCACCCCGGAAACCTGCTGGCCCGGCAGGGCCGGTTGGCCGCGGTCATCGACTTCGGCGGGCTGGGCGTCGGCGATCCGGCCTGCGACATGCTGCCCGCCTGGACCTTGCTGACTGCCCAGACCCGCGATCTGTTCCGCGCCGAAGCTAAGGTCGACGATGCGACATGGGCGCGAGGGCGCGGCTGGGGGTTGTACTTCGGGCTCGGCGCAGTGCATGTCTACCGAGTCACCAACCCGGTCCTGGCCGCCATCGGCCAACATGCGATGACCCAAGCCATCGCCGACTACCAGCGCACCGCCTAACGCCTCCGCCACCGACCCTGCACTCTGGTGGGACAGGTCGAACCTACGGATCCATGCCGCTGTCGGGCGGATGCGTGACCTAGGCCGCACCGCGCGCGGGCCGCGGGTCTTTGCGGACGGTGGCTCCTGCGCTGGGCAGCACGCGGGACAGCCGCACGGTGTCCTCATCGCCGCAGTCGTCCAGGCCGTAGTAGGGGTCGGAGTAGCGGGCGCCACCGGCGGTGAACGCGTGCGGTGCACCGCACCCTCGACCCTAGGTGGGCGTCGGAGCTGGTTGGTGCGGCCGGGGCACGGTGAACCTCGTGGCCCGCTACGCCGGCGGCGACCCGAACGTCGTTCATGCATGCCGCGCCCCGGAGGCTGAGCCGGCCCCGGACCTGTGGTCAGCGGCTGAACGTGCCGATGAGCTGGCCGCGGGCCACGGTGGCCTCGTCGATGGCTCGCAGCGCCTGGTCCAGCGTGGCGCCGGCGGGCAGGTCGAGGGTGCGGCCGAGCGCGTACACGGTGAACCGGTAGTGATGCGTGCCGCTGGGCGGGCAGGGTCCGTCGTAGCCGGGATGGCCTGCGCTGTTGGGCAGCTGCCGCCCACCGGGCGGTGGCTGGCCGGCCGGCGCCTCGGTCACCCGCGGCGGGATGTCCACCACGATCCAGTGCCGGTAGGTGCCGCCCGGCGCGTCCGGGTCGTCGGCCACCAACGCCAGCGCCGCAGCCTGCCCGCCGGTGCCGGTCCAGCGCAGCGGCGGCGAGGTGTTCGCGCCGCGGCAGGAGTACATGGTCGGGATCGGTTCGCCGGCCGCGAACGCGGTGCTGGTCACCGCGATGGTCATCGGTGCGGACCGGGCCGGCTCCGCGGGCTCGCGGTGCCCGCAGCCCGCGACCACCACCGCGGTCACCACGGCGACCGCGGCGACGCCAGAGGCACCCAACACCCCAGCAGTGTGCGCCAACCCAGACCGCGCCCTCAGACCGCCTGGCCGCCTCAGCGCTCCTCAGCTAAGACGCCGCATTTCCGCGTCGATGTCCGCGTCGGTGATCGGCCGCCGGATGAAGGCGTCCCACGCGTGCAACACCAGACCCGCTCCCCAGCAGCCCAGCACCCACGCCGGCCAGAAGTAGCCGGCGCCGGTCAGGGCCCAGGTCGCGATCAGGAACGCGTTGATGACGATGTAGGCGACCAGGTGCCCGCCGAAGTCACGGCGGCCCTGCACCCGGGCGAGGGCCTGTTGCCGGGTCACGACGGACAAACGCTCCTGCGTCGGCTTCGGGGCGCTGTCGGCTGTGCTCATCGCGTGTCTCCTTGACCAAGGTATCCGCCACATTGACGGTCCGTCGGGTGCCGGGCCCTCCGACAGGGCACCACGTCACGAACCACCGGGCCTTTCGCACTGTGCTGCACGCACGGCCGGTGCGGACCGGGCTCGCGGTGGTTCGGGGCCCGGCGGGCGAACAGTCTGCGGGCGGGGTCGGGAGAGCCCGCGACGCACGACGTGCCGGTGGTGGACGCTGTGCGGCAGGGCGGGCGGGCAGCCGCTGGCCCGGCCCCGTCCCGCACCGCGGCCGCCTCCGCGCTCGCGTTTCGTTCAGGGTCGGCTGGTCGGCGGGCGAGCGGTCCCATGCGACCCTCCGCCGCGGACGGGTCGAGGTCGGACTTCCTGTGCGCGTGTGTGTCCGTCCCGCTGAACGTGGGCACGGTTCCCGGTGCGCCGGTCAACTCAGTCGCGATCACGTGACCGCCCGCCGGAGCGGGTGCCCGGCCGGCCGCCCCGGTAGGCACCGCCGCGGGCCCCCCCGGAGAAGGCGGTGCACACCCCGAGTATGAAGCCGAAGTTGTACCAGTTCCCATTGTTGTGCACGTCATAGATGTTCACGTTGCTGGTGAACAGCGAGACCAGGAACGTGACCGGGCTGATCAGCCCGTGCCACAGGCCGAGCCAGAACCCTGCGATGTGCGGGGCGGACACCTGCGCCACGTTGTTCGGGCCGGCGGCGCAGGAGACCAGGACGAGCACCGCCGCCACGAGGGCACCAGCCAGTACGAGCCGTGACTTCGCCATGTGCCACACCTCCACAACCAGCCAAGACGCCACACTGCCGGGACGGCAGGCCCGGAAGTCCCTACTGGGGCGGGACCACCAGCCGTGATCGCCTAGGCCGCGCCGCACGACCGGCGGATGAGGTCTCAGCGTTCGAGCGGTCGCCCCGGTCGGTGCGTTCACCGTGCGGCATTGCCTGGCCAACGCCGGCGGGCACGCACGCGTGGCCGCCGCGCTCGGCCTGCGCGGCGGGCAGCCGGCCTAGGCCGCATGTCAGGCTGGCCCGCGGCGGCGCGGAGGTGTCCAGCCACAGCCTGGCGTTGGGCGGGGACGTGGTGCGCGCGCTTCGACGTCCTGGCATCTACTGGTGCGCCGGCCAGGCGTAGTACTCCTCGGCCTTGCCGTGCAGGTGGTACTCGAACTGAAGGGCCTCGGCGGCCGCGCCGACCTCCTGCGCCGCTGACCCAAGACGGCTCTGCAACTCCTGTTTTGAGGCGACGCCGTGCGAGGCGAGCACGACCATGAACTGGTAGTTGGCCAGGTTTTCGATGCCCCGTTCAATCAACGCGTCATAGGAATAGCGCTTGGTAAGGATGTTGGCGACGCGCTCCGGGCTCGGGTGCTCCGCGAACTCGGCCAGGTCCTTGAGGTTCATGACCAGGTGGACCAGGTGCATGGCCTCCTCGTTGTCCGACTCGGCCTGTTCGACGTCCTGGAGCGCGGCGATCAACTGTCTCAGCTCGCGGCGGGCCGAGTCCAGGTGGGCGATTCGCTGCTGAATGTGCTCGCGGATGACGACGTCGGCATTGTTGGCGAGCTGACGTCGATCCTCGCCGAGCTCGTGCAGGGCGCGGTGCCACTCGTTGTCCGGAGGCGCCTCACCGTGCTGGAAGAGCCCGACGTAGTCGTTGATCACGTGCAGCGATCCCGAGTACTGCTGCCAGTCGGCCGGCGCGTAGCTGGCGAGTTGCTCCATGACACCGGCGTGGTCGATCTCTGCCCGGCTCGCGGTGTGCAGCGCGGTGGCCTCGGCCGACGGAGTGGTCATCGACACACGGTTGCAGGTCGGCGGGCTATCCTTCAAGGCACGCGAGCCGCCGCGGCCCGTACGGGCGTGATCTCGTGCACCTTGGGGACGACCCCAGCAGATGCAGAACCCTCCACCACCTTCCGTTCGAACGGTTCGAGCGGCTGGCGCCAGCTGCGGGAGGCGGCTCGTTCCCGCTCTTCGGCGACTGACCTCGGCACCCGGAAGGCGCGGCCGGCCGCCCCGAGAGGACGGGAACGAAGCGGAGGAACGGTGCCGCGGTGGGCGCTGCCGGTGGCGGCGTGACCGGTGGCTGCCCGGGGTCGGACCTCTCCGCCGTACCGCGGGCCGGTGAGCACGACGTTCCAGCCGCGCAACACCGGGGTTACCGCCGCCGAAACGCCGGCTACCTAGTGTCCGGCGCGGAGGTGGTGCCCGATGGCACGCTGGATCGCGGACTGGCGTCCGGAGGACAAGGGGTTCTGGGAGCGCACCGGGCGGCGGACAGCAACCCGCAACCTGGTCTTCTCGATATTCGCCGAGCACCTCGGGTTCTCGGTGTGGCTGCTGTGGAGCACGGTCGCGGTCAGCCTGAACAAGGCCGGCTTCCACTTCGGCATCGCGCAACTGTTCTGGCTGGTCGCGGTGCCGAACCTGGTCGGCTCGCTGCTGCGGCTGCCGTACACCTTCGCGGTGGCGAGGTTCGGCGGTCGGAACTGGACGGTCTTCTCGGCGGTGATCCTGCTGGTGCCGGTGCTGTTGTTGGCCGTCGCGGTCAGCCACCCGGGCACGCCGTACGGGGTGTTCCTGCTGATCGCCGCGGTGGCCGGGCTGGGCGGCGGCAACTTCGCCTCCAGCATGGCCAACATCTCGTTCTTCTACCCCGAGGACCGCAAGGGCCTGGCGCTGGGGCTGAACGCCGCGGGCGGCAACCTGGGTGTCGCGGTGGTGCAGCGGCTGGTGCCGTGGGTGGTCACCGTGGGGATCGTCGGCGCCGCTCAGAAACCCCGGATGTACCTGCAGAACGCCGGCCTGGTGTACGTGCTGCCGATCGTGCTGGCCGCGGTGCTGGCCTGGCGGTACATGGACAACCTCTCGGTCAGCAGTGCGACGTTCGCCGAGCAGCGGCCGGTGCTGCGCCGGCGGCACACCTGGGTGATGTCGTTCCTGTACGTAGGCACCTTCGGGTCGTTCATCGGGTTCTCGGCGGCGTTCCCGCTGCTGATCACCAAGACGTTCCCGGCCGTCAGCGCGGCCAGCTTCGCCTTCCTCGGGCCGCTGGTCGGCTCGCTGTCCCGCCCGTTCGGCGGCGCTCTGGCCGACCGGGTGGGCGGCGCCCGGGTGACCGTGGCGGTGTTCGCGGTCCAGGGAGCGTGCATCCCGTGGGTGATCGCCTCGGTGCACGCCCGTAGCTGGCCGAGCTACCTGGCCGCGTTCCTCGCCATGTTCGTGACCACCGGCGTCGGCAACGGCTCGACGTACCGGATGATCCCGGCCATCTTCCGCTCCGACGCACAGCGGGTCGCGGACAGCGATGGCGCGGACCCGCAGGCCGCGCTGGCCGCGGGTCGCCGGGACGCCGCCGCGGCGCTGGGCATCGCCGGGGCGGTGGGCGCGCTCGGCGGCTTCCTGATCCCGATCAGCCTCGGCATCTCCTCGCCGCGCGGGACCGCCGCGTTCGACCCGCGCTCGCTGGATCCGGCGTTCATTGGGTTCATGGCCTTCTACGCGGTCTGCGCCGGGGTCACCTGGTTCTGCTACCTGCGGCGGCGGGCGCTGATCCGGGCGGCGCCGAGCCTGGCCACCGCCGGCGCCCGGCAGATGGACGCGGCCGGCGTCCGGCAGGTGGACGCCGCCCGCGTCTGAGCGTTCCGGAAACACCGCACTGCCGGGTCGGTGCACCGTGCGGCCCATTTATCCCGGTCGTAACAGGGTCGTTGCGCGCGGCGAAACAGCGGGCCGAAGGATCGAGGTATACGGACCGGCACGCGCTGTCCCTACGCTCTCCCGGAGGGAACGAGGCATGCGGACCGACACCCACTGCCCGTACTGCGCGCTGCAGTGCGGCATGACGCTGGTGGAGGCGGCCGGCCCCGACGGCGCCGGCGCGGGCCGGTCCGGGCCGCGGCTCACGGTGCAGCCGCGGGACTTCCCGACCAACGCCGGCGGGCTGTGCCAGAAGGGCTGGACCGCGGCTGAACTGCTGGACACCCCGGACCGGCTGCGCACGCCGCTGATGCGCGCCGGCAAGGGCGCACCACTGCTGCCGGTGTCCTGGACCGCCGCGCTGGATCGGGTGGCCGCCGAGCTGGTCCGGATCCAGCGGGCGCACGGCCGGGACGCCGTCGCGGTGTTCGGCGGCGGCGGGCTGACCAACGAGAAGGCGTACCTGCTCGGCAAGTTCGCCCGGGTGGCGCTGCGCACCGCCACGGTGGACTACAACGGCCGGTTCTGCATGTCGTCGGCGGCCGCCGCGGGGCTGCGTGCGTTCGGGGTGGACCGCGGGCTGCCGTTCCCGCTGCCCGACCTGGCCGGGGCGGACGCGGTGCTGCTGGCCGGCGGCAACCCGGCCGAGACCATGCCGCCGCTGATCCGGCACCTCGTCCGGCTGCGCGAGCGGGGCGGGCTGCTGCTGGTGGCCGACCCGCGGCGCACCGCCACCGCCCGGCTGGCTGACCTGCACCTGCAGCTCACCCCGGGCACCGACCTGGCGCTGGCCAACGGCCTGCTGCACCTGGCCATCCGGGAGGGCTACGTCGACACCGGGTACGTCGCCGCGCGCACCACCGGCTGGCCGCGGGTGCGCGCGGCGGTTGCCGGGTACTGGCCGGAGCGGGTGGAGCGGATCACCGGCGTGCCCACCCCGGTGTTGCGCCGGGCGGCCGAACTGCTGGGGACCGCCCGCCGCGGCTACGTGCTCACCGGGCGGGGCGCCGAGCAGCACGCCAAGGGCACCGACACCGCGACGGCGTTCGTCAACCTGGCGTTGGCACTGGGGCTGCCCGGCCGGGTGGGTTCCGGGTACGGCTGCCTGACCGGGCAGGGCAACGGGCAGGGCGGCCGCGAGCACGGGCAGAAGGCCGACCAGTTGCCCGGGTACCGCCGGATCGACGACCCGGCCGCCCGCGCGCACCTGGCCGCGGTGTGGGGCGTGCCGGCGGAGGACCTGCCCGGCCCGGGGCCGTCGGCGTACGAGCTCCTGGACTCCCTCGGCACCGAGGACGGGCCGCGGGCGCTGCTGGTGTTCGGCAGCAACCCGGCGGTGTCCGCGCCGCGCTCCGTGACCGTCCGGACGCGACTGTCCGAGGTGGACTTCCTGGTGGTGGCCGACTTCGTCCGGTCGGAGACCTGCGAGTACGCCGACGTGGTGCTGCCCACCGCGCAGTGGGCCGAGGAGGACGGCACCATGACCAACCTGGAGGGCCGGGTGATCCGCCGCCGGCGGGCCGTGCCGCCGCCGGCCGGGGTGCGCACCGACCTGGCCATCCTGTCCGCGCTGGCCGCCAGGCTCGGCCACGTCCGCGGCTTCCCGGCCGTCCCGGAAGAGGTCTTCGCCGAGTTACGGCGCGCCTCGGCCGGCGGGGTGGCCGACTACTCCGGGTTCGACTACCGGCGGCTGGCCGCCGCGGACGAGGCGTTCTGGCCGTGCCCGGCGCCGCGCCCGGGCTCCGACGAGCCGGGCCGGCCGACACCGCGGATGTTCCTGGACCGGTTCGGTACCCCGGACGGGAGGGCCCGGTTGGTACCGGTGCGGCACCGGCCGGTCGCCGAGGACCTGTGCGAGCTGTACCCGGTGTACCTGACCACCGGCCGGGTGCTGGCGCACTACCAGAGCGGCGCGCAGACCCGACGGATCCCGGCCCTGGCCGCCGCGGTGCCCGGGCCCTACGTCGAGATGCACCCGCAGTTGGCCGCCAGCCTGCGGGTGGCCGACGGCGAGCCGATGCGGGTGACCAGCCGGCGCGGCAGCATCACCGCGCCGGCCCGGTTGACCGACTCGATCCGGCTGGACACCGTGTTCGTGCCGTTCCACTTCCCCGGGGTGAACGACCTGACGAACCCGGCGCTGGACCCGATCTCCCGGATGCCGGAGTTCAAGGTGTGCGCGGTCCGGGTCGAGCCGGCGCGCCGGCCGGCCGCCGGGCAGGCAGCCTGCGGCGGGGGTGCCGCCGGTGACCGCTGAGCGGGCCCGAGGAGCGGAACGAACGCGGAGCCGAGCATTGAGACCGCCGGGCGACGTCGTGGTGGTCGGGCACGGGATGGCCGGCGCCCGGGTGGTGGAGGACATCCGGGCCAGGGACGGCGCCGCCCGGATCACCGTGCTGGGCGCCGAGCCGCACCCGCCGTACAACCGGGTGCTGCTGTCCGCGGTGCTGGCCGGGCGGGCCACCGTCGGGGACATCGCGCTCGGCGGACCGTCCGATGTGGACGTCCGGGCCGGCGTGCCGGCGGTGGCGATCGACCGGCGGCGCCGCCTGGTGCTGGCCGCCGACGGCGCCGAGCTGCGGTACGACGCGCTGGTGCTTGCCACCGGCAGCGACCCGGTGCTGCCGCCGGTCGATGGGCTGCGACCCGACCTGCCCGGCGTGGCGGTGTTCCGCACCCTGGACGACTGCCGGCGGATCCTGGCCCGCGGCGCCCGGCGGGCGATCGTGCTGGGCGGCGGCCTGCTCGGGCTGGAGGCCGCCCGCGGGCTGGCCGGCCGCGGCGTGGACGTGACCGTGGTGCACGCCGGGCCGTTCCTGATGGAGCGGCAGCTCGACCCGGCGGCCGGGCGGATGCTGGCCCGGATCTTCGCCGGCCTCGGGGTGCGGGCCTTCCTGGACACGCGGACCGTGCGGGTGCTGGGCTCCGGGGAGTTCCGCGGGCTGCTGCTGGCCGGTGGGCGGGAGCTGGCCGGGGACCTGCTGGTGGTGGCCTGCGGGGTGCGGCCGAGCACCGGGCTGGCCCGCGCCACCGGGCTGCGGGTGCGGCGCGGCATCGTGGTGGACGACGCGATGCGCTCGGTCACCGACCCGCGGGTGTACGCCGTGGGGGAGTGCGCCGAGCACGCCGGCCGGACCTACGGGCTGGTCGCCCCGGCCTGGGAGCAGGCGGCGGTGGCGGCGGCCCGGATCAGCGGCGCCGACCCGGCCGTCCGGTACGCCGGGTCGACGCTGGTCACCCGGCTGAAGGCGGCCGACGTCGAGCTGGCCGCGATGGGCGAGGCCGGCGCGCACGACGAGGACGGCGACGGGGCGGAGGTGGTGCACTTCGCCGACCCGGCCCGCGGCACGTACAAGAAGCTGGTGATCCGGGACGGCCGGCTGGCCGGCGCCATCCTGCTAGGCGACGTGTCCAACGTCGGCCTGCTGACCCGGCTCTACGACCGGGGCGCGCCGGTGCCGCCGGACCGGCTCGGCCTGCTGTTCCCCGCGGTTGCGGATGGTGCGGCGGTGGATGCCGCGGCGGCCGACCCGGCCGGGCTGCCGGACCGGGCCACCGTCTGCCGGTGCAACGCGGTGAGCAAGGGTGCCATCGCCGCCTGCGTGCTGGCCGGCGCCCGGTCGGTGACCGAGGTGGCCGACCGCACCCGGGCCACCACCGGCTGCGGCGGCTGCGCGGACACCGTCGCCGCGCTGGTCCGCGGGCTGTCCGCGCACGGGCGCGAACCGGCGTCGGTGACGGCGTGAGGGAGGTCAGGATGGCCAGGACCCTGGTGATCGTCGGCAACGGCATGGTCGGCCAGCGGCTGGCCGAACTGGTGGCCGGCAGCTCCTGGCGGGTGACCGTGGTGGCCGAGGAGCCGCGGCCGGCGTACGACCGGGTGCACCTGTCGGACTACCTGGCCGGCCGGTCGGCGGCCGACCTGTCGCTGGTGCCGGACGGCTGCTACGGCGGGCCGGACCGCACGCTGCTGCTGGCCGAGCAAGCCACCGCCATCGACCGTCCACACCGGACTGTCCACACCGCGACCGGCCGTGTACTGCGGTACGACGCGCTGGTGCTGGCCACCGGGTCGGCGCCGTTCGTGCCGCCGGTGCCGGGCGCCGGCTCCCCCCGCTGCTTCGTCTACCGGACGCTGGACGACCTGGACGCCATCCGGGCCGCCGCCGCGGGCGCCCGCACCGGCGTGGTGGTCGGCGGCGGGCTGCTCGGCCTGGAGGCGGCCACCGCGCTGCGCAACCTCGGCCTGTCCACACACGTGGTCGAACTGGCGCCGCGGCTGATGCCGGCGCAGGTGGACGACGGCGGCGGCGAGGCGCTGCGGCAGCGGGTGGCCGGGCTCGGCGTACACCTGCACCTGGACGCCCGCACCGAGCGGATCGAGCCGGCGGCCGGACCGAGCGCGGCGGCCGGCGTGCGGCTGCACCTGGCCGGCCGCGACCCGGTGGACGCCGACCTGCTGGTGTTCTCCGCCGGGATCCGGCCGCGGGACGAGCTGGCCCGGGCGGCCGGTCTGCCCACCGGCGAGCGCGGCGGGGTGCTGGTCGACGCGGCCTGCCGCACCGCGGACCCGGACATCTGGGCGGTCGGCGAGTGCGCGGCGGTGCTCGGCCGCTGCTACGGCCTGGTTGCGCCCGGCTACGCGATGGCCGAGGTGGTCGCCGACCGGCTGGCCGGCGGCTCCGCAGAACTGTCCACTCCGGACACCTCGACCACGCTGAAGGTGCTCGGCGTGGAGGTGGCCAGCTTCGGCGACGCGCACGGCTCGTCGGCCGGCGCGCTGCAGGTGGTGTACGCCGACCCGGTGCGCGCGGTCTACAAGAAGCTGGTGGTCAGCGACGACGCCCGGACGCTGCTCGGCGGGATGCTGGTCGGCGATGCCTCGGCGTACCTCGCGCTGCGCGGCCTGGTCGGCACCAGCCTGCCGGCCACCCCGGAGGATCTGCTCTTCCCGGGCGATCCCGGGACGCCGGTTGCGCTGCCCGACGCGGCCCAGGTGTGCACCTGCCACGCGGTGACCAAGGGCCAGATCATCGCCGCGGTGGGGGAGCACGGGCTGGTCGACGTGCCCGGGGTCAAGGCGTGCACCCGGGCCGGCACCGGCTGCGGAAGCTGCGTACCGATGCTGAAGACGCTGCTGGCCGAGGCCGGCGTCGCGGTGAGCCGCGCGCTGTGCGAGCACTTTCCGCACACCCGGGCCGAACTGTTCGACATCGTCCGGGTGACCGGCATCGGCACGTTCTCCGAACTGGTCGCCGGCCACGGCACCGGCCACGGCTGCGACATCTGCAAGCCGACGGTTGCCTCCATCCTGGCCAGCCTGAACACCGGCGAGCACGTGCTGGACGGCGAACGGGCGGCGCTCCAGGACACCAACGACCACTTCCTGGCCAACATGCAGAAGGACGGCTCGTACTCGGTGGTGCCCAGGGTGCCCGGTGGCGAGATCACCCCGGACAAGCTGATCGCGATCGGTCAGGTGGCCCGCGACTTCGACCTGTACACGAAGATCACCGGCGGACAGCGGATCGACCTGTTCGGTGCCCGGGTGGAACAGTTGCCGCTGATCTGGCGCCGGCTGGTGGACGCCGGGTTCGAGTCCGGCCACGCCTACGGCAAGGCGGTACGCACGGTGAAGTCCTGCGTCGGCTCCACCTGGTGCCGGTACGGCGTGCAGGACTCGGTCGGGCTGGCCATCGCGCTGGAACTGCGGTACCGCGGGCTGCGGGCCCCGCACAAGATCAAGCTGGCGGTGTCCGGCTGCGCCCGGGAGTGCGCCGAGGCGCAGAGCAAGGACGTCGGGGTGATCGCAACCGACCAGGGCTGGGCGCTGTACGTCGGCGGCAACGGCGGCTTCCGGCCGCGGCACGCCGACCTGTTCGCCTCCGACCTGGACACCGACACGCTGGTCCGGTACGTCGACCGGTTCCTGATGTTCTACGTCCGCACCGCCGACCGGCTGCAACGGACGGCACCGTGGCTGGAGGCGCTGGACGGCGGGCTGGACTACCTGCGCCGGGTTGTCGTCGACGACGCCCTCGGCATCGGCGCCGACCTGGACGCCGCAATGGCCCGGCATGTGGACTCCTACCGCGACGAGTGGCGGGCCACCCTGGCGGACCCGGACAAGCTGCGGAGGTTCGTATCGTTCGTGAACGCGCCGGATCAGCCCGATCCGGGCGTCACCTTCGCCCGCGAACGGGGCCAGATCCGGCCGGCCCCCGGCGCGCAGAAGGTCATGGTGGCCGGCCCGACGCTCCCGGTGGTGACCCGATGACCGCCCTGCCCGTTCCCGGTCCGCCCCTCCCTGGTCCACAGTGGACGGACGTGTGCGGGTACGACGACCTGACCCCCGAGCGCGGCGGGTGCGCGCTGGTCGGCGGGCGGCAGGTGGCGCTGTTCCGGCTCTGGGACGGCTCGGTGCGCGCGGTCGGCAACTACGACCCGTTCGGCGGGGCGTTCGTGATCTCGCGCGGCATCGTCGGCACCCGCGGCGACGCGCCGATCGTGGTGTCGCCGCTGTTCAAGCATGCCTTCGACCTGCGCACCGGCGCCTCGCTCGACGACGGGTCGGTGCGGCTGCCGGTGTACCCGGTGCGGGTGCGGCGCGGCCGGATCGAGGTGGCACCGCCGTGACCCGCGAGGCGACAGCGAGCGGGCATCGCCGGGTCGCTGAGCCGGGTACCAGCGACGGGACCGGCGAGCGCGCGACCGGCAAGGAGACCGGCTCGGGGCCGACCGGACCGCTGGCCGGCTACACCGTGGCGATCACCGCCGACCGCCGCCGGGAGGAGTTGGCCGCGCTGCTGGAACGACGCGGCGCCCGGGTGGTCAGCGTTCCGGCGGTGCGCATCGTCCCGCTGGCCGACGACGCAGGCCTGCTGGCCGCCACCCGGGCCTGCGTGGCGGAGCCGGTACACGACGTGGTGGTGACCACCGGGATCGGCTTCCGGTCCTGGCTGGAGGCGGCCCGGAGCTGGGACCTGGCCGAGCCGCTGCTGGCCCGGCTGGCCGGCGCCCGGCTACTCACCCGCGGCCCGAAGGCGACCGGCGCGGTGCGCGCGGCCGGCCTGGCGGAGAGCTGGGCGGCCGGCACCGAGACGGTCGAGGAGGTGCGCCTGTACCTGACCGGGCAAGACCTGTCCGGCCGGCGGATCGCGGTGCAGTTGCACGGCGGGCCGCTGCCGGAGCTGTGCCAGGCGCTGCGGGCGGCCGGCGCCGCCGTGGTGGAGGTGCCGGTGTACCGGTGGCTGCCGCCGGCCGACCCCGAACCACTGCACCGGCTGGTCGAGCAGGTGGCCGCCCAACTCGTGGATGCGGTGGCGTTCACCAGCGCGCCGGCGGCGGCCAACCTGGTGGCCGCGGCCCAGCAGGCCGGCCGGCTGGAGCCGATGCTGGCCGCGCTGCGCGGTCCGGTGCTCGCCGCCTGCGTCGGCCCGGTGTGCGCCGATCCGCTGGAGTCGCTCGGCGTGCCGACCCTGCAACCGGACCGCGGCCGGATCGGCAGCCTGGCCAGGGCCATCACCGCGGCGCTGCCGGACCGGGCGGTGCACGCCCGGGCGGCCGGCCGCTCGCTGGTGGTGCGCGGCCACGCGGTGCTGCTGGACGACGCGCTGGTGCCGGTCCCGCCGGCCCCGATGGCGGTGCTGCGGGCGCTGGCCGGCACCCCGGACCGGGTGCTGTCCCGGGAGGAGCTGCGCCGTGCGGTGTGCGCCGGATCCACCGCCGACGACCACGCCGTCGAGGTGGCGGTAGCCCGGCTGCGGGCCGCGCTCGGCGATGGCGCGATCGTGCAGACCGTGGTCAAGCGCGGTTACCGGCTGGCGCCGGCCGGCACGCCGGGCGCGGCGCGGTGAGGCACCGGTACCCGGTGCTGCTGGCGGTCGCGCACGGCAGCCGCAACCCGCAATGTCCGTCCACTGTGGACGGCCTGCTGCGCCGGGTGGCCGAGCTGCGACCCGAGCTGCCGCTCCGGACGGGGTACGTCGAGCTGTCCACGCCACTGCTGCCGGAGGCGCTGGACGGGCTGGCCGGCCGAGCCGCCGTGGTGGTGCCGCTGCTGCTCGGCGCCGGCTACCACACCAGGATGGACATCCGCGGCCGGGTGCCGGCCGGGCTCCCGGTCGCGCCGGCGCTCGGCCCGCACCCGTTGCTGGTGCGCGCCCTGCTCGGCCGGCTGGCCGAGGCCGGCTGGCAACCCGGCGAGCCGGTCGTGCTGGCCGGCGCCGGGTCGGCCGAACCGGAGTCGGTGGCCGCCGCACACGCCACCGGCCAACTGCTCGCCGTGGCCGCCGGATCGCCCGTGCTGCCGGCGTTCGTGGCCACCGCGCGGCCCGGGGTGCCGGCGACGGTGACCGCGCTGCGCGCCCGGTACCCGGGCCGGCGGATCGCGGTCGCGTCCTACCTGCTGGCGCCCGGCCGGTTCGCCGACGCGGTCGCCGCCGCCCCCGCCGACCTGATCGGCGCGCCGCTCGGCGACCACGACGCGGTGGCCCGGCTGGTGCTGCGCCGCTACGACGAGGCCCGCGCCGGCGGCGTCCTGCCCCGGCCCGACCGGGTCAGTGGGATTCTGGGCTGACCCGGTCGCGGCTCGGTCCCACCAGCAAGTGAGCCAGCGACAACAGGCGACAGGTGTCCGGGCGTTCAGCCCTTGGGCCAGCGGGCTCATCGGCATCGGAGCCGGACTCGGCGTGGCGGTCGAAGCCGGACGCGTTGCCGTTGCGGCAACGGTGGCGGACGCGTTGTGCGAGGGCGGTCCTGCCGGCGGCGCTGCCGCTCCCGGCCCAACGCCCGCGGACAGCGGCATGCGCATGCCGATCCACTTCAGCCGATGGTTCGTGCCGCTCGGCCTGGCGACCGGCATGGGGCCACGACGCTGTTACGTGCAGGTGGGCAGTGGCACAGTTGACGTCGTCATGGGCTGGGCCTTCCGTGGCAGGTCGCCGCGTCACGCCATCGAGTCCGTCGCAGTGACACGCGTCGGTCCCTGGGCCGTCCCGCGATGCTGCGATGTCCGGTTGCACGGCCTGGGGAGAACTGCGGTGACTGGGCATGAGCGCGCAACGGTATGCCTATGCCGACCAGCGGCAGGTGAGCGTGGCCGCGCTCTGCGCGGCAGATCAGCACGTGGTCTGCTGATGGGTCAGTTCGGCGGCTTCGGCCGCTGCTTGACGCCGGCCGCCAGCAGATCGACCATCTCGGTGATGCGTGCGGCGCGTAGGTCGGGCCGACGGGTGGCGCCGTCGATCCAGCGCAGGTAGGCCCGCCGGTAGAACTGGGCCAGGGCATCGAAGAACATCGCGGCCTGCGGGTTTGCCTCCAGCGCATCCGCGAGGTCGCTGGCGAGGTCTTCGCGCTGCGGGCCCTCCGGCTCCACGACAACCGCGACCGTGTCCCCCACGGCGATCCGGCACCCCCGCAGCCGGGCCGGCCCGACGCTGAAACTCCAACCTCCGGCGTCCGCTTCGATCCTCGCGCGGACCCGCATGCCGTTGACAGTGCCGCTGATGTGATGGCAGGGCTTCGGACGCCAGACCTGGTCCGGGTCGAAGGGGACCGGCACCACTACCCGCCCCCGGCTACCCGCCCGGACCGTCACCGTGAACTGCTGTGCCCGCACAGCCCGATCCTCGCACCCGGCGCTCGATGCTCCGCGCACGGAGGTGTCCTGCCCGGCCATCGTGGCCGGCTCAGCTGGTGGCCGGCCAGAGGATCTGCTCGGCGGCCGGGTACCTGGTCAGCACGGCCAGCGCGCCCGGCCTGAGCTTGGCGCAGTAGCCGCGGAAGACCTCGTGGGTGATGCCGTAGCCGAGGTACTCGCGGGCGGCGAGGGCCTGCGCCCAGTCGTTGACCTCCGGCATGCCGAGCATCCGCTCGCGCTCGGCGGCCGGCAGCCCCCGCCAGTGGTCGTCCTGCTGCTGGCCGGGCGGCATGGCCAGGAACGTCTCGGCGTCCTGCCACTCCTGGGCGGACAGCGCTGGACCGGCGGCGAGCACGGTGGCCGCCATCTCGGGAAACTCCCGCAGCAGCCGCTCCTTGATCGCCGCGTCCAGCGGACGGTAGTACTCCGCGAAGGCGGCCGGGTCGCCGCCGCAGCGCTCGTACTCCAGCCGCGCCTGGTAGACCTCCGACCAGTCTCGCACCTCGGCGTCGCCGGTCAGGTACACCTGCTGCTGGTACGGCAGCGCCTCCCACTCCCGGCGCTGGGCGGCGAAGTCCAGGGTGATGAACCGGGAGGTCCAGTCGAACAGCTCCCGATCGAAGCTGGGGTCGTCACCGCTGGCCAGGTGCAGCACCCGGTCGTCGGGCCGGGGCGGCGGCGTCTGGGTGTCCACCCGGCACGACAGCATGTGCAAGTGGTCCACCCCCAGGGCCTGCGCCCAGCCGAACAGCCCGCACCCCGGCGTGTGCTGCCCGGTGGCGCAGTCCGGCCCGGTGCCGGTGCACAGCGCGGTCACCTGGAATTCCGGTCCGATGAACCACAGCGCCAGGTCATGCACGTTCAGCTGCGTCGCCCGGGCGATCCAGGCGTCGTCCAGCGGGCTGAACTGGTAGTTGGGGATGGGGTCCCCGGCCTGGTACGCCTGCGCCGCTGCGACGCTGCCGACGACCAGCTGTGCGTACTGCATGTGTTCCACCGCCGCGAGGTCGAAGTCCGCCAGGAAGCTGACGGTCAACCCCGGTGGCACCTGCACCGACGGCTGGCTCGAGTCGTGCCAACCGTGCCCCATGACATAGACGACCATCGCCGGTCCTCCCGCGACCTGCGGGCGGCCCCCATGCCACCCGCAACAAGATCGGCCCGAACGCGGACCGATACCACAAACCCGGGCACACCCGCTGCCCGAAGGGACAGCGCACCGGCGCCAGCCCCCCGCCCGCCCACCTGGCCGCGGGGCACCAGATCGCCACGCCCCAAAACACCGAAGCCCAGCCCCCCTGCAACCAGATCTTCCCACCCACCGTCTCGCTCCGCGGCAGAACGCAGCAGAACCCAACGGGCGCCCGCGGCGGTGGTTGCGGCGCCGCCGCAGCCGACTTGCCGGTGACGGCATGACCGTGAAGTTCAGCTTCAGCCGCTGGTGATCTCGACCGCACACCGGCGCGCCGATCTGACCACGCCGCCCGGGACGCCTCGCCCGGTGGAGACCAGGACCAGGGTGCGGTTCGCCGACCGGACGACCGCGTCGACCGCGGCCTGAGTGGAGAACTCGGCGTCGTAGGCCGGCTTGACCCCGCCCGCGTGTCCGGGTGCGGGAAGCGCGTACTACCACGACCCGAGCATCCTGCGGATATCGCGTCAGTTGCTCCGGGGCGAGTGGCGCACGAAGATGCGGCCGGAGGCGCTCATCTTCGCCGGCCGCGAGCTGCTCAGGGACTGGACGGTCATGGATCGGCTCGGCGAGATCAAGGTGCCGACGCTGGTGCTCGCGGGTCGCGACGACTTCCTGTTTCCGCCGGAGCATCAGGTTGCACTTGCGGTCGGTCTAGCCAACGGCCGCCTGCAGATCATCGAGCGCGCCGGCCATAATCCGCACGAGGAGCGGCCCGCCGAAGTCATGGCCGCCATCGAGGAGTTCATCAACGCGGACCCGGGCTGACCGCGGCGGATGCGGCTCCGGCCGGCGACGATCCGTCATCTCCTCACCCACACCGCCGGTATCCGCGAGGTGCTGCACCCGTCCGGGCTGCTGCGGATGCGGGATCTGGGCGAGACGGTGCAACGGGGGCGGCCGGTGCCGGCGCTGGCCGAGTGACCCGCGCGATCGTGGCGCGGCGCGTTGCGCCGTGACCGGCCGGTCAGTTCAGGCCAGGCCGGCCCAGCGGGGTAGACCCGGGTCGCCGTCCTCGTACTCGACCCAGACGCCGGACCCCAGCGCCGGCAGCTCGGCGCCGTCGAGGACATCCTCGCCGGGGACCGCCCAGACCGGAGTCGGGTCGACCTCGGGCACGCTGACCAGCAGCCGCCGCTGGTACAGCGGATCGTCGGTGTCCGTCACGACGCCGTGGTACTTGCCGAGGTAACCGCGGTTCGCCATGGCGCGCCCCTGGCCGGCCATGGCGCGCTCCCACACCGGGTAGTCGGTGTCCCCGTGCTCGAAGGACACCCAGACGGCCTCGCCGACGGCGGGCAGCGGGTCCTCCGCGCCGACCGGCAGCGACGCGGCCGCCCACACCGGCCTATCGCCGAAGACCTCCGGCACCTGCACCTGCAGCCGGCGCTGCCCCATCGGGTCGACGTCGTTCAGCACCGTCGCCCGGTAGATCCCGCCGTAGCCAGCAATCATCCGCCGATGATGGCATCGTTCAGACCCGAACTACGCGCACTACCCACACCGGCCTGACCACCCCCACACCAACCCCGGAACCCGCGAACCCGGCGCGCCACTCGGGCCACCAGCCTGCCACCCACCCGAAAACCCCACACCCCGAAGATCAACAACACCGCCCGAGATCAGCTCAACCCGTTACTCGCGGATTCGGGTGGAATCGACGTTCCGAGAATACGCGCTGGCGCGCGACCAAACGTTGATGTACCTCAAGAACCCTGATGCGGTTACCGCATATCTTGCGGCAATAGGGCACTGGGAGGTGTTCCTCTCACACGCGTACCAGGCGTACCGTCTCCTCGCCCGTAACCAGAAGATCTTGTTCAAGCAGGGTGACGGTTCGATTCTTGAGCGATTGAATCTTCTGTACAACTGGTCGAAGCATGCGGAGAAGGCTATCGAGGCAGGCCAACTTCCGGCCGAGGGAACCCTGGCTGTCGGGCTCACGAATAATGGTCTGCGTAGCGCCGACAGCAGGCTGACCTACGACGAGATGGCGGAGATGCTGGAAGAGCTCGCTCGGTGGTCGGACGCGGCGCAGGACCCGTCGACCATGAGAGAGAAGATCTTGCAGTATTATGAACGCGCCAAGGAGGATGCCGACGGCACGGGCTCCTTAGCCGGAACGGACAGCGGTCCGTAGGAAGATGGGCTGGCGACTAGCTCAAACTGTTACAGGAACGCCAGCGACAGCACCGACGCACCCGACCCCTGCGATGACGGAGCACGACGAGCCGCCGAAGCGGCGTCCACGGACGTGGTGTACGGCTGACCGGCTCGTTCGTCGTGACGTGAGACAGACAGCCACCGTCACGACATCGCCAGAATCGGCGCTGAGGGACCGCGCCATACAGCGGCGGGCGGCCCCCACGACCACGACCCAAGAGCGGGATGCCCTTGCACACGCAAACTTCCGCTCATCGGCAGGACCGGCCGGGCGCAGCGGGCGATGGTGTGCTCCGCGTAGCTGTCTGGTGCTGGCCGGCCGTCTCGACGAGCGCGACTGACCCCTGGCCGTACATGTCCTGGCGCCGCGCAGGTGGCGGCATGGACAGACCAGCCGGGTGCCGGCAGGCAGATGTACCGGTGGCGCGGTAGGTTTCGACCTCCGGGTGGTGACGATCGGGGCGGCATGGCGGTGAGCGACGGTGTTCGCCGGTCCTGGCGGGTGGGTGCGGCCACGCCGGACCCGGTGGCGGTGGAACGCCTGCTGCGCCTGCTCCCCACCTGGTTCGGCATCGAATCGGCGATCCGCGACTACGTCGACGACGCCCGGCACCTGACCACCGTCCTGGCCTGGCCCGACCAGGCCGGGCAGGCACCGATCGGGGCGTTGCTGCTGGCGCGGCACTTCCCGACCTCAGCCGAGGTCCGCCTGATCGCCGTCGACCCGGCGTGGCACCGCGAGGGCATCGGCCGCGCCCTGCTCCACTACGCCGAAACCAGCCTGCGCGCCGACGGAGTCCGACTTCTGAGCGTCAAGACCCTCGGACCCAGCCACCCAGACCCCGGGTACGCGCTCACCAGAGCCTTCTACCACGCGCTCGGATTCCTCCCCATCGAAGAACTACACACCCTGTGGCAGGGGAACCCCTGCCTGATCATGGCCAAATTCCTCCCGGAATAAGACCACCCGCGGCAGAGTCGGATGGCCGCGCGGTGCGCGGCAGTTGAGCATGGCCGCTTCGGAGTACTAGCCGGCTTTGGAAGGTCACGGCGACGACGGATAATACGACGGCGGTGTTGGAGGAAACGCGGAGTACTGTCTCGGGTTCGTAACCCGACTACTCCACATCGTCACCTCGGACTTGTTCCTGACCTTGGCGACCGGTGTTGTGTGCCGCTGCTCCTAGCGGCGTGAGCGGACGTCCTCCGAGCGCTCCGGCGATCTGGTCCGGCAACGCCTCCCGGGTCGGGTCACGGCCACAAGGTGGCGTTGCTTCGGCGGCAACGCCGGCAGCTGGTCGGCCAGCCAGCGCCGGCCGGGACCGGTCCAGCAGCTGCTCGAGCGACCCAGGCCGTGATCGGCCAGCACCGCGTGGATCCGGTTGCGCAGCTGGGTCCGCAGCCGTACCAGGGCGACCCGGTGCCGCACCAACGCCCGTAGCGGCCGCCCCGCCGGCGGTGCGATCCACGCCTCCGGCAGCAGATCCGCCCGCGGTAGCTGCGCCAGCGTCGCCGCATCGACCTTGTCATTCTTCAACCGCGCCGAGGCGATCGCCTTACACCGCAACGGGTGCACCAGATGCGGTGCGAAGCCGTAGTCCTCCAGCATCGCCACCAGCCAGCCCCAACCGAAGGCCGCCTCGAACGCCACCGGGGTGCCGATCGGCGTCTGCCCGATCACCTTCAAGATCGCAGCAACCCCGTTGGGCACGTTCCGGTTGGCCAGCACCACGCCCGCCTGATCCACCACCGCCACCTGTGACCGCTTGCGGTGCACATCGATGCCCACGTACACAGGCATCGTCGGGCCCTCCCTTCCCGAGCTCGAATCTTCCGTACCCCGCAGCATCAGCCGCCGGGTCTGAGCACGGAACCGGGGGCCCGGCCCTCATAGGGTCATGTGCGGATACCTCCGTGCGCCGGTCCGGCTCCACGGCATCGCCACCTCGCCGCGCTACCCGGCGGCGTAGAGCCGGTCGAATCAGCCGGTCGGGTCGCCGCCCGCCAGCCAGCGCTTCGGCGGTCAACCCCTCCGCCCGCTTCTCCAGGTGCCGGTCCTCACCCACAGCGCTTCCACCGCGGCCGTCCACACAGGACGATGGTGCGGCACACGCTAGGGCATCGGGGCCGCAGCGGCGACGGCCAGGCCCAGCTCCTCGAACAGGCGCATCTCGGTGGCCAGGTCCGGTGCCGGGGTGGCGGTACCGGCGAGTCGGCCCAGGAAGGACAGGACCGAGCGGTCCAGCGGGTCGACCAGATCGAAGACCCGCCCGCCGACGCGCAGCGCCAGCCGGTACGGGTCCAGCGAGCTGACCAGCCGCTCGATCCGGAGGCCGTCCAGGGTGATGGAGGCCGGGCGCGGCTGGTCGGCCTTCGCCTCGAACACCAGCCGCACCGCCAGCGCCTCCCGCCCTGGCCGAGTGGCCACCGTGGACACCTCCAGGCCGGCCCCGCCGGCGTACCAGCGTGCCGCGACCGGGCCGAACCCGGTGGCGCCCAGCGCGACCAGCAGCCCGACCGGATGCGAGGCCGACTCGCGGTACATCGCCGGCCCGGGCACCGGCGGGGACATCCGCATCCCGAACGATCCGGTGGCCTGCACCCGGTCCAGGCCGAGCACGGTGGCGATGTCGTCCAGCACGTATCGCCACTGGGTGTTGTGGTGGAGCACCAGCCCGCGCCGCGCGAACCCGGCGACCAGCGCCGCGGCCCGGCCGGCGTCGCCCGGCCGGCCGGACCACAGCAGCGGCTTCTCGCAGAACGCGCCGACCCCGGCCCGGAGCGCCCCGGCCAGGTGCTCCTCGTGACACTCGGCCGGCGAGCAGATCGCCACCCCGTCCAGCCCTGCCCCGCTCAGCATCGCGGCGGGCGTGCGGTACGGGGTCACCGGGTGGCCGCACTTCCGGCCCAGGACACCGGCGGCGGCCGCCGCGGACTCCGGGCCGGAGGCGGCCACTGCCACCACCTGGGCACCGGCGGCGTGCAGGAACCGGGCGACGTGCGGCCCCGTGCCCTCCCGCCGCCGGGACGGGCCGACGATCCCGATTCTGAGCGGCTCAGCCGGAACCATCGACCTGGAACAGGTACCCGAGCAGGTCGGCCAGCCGGGCGTGCCCGTAGGGCTGGACCATCGGGTCGAGCGTGCCGCAGTCGTCGGAGAGCCGTTCGAGCTCGGCCAGGAAGGCTCCGAGCCGGTCCGGCCCGGAGTCGGGCAGCGTCCAGTAGTTCGGCTGGCCGCGGCGCAGGTCGTCCGCCACGTCGTGCAGGTCGTTCAGCAGCTGGGCCAGGTAGAACGAGGTCGCCAGGAACGGTTCGAGCCGGGCCCGGACCGGCTCGGGGAACAGGTCGGTCACCGGCCGATACAGGAACTGCCCGTACGAGACCATCTTCGCGTAGGCCATCCGTTGGTACAGCTCCGGCGTCCACGGGCCGGGCGCGTATTCCAGCAGCATGCCGCGCAGCGTGCGCTGCAGCAGCGCCCGGTCCTCGGCGGTGAGCTCGGTGCCGGCCAGGATCATCGCCACCGGCAGCAGGTTCGCCGCGGCGGCCAGCGGGGCCAGGGCCGGGTCGGCGCGGAACTCGCCGAGCAGGGTGGGCTTGCCGCCCTTGTAGTCCACGTGGTCGTCCAGCACGTCGTCCAGCATCCGCAGCGCCTGGTACGCCAGCGCCCGGGGCGCCACCGCCGCGGCCAGCTCGGCCGGCCCGGCCGTGGTGCGGGTGGCCAGCGCGACCATGTCCAGCAGCGACCAGTCGGCCCGGGCGGCGTATGAGCGCACCCCGGCCGGCACCGCGGCCGGCTCCACCGGCCCTTCCGGGCCGGCGAAGAGCTGGTCGCACAGCCCGTCCCGGGCGCGCTGGAGGGACTCGAACAGCTCCGACCGCCGGGTCTGAGTGGCCAGGTAGAAGGCGTCCTTGACCGCGGCGTGCTCGGCCTGCCGGGCCTGGAGCTGCCGGCGGGTCGCCGCGGTCAGCACGACGGGCCCGCCGTGGCCAGGCCGACCACGTCGGACAGCCCGACCTGGTGGTACCACCGCACCAGCGCCCGGGCGGCGTCCTCCGGCTCCCGGTACACGCCCGGGTCGAATCGGGCGGCCGGCCCGCCGGGCGCGAAGCCGGGCAGCGGGGCAAGCGCGGCGGCCGCCCGGCCGTACCGGACGGTGGTGTCCACCACGCGGTCCACCAGCTCCGCCGGGTCGGGCACCCGGCCCTGGTGCAGGTACGCCTTGACCAACCGGTCCACCGCGGCCAGGCCGCGCCGCAGCCCGGTGGCCGCGCCGGCCAGCTCCGGCCCGGCCCGTCGGGCCGCCAGCACGGCCACGATCCGGGCCGCGCAGGCCGCGGCGAGCGCCCGCTGCGGCAGCTCGGCCGGCACCCCCAGGCAGGGTGCGCCGAGGGTGACCCAGGCCCGGTGCGGGGCGACCGAGACCGTCACCTGCGGTACGCCGAGGTCGGCGGCCAGGTGCGCGGAGAAGGTGTCCGGGCCGAACAGCACGGACGCCTCGCGCAGCCGCTGGTGCACCCCGTACAACGTCATCGGCTCCGGCAGCAGCACCCGGCGGGGCGGCAGCACCGAGGCGACCGCGTCGGCGATCTCCCCGGCGATGGCCTGGCCGCCGGCGGTGGGGCTGGGGATCAGCTCCACGGTCAGTTCCGGCCGCTCGGTCGCCACCGTGGCGAACACCTGCCGGTAGAACTCCGGCGGGAAGATGAGCTCGGGCTTGGCGGTCAGCGCCTGCAGCACCACCCGGTCGCCGGTCGGCGCGGCCGGCGGCGCCGGCCAGGCACCCGGGTCCGACCGATCGGTGTCGCCAGGTAGGACCCGGCTGGCGATCCACCGCGACTCCAGCCACCGGCACGCCGGCAGCCCGTCTGGATACCGGTACCGGTATCGCATCCCGGCCGGCGGGTGCACGAACTCGCTCTGCTGGTTGCCCATGTACCAGCGGCCGGCGTACCCGATCCCGGCCGGCCCGCCGTACGGCTCGGGCGAGGGGTCGCTGATCAGGAAGTCGAAGTACAGGTACCCGGTGCGGGCCCGGGTGTCGGCCGGCAGCGAGTCCAGGTAGGTGTACCCGCCGAACGGGGGCGGCGGTAGCTCGCCCACGGTGGCGGCCAGGCACTTCCACAGGTCCAGATTGTTCGAGGACACCAGTAGCTTGGTCCCGCCGAGGTCGCCGGCCCGCTCGGCCAGCGCCCGGGCGATGAGGAACTCGTCGCCGAGGCCGATGGTCGGCCCGACCGCGACGACGACCTGGTCCAGCTCCACCCGCGGCGGCGGCCCGGCGTAGGTGCACGGCTGGTCGCCGTCCTCTCCCGCGGCCAGCACCTGGTGCAACGAGGAGACCAGCGTGCGGGCCACGACCTCGGGCGGCAGGTCGTCCAGGCTGTCGATGAACAGTCGCAGGATCGTGGCCCGGGATTCGGTCAGCATGCCCCGCGGCAGCCGGGACAGCTCCGCGCCCAGCGCCTTGAGCTGCTTCTTCGCCTGGTGCACGGCGCCGTCGTGGCCCTTGGAGAACGGCCGGGAGTCCAGCGACTGCAGGATCCCGTACATCTCCCGGGTGAGGGCCAACTCGCCCCACGGTCCGATCGGTGGGGTGCTCTCGGTGCTCACCGTGCCGTCAGCTCCGCGATGCTCCACCGGCCGGCCGCGTCCTGGCTGAGGGTCGCCTCGAACTCGACATCCTCGTCGATCTCCCCCTCGATTCCGGACCCGGCAGGCCGGCTGCGCCAGTGACCGCGGCCGGTGACCCGGATCTCGGCCGGCCCGGGGCGGGTGGCCTGCAGCTCGGCCAGGTCGAGCGTGCGATCGCTGGTGTCCCGGATCAGCTGCTCGAAGGTGGCCCGGATCTCCGCCTGGCCGCGGCCGTCGGGGTCCAGGTAGTTGGCCGATATCAGCGCGTCCAGCTGCTCAACCTCGCCGCCCTCGATCGCGGCGCGCATCCGATGGATGACCTCGGCCGCGTCCGGCGGTGGCGCGCCGGGGTCGGCACCGGTGGCGCCGGCCAGGTCCGGGTCTTCGGCCAGGTCGACCAGCCGCTGCAGGTCGGCGTCCCAGCCGCCGAGCGTGCCGGACGCCATGACCCCTGGGATTGCCAGCCGGTTCAGCAGCACCGTCGGGACCGGGACGAGCTCGAACTCCTCCGACCGGTCGCCCAGCTTGGCCACCAGCTCGGGCGCCCGCCGCACGAAGCGGGCGTACTGGGCGAGCCAGTCCGAGGCGATCTGGGTCACCATCCGGTCGGCGCCTTCGATCTCCACGCTCAATCCTCCGTCGTCGTTCAGGTCAGGCGGGCTGCCCGCGCTGTCGGGGATCACAGGAAGAAGTCCTGGGCCGCCGACCCGGCGGCCGGCTCGCCGCGGCCGGCATGGATGTCCTCCAGCCACCAGTTGGTCGAGTTGTACAGACAGGAAATCTCCCGGCACTCGACGCTGGCGTCGAAGGAGTCGGTCAGCTCGATGGTGCGGCGGCGGGCGTGCAGGAACTGTTCGGCCCCCGCGTACGACAACGAAGGCCCGATCTGGTCCTTGCTGTTGCCGCGGTACACGGGGCAGCCGTACACGCCGGTCGGGGTCAAAACCTGCCGGAACAGCCGCATGTGGCAGCGCGCCGGCTGGACCCGCGACCGGTCCAGCGACCGGGCGTCGTCCAGCGCGACCAGGTTGGGGCTGGAGTGCACCCGGAACGTGCCGTCCTCCAGCGCGCGGGCCACGGCGAGCTGGCCGGCGAGCCGGGCCACCAAGGCCGCCCGGGAGTGCGCCGCCCCGTCGCCCTCCTCGCCCAGCCGGATCGCCTCGGCGCCGTCCTCGTCCCGGTCCAGCAGCGGCTTGAAGGTGATGTAGTCGAACCCGGAATCCTTGGCGAGCCGGGCGGCCTGCGCCATCTCGTCCACGTTATCGACGATGGGCCGGCCCTCCACGGTGGCGCCGGCCCAGCTGACGATGAACGAGAATCCCAGCGACACCGTCGGATTGGTCTGCTTGATCGCCGTCGCACTCTGGCAGATCGCGAGCAGCCTGGTTCGTTTGCTCCTTGGCAGGTGCATCTCCTGGAAGGTCTCCTGCCGGCCTGCGTCCAGCGAGAGCCTGATCCAGTCGCCCAGCGTGAACAAGTGCGCCACCTGCCGGATGCGGTTGTTGCCGCTACCGTTGGTGACGACCGCGCACTGCAGGCCGAGCAGTTTGATCGCGGCGACCGCGTCCGGGAAGTTCGGGTGCAGGGTAGGCTCGCCGCCGCCGATCAGGATCACGGACCGCAGGCCGGCCATGCGCAGCACCACCAGGGATCGCAGTACCTGGTCGAAGGTGTACCGGTCGCCGGTGTTCAGTACCGCCATGTCGATGCAGTGCGTACACCGGTAATTGCAGGCGACGGTCAGGTCGAGATTGATCGAGATCGGCCCGGTGACCCCGGAGTGGGCCGGCCGGAGCGCGTCGGCCAGCGAGCCCGGACGGCGCTGCAAACCAGGTCGCAGCGCTGCCACCACATCCCCGCTGACCGAGTCATGGCTGAGTTTCGTCTTGTAGTCGTGAATGGCCGCAGCCATCGACTCCCCACTTCCGTCCGTACTAGACCGTGCGGATGCTCTCGATGTGCCAGGCGTCCTTGACGTTCGCCCGGCCGAGGAACATCTCGACCCGGGACATGGCGCGGCGGCTCCCGGCCTGCCACTCCACGTCGAGCCGCGCGACGACCTGGCCGCCACCCACCTGGCTGGCCGTCTCGATCTTGTCGGTGCGGACATGCAGGCCGGGCAGCCGCTCGATCAGCTCAGCCAGGTCGCCCTTGAGCCGCTCGGCGTCCCGGCCGAGTGCGTCGAAGTACGTCCGGGACACGGTCTTCATCATCCCGTCCAGGTCACGCGCCTGCAGGGCCTTGGCGAAGATGGTGACCGTCCGCATCACCGGCGCCTGGTCCACCGCCGGCTCGGCCGGGATCCGCTCCCGGTCCTCCGCGCTGGCGGCCATCGCGCGCAGCACCGCCAGCGGCACCGGCACGACCTCGAACTCGGCCTTGTTCGCCCGCATCGTCTCCAGGAGGCGCGGGTTATTCCGCACGTTCTTGATGTAGTTGTCCAACCACCACAGGCTCACCCGGTCCCACGGCGGGTCGGTGAACCAGTCCCAGTGGAATATCGACGCGCTCATCTTTCCGTTTCTCCTTTCGCGCGGAGGCGTCAGCCCCTGACAGCATTTCCCATCAATGATGGTGTGCAACGGTTGAACCAATCCTCGACACCGAATTCGTCCACCACCGCCTCGACCAACGGTCGGCGGTCCGCCGAGGGCTCGAAGTTCCACACGAGATCGGCGAGCTCGACCGGGTCCTCGAACGGCGAGCGGGACGACGAGTTCGCGAATTTCGCGACCAGGCTGGCGTGGCTGCGCCGGACGGTGGTCATGTGCTGCATCACCATTTCGTCCGTACCGAAGATGTGTGGATTGGTGTACGGTAGACGGCGGGTGGGATCGACACAGCAGAAGTACTCGATTCCCGGGTCGAATACCCCGCCGCCGATCTCGCAGATCAACGGCACGTACAGGTCGTGGCCCAGGTATGTGTCGAGTCCGACGCACCGGTAGGTCGGTCGGCGGTGGTAGTTCTGCACCCGGCAGGCGGTCGCGTCGTACCCGTGGATCTCGACCTGGCGCCGGGCAAACGCCAACTCGGCCGGACGGTAGAACTCGTCGACATCCAGCGACATGAAATGAGTCGCGCCGGCACGGCGGGCCAGGTCCAGCCCGATCGTGCGCTTGCGAGCCTCGTGCCTGGCGGGCGACAGACCCTGCTGGTCAGGCTGGTAGCAGGCGAGGTCGTCGAGCAGTCCGTCGCGACGCACCTCGGACAGGATGAGGCCCATCTCGGGGTCGTGCCGGTTCCCCCGGTTCGACCGCAGCTGGTAGACGACCGAGATGTGGTCCAGGACGGGTCGAAGGGTACGCAGAAGCGGCGGAAGCAGTTCCGCGCCATCGAATAGATTGATTGACCCGGACAGTATCATGGTTCACCGCTGCGGCTACGTTATGGACACACCCCTGACGACCGGACCCGAATGGCGGCCGGCCGGCGAAGTCCGCACGCGGCTGCACGCGGAGGTGATCTTTATAGCACTCAGGCCGGGGGCCGTCCAGCACGACTGGCCGCACCTTCCGCCCGACCGGCCACCGATGCACACTGTGCGGATGTCCACCGATCCCGAAGCCAGTGAGCACGTCGCCGGGCTCATTGCCGCCATATCAGCAATGGACCTGGAGCGCATTTCCCGTTGGGGCGACCTTTTGGGCAGGATGCTGCCCCCCGGAGGTCGGCTGCTCGTCGCGGGGAATGGCGGGTCGGCGGCCGAGGCGCAGCACCTGACCGCCGAGTTGGTGGGCCGGTATCGCATGGATCGTCGGCCGTTGTCCGCAATTGCACTCCACGCTGAGTCATCGTCGGTGACCGCGTTGGGCAATGACTTCGGCTTCGACGAGGTGTTCGCCCGGCAGGTCCGGGCGCACGGCCGGCCCGGCGATGTGCTGCTCGTACTGTCCGCGTCCGGGCGCAGCGCCAACCTGTTGCACGCGGTCGAGGCGGCCCGGGCCGGGGGGCTCACGACCTGGGCGATGACCGGCCGGGCGCCCAACCCGCTGGCCGACCTGGCCGACGAGTGCCTGGCCGTCGAGGCCGGCTCGGCGGCGAACGTCCAGGAATGCCACCTGGCCGCGATCCACATTCTCTGCGGTGTGATCGACCAGGTGGTCGCTGGCAGGCGCGCCGTCGAGCCCCGGCGGGGGCTGGTGGTGGTCGGGGACGTGCTCCTCGACCAGGACCTGTCCGGCGAGGTGGATCGGCTGGCCCCGGACGCGCCGGTGCCGGTGCTGACCGTGCACCGCACCGAGCAGCGACCGGGCGGGGCCGGGCTGGCGGCCGTCCTCGCGGCCCGCACCGGACGCCCGGTCACCCTGGTCACCGCGCTCGGGCGCGGGCCGGACGCGGGCACCGCCCGGCGGCTGCTGGAGGAGGCCGGGGTCGCGGTGGTCGACGTCGGTACCGATGCCGAGATCCCGGTCAAGACGCGGGTTCGGGCCGGCGGGCAGATCCTGCTGCGGCTGGAGCAGGTCACCCCGCCTGGGCCGCGGGACGCTCTGCCGCCGGCCGCGCTGGCCGCGCTGCGGTCCGCGACCGCCGTCCTGGTCGCCGACTACGGCCGCGGCCTGGCCGCCGGCGAGGAGCTACGCCGGGAGTTGGCCGCCCTGGTCGGCCGGGTGCCGATCGTGTGGGACCCGCACCCGCGCGGCGCCGTCCCGGTGCCGGGCATCAGCATGGTCACCCCGAACGACCGCGAGGTCCGGCACTGGCAGACCCGGCTCGGCGGGGAGCAGCCGGCGGAGTCCTCGATGGCCGCGGACGTGGCCATGGCCCGCCGGCTGCGGGAGGCCTGGCAGGTCGGCCACCTGGTGGTGACCCGGGGCTCGCGGGGGGCGGTGATGGTCGCCGACGACAGCTCGCCGCCGCTGGTGGTACCCCCGCCTGTCGTCTCGACCGGCGACCCATGCGGTGCCGGCGACCAACTCGCGGTGTCGCTGGCGGTGGCGCTCGGGTCCGGCCGGGTGCCGTCTGAGGCGCTGCGCGACGCCGTCGAGGCGGCGACCTGGTTCGTCGAGCGCGACACCCCCCGCCCGGCCGACGTCGACCCGGTCGCGCTGGCCGCCCGGGTGCGGGCCGCGGGCGGCACGGTGGTCGCCACCGGCGGCTGCTTCGACCTGCTGCACCGCGGGCACCTGGCTCTGCTCCAGCACGCCCGCCAGCTCGGCGACTGCCTCGTCGTCTGCCTCAACGGCGACGCGTCGGTAACGCGGCTGAAGGGTGAAAGCCGGCCGCTGGTCACCGCCGAGGACCGCGCCAGCGTACTGACCGCACTGTCCACTGTGGACGGTGTGCTGATCTTCGACGACGACACCCCGGCCGAGGCGCTGGCCCGGCTCCGCCCGCACGTCTACGTCAAGGGCGGCGACTACGCCATCGCCGACATCCCCGAACGCCACGTGGTCGAGGCCGGCGGTGGCCAGGTCGTCCTGGTCCCGTACCTCGACGGCCGCTCCACCACCTCCCTGATCGAGCAAGCCTCCCGAGCCACCGTACCGCGCTGACCCGCGATCAACGGCAAGGCGGCATTCTCCTGACACCCCGAATCGCCTCACTGTGCCGGCACGGAAATGGAGATCGACAAAGGCAGGAACGTGCGGGCACCCGGCCGGACGCCGAGCAGTGGGGGTTCCCGCGGTGTGTTCCATCCGGTGGGCCGGCTCGCGATCGGCATCACGACGGCGCCTCCGGGACGGGTGGTCGTCAGCGCCTCGCTGGAGTCAACCAGTCCGCTGCCTCGCATGCCGCTGGCCGTGATCACCCACGGCGGCCTGCACTACCCGCCGGGGTCGCTGGATGCCGCGCAGGAGCAACAGTGGCAGCAGCTGCAGGACGAACTGGCCGCCATGCAACCCGACTCAACCCACGTCATCGCGACCGGCAGCGGACACGACATCCAGCACGAGCAGCCAGAGCTGGTACTCGCCCAGCTACGCCGCGTCGTCGCCGCCGTCCGGGCCGGCTGACCTCGCATCCCGCGGCATTCAGCTTCCTCTCAGGGACCGCTGCCAGCCTGACGGCGTGACCTGCGCGGGCGAGCCGATGACGGTCCTGGTGGTGGACGACGACCCGGAGCTGCGGGCCGCGCTGCAGCTGGCCCTGCAGCTGGATGGCTATCGGGTGGAGACCGCTCCGGACGGGGCTCGGGCGCTGGACGCGCTGCCTGGGCTGCGGCCCGACCTGGTGGTGGTGGACCTGATGATGCCGTACCTGGACGGGCTGGAGGTGTGCCGGCGGCTGCGCTCGGCCGGCGACCGCACCCCGATCCTGGTGCTGACCGCGCGGGACCAGGTGGATGACCGGGTGGCCGGGCTGGACGCCGGCGCCGACGATTACCTGATCAAGCCGTTCGCGTTGGCGGAGCTGAGGGCCCGGCTGCGCGCGCTGGCCCGCCGGGCCGCCGACCTGCTTCCCGGCGAGGAGCAGTTGCGCTACCGGGACCTGGTGCTGGACCGGGCCAGCCGGCAGGCGTTCCGCGGTGAACGGGCGATCGAGCTGACCCGCACCGAGTACGGCCTGCTGGAGCTGCTGCTGCGCAACGCCGGGCGGGTGCTGACCCGTGAGCTGATCGTGGACCGGGTCTGGGGGTACGAGCTGGAGCCGGCCTCGAACTCGCTGGAGGTGTTCATCGGCTACCTGCGGCGCAAGACCGAGGCGGCCGGCGAACCGCGGCTGATCCACACCGTCCGCGGTGTGGGGTACCAGCTGCGGGCCGCGCCGTGACCCGGCGGCCGCTCCGCGGGCTCGCCACGACGCTGGCGGGGCGGCTCGGCCCGCTGGCAGGGCGGCTCGGCCCGCTGGCAGGTCGGCTCGGCCCGCTGACGGGTCGGCGGGCGGGCCGGTGGCGGGGGCGGTCGCTGCGCAGCCGGTTGGTCGCCGCGGCCGCGCTGTCGGTGGGCATTGTGTTGCTCGGCGTGGTCGGCCTCGGATACCTGGTGGTGCGGCACGAACTGCAGGGCCAGCTGGACCGGCAGCTGCACGCGCAGGCCGACCGGCTGGGCCGGGTCTGGTCGATCGCGGCGCCGGCCGAACTCCCGCCGCCGCTGTTCCGCCGGTTCGGGGAGTTGAACGGCTACACCCAGTTCCTGCCGGCCACCGGAGCGCCGCTCACCCCGCCCGGTCAGGCCCCGCTGCCGGTCAACGAGATGGACCGGGCGGTGGCCGCCGGCGCCCACCCGGCGGTCATCGAGGACGTGCCGGTGGCCGGCGCAGCGGTCCGGATGCTGACGCAGCCGATCGACGGCGGTGCGGTCCAGGTGGCGCTGCCGCGCGGTGCTGTGGACGACCAGCTACGCCGGCTGGCGGTCGCCTTCGGTGTGCTCGGGGCGGCCGGGCTGGCCGCGGCGGTCGGGCTCGCCGCTCTGGTGTCCCGGCCGGTGCTGGCCCCGGTCGGCGAGCTGACCGAGGCGGCCGAGCGGATCGCGGCCACCCGCGACCTGGCGCTGCGGATCGCCGACGACCGGCGGGACGAGCTGGGCCGGCTGGCGGCCAGCTTCAACAGCATGCTGTCCGCGCTGGAGAATTCGGCGCGCGCACAGCACCAGCTGGTCGCCGACGCCTCGCACGAACTGCGCACCCCGCTGGCCAGCCTGCGCACCAATGTCGAGGTGCTGCACCGGCTGGACGAGCTGCCAGATGCGTCCAGGGACCAGGTGCTGACCGGGATCGTCGGCCAGCTGGAGGAGCTGACCGCCCTGGTCGGCGACCTGGTCGAGCTGGCCCGCGGCGAGGAGCGGCCGCGCCGGCTGATCGAGGTGCCGTTCGACCGGATCGTCACCGCAGCGGTCGCCCGCGCCGCGCGGCACTGGCCGGCCACCCGGTTCGACGCCAGCACCGAGCCGGTTCTGGTCTGCGGCGAGCCGGCGCGGCTGGACCGCGCGGTGGCCAACCTGCTGGACAACGCCGCCAAGTTCGCCGGCTCGAACGGGGCGCCCGGCACCGTGCAGGTGCGGCTGACCGCGGGCGGCGTGCTCACCGTGCGGGATCACGGCCGGGCATCCCGGCGGACGCGCTGCCGCACGTCTTCGACCGGTTCTACCGGGCCGACCAGGCGCGCGCGCTGCCCGGGTCCGGCCTCGGGCTGGCCATCGTCAAGCAGGTCGCGGACAGCCACGGCGGCCGGGTCGAGGTGGCCAACGCAGCAGGCGGCGGGACGCTGGCCAGCATGCGGCTGCCGCCGCTGGCGACCGACACCCAGCTCGGCGCGCACCCGTCCTGACCGCCCGTCCTTTCCGCCCGTCCTGACCGCGCGACCGGCCAGGCGGCCGTGCGTCCGGCCGAAACGTGGCGCACCCGGCATCTGGCGCGGCCGGCATCTGGCGCCCGGTTCCTGAAAACCTGCTGTGATTTTCCGTCCGGGTCGCCCGGATTCAGGTTTCCTTCAGCATCGGGCCATACCAACGGCGCCATGCGTCGATGGATGATCGCCGTGGTGGTAGTGGTCGCGCTTGGCGGCGCCGGGATCTGGTGGTCGCGGCAGCACAGCTCCGCCGACCCGACCCGGTACCTGACCGCGACCGCGCAGCGGGGGAACGTCACCCAGACCGTGGCCGCGACCGGGACCGTGCAGCCGCAGAGCGTGCTGTCGCTGGAGTTCAGCGGCACCTCCGCGGGCAGCTCCAGCTCCAGCTCCGGCAGCAGCGGCTCCGGCGGCTCCGGCTCCGGCGGCTCCGGCTCGGGCAGCTCCGGCTCCGGCAGCGGCTCGAGTGGCACGTCCGGCCAGACGGTCGGCTCAGGGTCGGCAAACGTGCGGACGGTGTCGGTCACGGTGGGCCAGCGGGTGTCCGCCGGCGCGGTGCTGGCCACCCTGGACGACAGCAGCCAGCAGACCCAGCTGTCGATGGCCAACTCCCAGCTGTCGGTGGCGCAGTCCCAGCTCACGGTGGCCGAGGACCAGCTGGACACCGCGAACAGCGGCACCATCACCACCGCCATCGCGCAGGCGAACACCGCCGTGGCGCAGGCGCAGAACTCGGTCACCCAGGCGGAGAACCAGATCAACGACGGCAAGTCCGCGCTGGCGAACACCCGGCTCAGGGCGCCTGTCTGAACCAACCGCAGGGGCGTCAGCTCGCCTCGACACGACATCTCAAAACGCAAGCACATCACCACCTTGCCCCAGTCCAAAGGACTCGGGAGGGGCGTGGAGCCGGGCCGGACGGACTCGCCCTTAACCACAAGATCGTTCGATATGCGAACGTCCTCTTCTCGGCATGAGGGCAACCTCCGACAGCCATGATCACGCTCACGGGCCACCCCTATCAGCCGTCGCGCCATCGAGGCCGGCCGCGTGGCCCAGCCGTCGCGGCTGCCGGTCAGCCGCCCCACTGCACCGTGGGCCGATGCAGCCCGCCCAGGGCGAGGGTGACGCCTCGTCCCGGACCTACCCACCACCCCCGGCCCGCCTCAGGCCCTGGGCGATCCGCCCTTGTGTGCTCCATGTGTGCTCGGCCGTCCCACACCAACCCGGCACCACCCGACGTGGACGCCGACGGCGACCCGCTACCCTGAGCCGGTACGAACCCCCGACACGGCAGGGGCGTTCGGGCCTCTAGCTCAACTGGCAGAGCAGCGGACTTTTAATCCGCGGGTTGTGGGTTCGAGTCCCACGGGGCCCACACATGAACCCAGTCGCAATCGAGACCCATACTGCCTGGTCAGGGGGGCTAGCACGCCTCAGGGCGCCTCGGTACGGTGTGCTAGCGAGAGCCGCGAACGAGGTTGCATGACATCAATCGTGACGCAGGATCGCTGTAGCCTGGGACCGTGACATCAACTGGCAGGGCTCAGCGACGGTCCCGCGGCGGGCTCGACACGCTGCCGAGCGGTGCCGTGCGAGTGCGGGTGTACGCCGGCCTTGATCCGCTGACCAAGCGGCGGAACTACCTGACGGAAGTCATCCCGCCCGGGCCCAAGGCCGAAGCAGAAGCGGAGCGGGCACGCACCCGGCTGCTCAACCAGGTGGACGAGCAGCGCAACCCGCGCACCCGGGCCACGGTCAACCAGCTGATGGACCGGTACCTGGAGATCCTTGACGTGGAGCCCTCAACGCGCCGGGCCTACGTCGGCTACATCGACAAGCACATCCGGCCGCAGCTTGGCCGCCTGATGGTGGGCCGGCTCGACGCCGAAATCCTCGACACGTTCTACGCCAACCTGCGTAGCTGCCGGGAACACTGCGGCGGCAAGATCGCCGTAGACCACCGGACGACGTGGCCGCACGAGTGCCGCACCGTCAGGCATCGAAGGCGGCGGCCGCACGACTGCGCGGCGACCGGCTGCCAAACGCTGGAATGCCGGCCGCACACCTGCCGGCCACTCGGCGCGGCAACCATCCGGCAGATCCACTGGATCCTCTCCGGAGCGCTCAAGCGCGCGGTCCGGTGGCTTCGCCGAGCCGCCCGCGGCACCGAAGCCCAATCCGGAGCCGCCGTCGAGCGAGGAGGCCGCCCGGCTCGCCGCCGAGGCCTGGAAGGACCCGGACTGGGGCACGCTGGTCTGGCTCGCCATGACCACCGGCGCCCGCCGCGGCGAGCTCTGCGCGCTGCGCTGGTCGCACATCGACCTGGCGAACGGCGTGATCAGCCTGCGGACCAGCATCGGCCAGGACGGCAAGGCGCGCTGGGAGAAGGACACCAAGACCCACCAGAAACGCCGGGTCGCACTCGACGCCGAGACCGTAGCGGTCCTGACGGAACATCACGAGCGCTGCGCCGCCCGAGCCGCCGACATCGGGGTCACGCTCGCCGCGGACGCATTCGTATTCTCGCTGGCACCTGACGGCTCAACCCACCTGGTGCCCGACTCCGTCAGCCAGCGCTACCGGAACATGGCCTCCCGCATCGGGATCGACACCCACCTGCACGCGCTCCGCCACTACAGCGCAACGGAACTGGTCACCGCCGGGATCGACGTGCGGACCATCGCCGGTCGGCTCGGCCACGCCGGAGGCGGCACGACCACGCTCCGGGTGTACGCGGCGTGGGTGGCCGAGGCCGACCAGCGCGCCGCCGCCGCACTCGGCCCAAGAATGCCGCTCCGACCCAAGCCGGCAGGCTGACCGCCCGGGCCGCTAACTGCTGGAGGTTGGTGGCGACCAGCGTCTGACCCGGTTCCGCGAGTAATCGGACAATTTGATCTCCGCATGGTGTAGTTGATCACTGTGAGGTTTTCGGTGTCGCGTGCTGATGGCTCGGGTTTCGCGCCCGGGTTCGGGGGGTTCAGATGGTGGTTGGGCCCTGGGGCGGCGGTGGTCAGGTCCGGCTGGGCAAGGCCCGCCCGCAGGCGGGCGAGGATCTCGGCGAGGAGGTGTTGGTGCCCCGGGGGGTCGGGCGCACTCCACCCTTGTGTCACCGCACTGCTCGCGGATTTGGGTCTGACGTTTCCAATGCGCGGAGCCGGCGCTACCAAAGTCCGAGCCAATTGTGCCACCTCGCGAACATGCAAGGATGTCATCGCCGCCCAAAGGCGACTACCGACATTGATTGAATGACTGTAGCGCCCACGACACGCTATCGCATCAGGAAACGGCTGAAGCGAATGGTCGCGTAGACGTCGCTTCGCCTTGAGGCTTGCTGCTCTGCCCATTTTGCAGCGTTGGCCGCTTTCTGTGCAGCCTCGCGCGCAGAAAGCAGCGGACCACGTTCGACTTCTGCAGCCTTCCTCGTGTCGGCTTGTTGTCGACGTAGGCGCAGTTGTTCTGTTTGATGACGGCGCCTGATTGTAGCTGTCTCATCAGCTATGCGCTTGGCCAGTTGGGCTTGCTGCGCCATAAGCCCCTGCCGTTCCGCCTCGGCTGCCCCTCGGATGGCAGCGGCATCTGAGGGAGGCAAGGTGCTGGGCGCCCCCGCTTTGGCGCTGGCCGACACTGCGCTGTGCCAAGTCTTCAATGTGTTGCCTTTGACTGGGCCGAGGCCCTCAATCTTGAGCCGTTGGCCCTGGCTGGTGACTACAATTGCGACCTGGCTCGAATAACTACCGTAGCCGGTGTAGATCAGTTCGACAGCACGAAGATCTGCTGCGGTCAGGATGCCGTGGGCCGCTAGGCGCTGTGTGATGACCGGCCCGATTCCCGTGAGTTTGGCCCGTCCTATCGCGGAGCCATGGAGGCGCGCCATCACGTAAGACTCCTGTAGACGCGACAACGCTTCCCGCATGCGGCCCGCTTCCCTTTGCTGCAGTTGCTGCAGGGCGTCCGAGACTCGCCTCCGCTCGGCCTGCACCTTGGCCGTTGCGGAATCCATCTCGGCCCGCTCGCGCTTCAGGGCGCCATCCTGAAGGCCAGTAATGGCAGCGACTTCCTCCTGCTCCTTCCTCAGACTCATGGCAACGGCTAGCGCCGCTGCCGCCAAGCGCGCTTCGGCAGCTTTTCGCTCGGAACGTCGAACAGCGAGCGCTGCTGCGGCCTCGCGCTTCGCGGTGAACTCGGGCTGCGACCTATAGGCCGGTAGACCTACGGCTACCAGTACAAGGACTGCCGCCAGCACGAGCAAGGCCTCTAGCGCAGGCGCCACGATCAGCAACGGGAGGCTCAATAGCACAAGGACTAGAAAGGCCAAGGACGTCCGTGCCCTGCCGCGGCCCGCGGAGAACGTTACGCGTTCGACAGGCGGAAGATGCTGAGTGAGCCAATCAAGACTAAGACCGGGCCCGCCCGGCGAGGCAGAACGAACTGCGGTAGAGGTGGCGCGGAGGGCCGGATCTGGAAGAGCCATGGCATAACCTGCCCCGAGCAGCTCCGCCGGCGTCGGCAGAGCCTTTACATCGAAGCTCGGAATTTGGCGCAGACTCGATGCACTCCAACATGAGCGCAGAAACCCGATGGCTGGGTAGAGCTCCGGGATTACTGTCAACGCCGACAGGGCGCGTTGGTCCACAAAGTCGCTTCGACCAAAGAGCAGCTTCTCTTCGCCGTCGCCGTGGAATTGTACCCAGAGGCCAGGATCTTCCAGCAGAAGGAGCAGGCTCACATAGATGAGCCAGGCCGCAAATCGGTCCAGCGTGCTGTCGTAGTCCTTCAACGTCCGCGCTGGGGACTGGTAGTTGACGTGACCCATCTCGGCCGCACCTCGCGTCACCAGGCTGGGCACGAACATGCCGTCATAGTCGATTAGACGGAGTTGACCAGACTTATCGACCAGTAAGTTGCCATGCTGCAGATCGCCGTGCGCTAGACTTGCACTATGCAGATCTCTCACAATCAAGCCGAACGCGGTTGCTACGTCGGCAATCGCCTCCGGCCTATCCAGATTTGATTGGAGCCATGCCATGATACCTTGGGCTTCGATCCACTCCATCTTCAATACTGGGTACCAGCCTCCCTGGACCAAGATTCCAGCCGGCTGATACTCGAAGTCGACCTGCCAAGGCTTCTTTAGTTGGGACAGCTCAGTAGAAACGGCGCTGTACCTGGAATGTTGGTCTAGGACATTTCGGGTAAAACATTTGACAGCGTAGTCTCTTCCATTTACACCCGCCACGTGGAACACGCTAGCAAAGTTGCCAGAAATGGCGCGGGGGGTGCCGAGGGCCGTCAGCTGGACACTTCCGCCGCGGATATCTACGTCTTTGAAGCACAGGTTGGTGTTCTGAAGCGCCTCGGCGTACATGGCGCCACTGGGGTAACTCGCGATTTGTACCATGCTAGTCGAACTGCACATTCACGAGCGTTACATCATCGTTCTTCATGCGCGAGGAATGGCGTTCGCTGGCCACCCACTCGCGAAAGTCCTCGCGGTCGCCAGAAGAATGGAACTCCCGCCAGATAGTCCAAGGCTCCGCGCCCGACTCGTGTTGGGCGTAAAACCATGCCGCAAGAGCGTCTGTACATAGAAAGAAAGAGTCGCCGCTGGACCAGTTGCCGGATAGAGACGTAGTGTACTTCTCCAATAGGCGCCTATCGTGTACGCCCGTATGCACGAGGGCTGGCGACGTATCAAACTCGACCGAAGAGCCAACAGGAAAGGAGCTCTTCAGCTTGTTATCTGAGACTTGGAAGAGACAACTGTCCCCGATAGCTTCTGCTATCCAGGTGCCACTCAGCCCATCGGGGGCCGACTGAAACTCAACCGCAAGGAGCGTCGCATGTGCACCACGCTCTAGGCCCGGCTCCTCGTACCAAGCGATGGGTTTGCCAGCCTCCTCGCGCCCGTCTTTATACTCCTGCAGAAACCGAGGCCATCGGTCCAGCGCGCGGTTCACGCAAGTCCGCATCCGCCGGCGACGGGAAACTGTATAGCTCTGAACGAGCACCTGAGCCCACTTCCCAGACAGCATGCTCTCGGTGGCGCCATCAGCCACGGCAACGCGCAGGAACCTGAGCTGGTTGGTCAGCTCCCAAACGTCATTTTCGCCATCAGCGCCGACCGCGAAGGCATCCTCGTATTCGAGCTCGGAAGAGCCGTCTTTTTGCCACCAGCAAGCGATGGCATTGCCATACATGAGCCACCCCTGGCTAGCGTAAGTCGGAAGCGCGAGTGCCGATGTCAAGGAACTGTACGATCGAACTGACGTCGGCGTTGTAGACGAAGCCTCTCGTTCCTTCCGAAGTGCTGAAGCCTTGCTGCTGCGCGTAGGCCTTCATATGAACAGGCAAAAGCGAAGAAATGCTAAAAAGGAGCCTTGAGAACTGGTCAGGAAGCGCCGAGTCTGAGTCCGGGAAGGTGGCGGCCTTCCCGCCTGCACCAGAAACGTGAAGGTTAAAGAGAAGTGCATTGCCGTCGACAGAGAGCAACGACATGATGTTTTGGGCGACAGGCGAGGGGTCGCCATCCGTGCTCTCCCCGTCGGTGAGGTGCAATACGACTGGCGGGAAACAGGACGGGTGTCCATCAAGCCACTCCGAAACTAGCCGCTCAGCCTTCCCGAGGGCCTGCGACATAGGCGTCCCGCCATTCGCTACCGGATCGAGCCAGACGGGAAACCTTACGGTCTGATCCACGAGACCGCCTGCGCCGTCCGGAGTCTTCTTGTTCCGCTCCTCAAGCCGTGCCGGCGAGCCGGCGATTTCGCTTAGAGGCACCAGTTCGCGTCCTGCCAAAGCACCCGCGTAGGCGCTCCCGACCGAAAGGCCGTATCCGATGATGGCCACATGGAAATAGTCGCGCACCCCTTCTTCTTTGGCGCACTTGAGTGTCAGCTCATAAAGCACTCTGTTGATGGCATCGGCAACCACTTGGGCCTTTCGCTGGGCAACCTCTCCCCCGATCTGATCGTTCATACTTCCCGATTGGTCCACGACGAACACGAAGCAGGTCGGGTTGGCTCTGCTGATCTCCGCAGTATACGTCATGCGTTTCTCCCATCTCGTTGACTGACAGCATGCCAGATGCAGCTGCATCTTGCCATTTTCGCACTGGCGCCGCGGTGCTCGTAGGTGGGCCCGACTCAAGCGCGTAGTCGACGTCGTACTCGAGGTATGGCCACCCCCGCAGGCCACCGCTCCGACGTCGCCGCATCCATCGGAGGACAAAGCTAGCCGACCTCATCGCTAGGGGATGCTCGAAGACGGCACCACCCTGCACGCAAAGGCATCGGCTCACCGGCCGCACCGCCACGGTCCCTGACCCTGACAGATGGCGCAATCGACGTGGACGGAGTCCGATACTGGACGCCATCAGGCGCGGCGCGCGGCGGCGTCTACCAGCGAGAACGGATGGTGGTTCTGGCTTATCGACCCCAAGAGAACCAAGCAGCCTTCGCGCTCTGCGGCGCCAGTACGTCGACCACAGACGTCGATGTTGACGACGACGTGCCCGACGGGGTGACGACGA
>WNGF01002731.1_pt1 | contig 48760 bp, 54 predicted proteins | sample 5400641 | NCBI WGS metagenome assembly WNGF01 (sample SAMN13153371, study PRJNA577476) | soil metagenome | isolation source: 80 cm soil or saprolite under grassland replicate 2 | place: USA:California | collected 2016-06-15 | reverse complement strand
GTTTCCAGGGCTTTTTCCGTAGCAGGCCTGTAAGCCGGATTCTGTCGAGGGTGACCATCCCTCTAGGCCGCCGATTCCTCGACGGCTCGAGCGGCGTACCCGGTCCCTCGGCGGGCTACCTCGGCGGGACCTGTTCGCCTTGCACCGGACGGGGTTTGGCGAGCCGTCGTGTCACCACGACGCTGGTGGGCTCTTACCCCACCTTTTCACCCTTGCCCCCGGCGTCTCCGGAGTTGCGTTACGCCGTTGGCGGTCTCCTTTCTGTGCCACTTTCCGTCGGCTTTCGCCGCCTGGGATTTCCCCAGCGTCCTGCCCTGCGGTGTCCGGACTTTCCTCGAGCCCGAAGGCTCGCGGTCACCCGGCCTGCGACTCGAATTGTAGCTGCGGTTCCGCGGAACCAGCCTGGGCCCGGAAAGTCGCGCTGCATTCCGGACAGCGGATCTCGCCGCCCCAGCGCAGGACGAACTCGCCGCAGACGAGGCACTCGAGGCTCGCTCCACGCGCGAGCGCCGCCAGCTCCTGGTCAAGCGTGCGGATGAGCGAAGTCGCCTCCATCACGAAACCATCCTGAAGACGCCGCAGACCTTGCCGAGGATCTCCACGTGCGCCGGGTAGTTCGGCTCGAGCGCGTCGTTTTCGGGCTGGAGCTTGACGCGCTTGCCCTCGCGGAAGAAACGCTTCACAGTCGCCTCGTTCGCGGACTCGTCCTCGCCGACGAGGGCGGCGACGATCTCGCCGTTTCGCGCGTCCTGCTGCCGGCGGATGACGACGAAGTCTCCGTCGAGGATCCCGGCGTTCACCATCGAGTCGCCCTTGATCTGCAGGAGGAACTCATCCCGGCCCCGGGCCAGCGGCTCCGGCACGGCCACGTAGTCCTCGACATTCTCCTCCGCAAGCAGCGGGGCGCCGGCCGCGATCTGGCCGACGAGCGGCAGCCGGTGGACATCGGGCTCCGGCTCGTGCAGCTCGCGACGGTAGGGCCCGAGCAGCTCGAGGGCGCGCGGCTTCGTGGGGTCGCGGCGCAGCATTCCCGCGCGTTCCAGGTTGGCGAGGTGCGCGTGCACGGTCGAAGGCGAGGCGAGGCCAACCTCCTGCCCGATCTCGCGCACGGTAGGCGGATAGCCGTGCCCTTCGACGTAGCGGACGAGGAAATCCCAGATCTCGCGTTGCCGGTCGGTGAGCATCCCGTCTCCTTGGGTCGCGAACATGTGTTCGTACAAGGTAGCGCGATGGACGGACGGAGTCAAGTCCGCCCACCGACTACGGCTGTTTCAAGCGCTATTCGCCGCTCGAAGCGAAGATTCCGAACACGGCTCCGGTCGGATCCTGGAGGACCGCGAAGCGACCCATGTTCGGAATGTCCGTCGGCTCCACGAAGACGTTGGCGCCGAGCTCCTTTGCCCGGACGACGCTTGCGTCGACGTCGTCGGTCGCGATGTAGACCGTCCAGTGGGGCGGAGCCTCAACCCCTTCCGGACGCGCCATGCACCCGCCGACATCCGTGTCGCCGCTGCGCTGGAAAAGGGTGTACGTCATGCCGCCCATGTCCTGGTCGCGCGACGTCCAGCCGAGCACCTCGCCGTAGAACGCCTTCGCCGCCTCGACGTCGGTCGTCATGAGCTCGTCCCAGACGAACACTCCTTCGGCCGGCGGCGCGTCGGGCTCGCCGGCGGGCTGGATGATGGAGAAGACGGCGCCCTGTGGATCGAACATCACGGCCATCCGCCCCACCTCGGGGATGTCGAACGGGTCCATGACCTTTCCGCCCGCGGCCTTGGCTTTCTCGGCCGTCTCGTCGACGTTTTCCACCAGGACATAGGGGAGCCAGTGCGACGGAGCACCGCCCTGCGCCTCGGTGAAGCCTCCGTGGGTCCGCCCGGCCGACTTGACCATCGCGTACTCCATCTCCCCCGGGAACATCTCGAGCTCCCAGCCGAACAGGCTTGTGTAGAAGCTCTTCGCCGCCTCGACGTCCGTCGAGTTGCTCTCGTGCCAGACGAACTTGCCGATCGCGGTCTCGACGTGTGTGCTGCTCATTTCGGTTACCTCCAGTTGGTTTGCTCTCGGTACGACCCTACTCCGATGGGGAACGAGGACAGGGCTTGCTCGTTCCTGGGACGCGGCTGGCAAGCGCAGCGAGGCGGGACAGTATGAGCAATACGGCCCACCGAGTGGAGCGCAGCCAGCGGCGTCAGCCTCCGGCGAAGGCCGGCTTCGCCGGCCGGGAGCGGAGGCAACCAGGGACGAGCAAGCATGCGCTGGAGAGGACTTGAACCTCCACGGCCCAAACGGGCCACAAGGCCCTCAACCTTGCGCGTCTACCAATTCCGCCACCAGCGCGCGGGCAAAAGTGTAGCTCGTGCCCCGCCCGGCAATAGTCAGGGCATTTCTCGCGGCTGCAAAGCTGCGCCAGGCCTCGCCCGTCTTGTGTACGAGATGTACGAGCAGCCGACGATCCGATTCGAGCTCGCAAGGCAACGGCAGGCCGATCTCCTGGCCGACGCGAGGGACGCGCAGCTTCGTCCCGACCTCGAGCACATGGAGCCGGGGCCTGTCGAAGTCGCCCGAGAGCTGAGCGGCCGGATGAAGAAGTTCCTCGGCCGCCGGCCGGTCGTCATCGAGCCCAAGCTGCAGCCGATCGAGTAACGCAAGTTCCTTTCCGTGGAGCGCGAACGGCGGGTCGCAGGGCCCGCCGTTTAGCGTCTGTGGGAATCAGCCCTAGTAGACGAGCGCGACTTCCGCGCTGAAGCAGGCACTGGTGCTGCTCTCGTCAGCTGTGGCTCAACAGGTTCTCACGATGCCCCGGGCTCTGCATCCAGCTTCCGATGACGTACTGCGCGCTGGGAGCGCCCGACGACCAGAGCAGGTTCTCGCCCACCGACCAGTGCGAGTAGCCCGAGGAGCCGAAGTACCGCTGGATGCGCTTCCAGAAGCTCGTTCCGGCGAGTGCTGGCCGGCGGCCCTGCTCAGCCGCCACGACGGACGCAGCAAGCGCAGACCGTGCTGGCCGCGGACGGCGTTGATGGCGGCGCGGACAGTCGTGGCGCTTGCCACTGCCTTCGAAGAGGCGGATGCAGGCCCTGCCTGCGCAGATACGACGGCGGCGGCGAGGACGGCGAGAAGCGCAAACGTCCGGAATCGACCCAAGCCGCTAGGTGCCGACGGCAAGGGCAGGTGTAAATGGGCCGACCGGCCCATTTTTCGGTTCCACTCGGCCTACTAGCTAGCGCTCAGAACGGGCTGCAGGTGGTGCGCGACCTTCAGAAGCTGGCTCAGCTTCAGGCCGTGCGAGTCGAGCTGCATCTGGGTCCGCTTGCCCTTGAACGCGCGGGACTTCGCCGCCCGCCACTGGATCGTGAACCCGTGCTTAACCCCCTGGGCCTTCGTGCACGTCTTCCTGGGGTCGCAGTAGACGCCGATGTTCGCCGACACGCCCAAGATCGTGGTCGTCCCAACCTTCGTCGAGAAGGCAGGATCGGAGCAGATGGGATTGCCCTCGTAGAGGGAGAATCCGTGACCCTTGCCGAGAATCCCGTGATACGTGCCGTAGGTGGCGGCAACCCATTCGTCGTGGCCCTTGCCGCACGAGAGCAGCTTGAGCTTGTTCAGCTTGAGCCCGAGCTTCGCTTTCGGATGGTAGAGGGCATAGGTCAGCCCGGTCTGCGCCTTGTCCCACTGGGAGGGAGCGCCCATGCTCAGGCCTCCGAGGCTCGTGCCCGCGCCGAGCAGGCCGAACATGGCTGCCGCGAGCACCGCGGTCCTACGCGCTGAAGTGGAAATCGTCATTGGACCCCTTTCAAGGAGGAGTGAGGCGCTCACGTTCGCACTTGCAGCCGAAAAAGTCAATGAAGCTGCGACACTGGCGGCCGTGCCAGACACGGTTGCCGTCTTCGCCGGCGGGCCGGCTCCGAGCCCGGCCGCGCTCGACTCGGTTCCGCCGGATGCGCCCGTCGTCGCCGCGGACGGCGGCGCCGACCACGCCCTTGCGCTCGGCCTGCGAGTCGACGTTGCTGTCGGCGACCTCGACTCGATCTCCCCCGGCGCGCTCGAGTCGCTCGAGCGCGGTGAAGCCCGGATCGACCGCCATCCCACGGCAAAGGACGCGAGCGATCTCGAGCTGGCGCTTGCCGCGGCACTGGACCTCGGGCCACGCCGCATCCTCGTGCTCGGCGGCGACGGCGGCCGCCTCGACCACCTGCTCGGGGAGCTGCTGCTGCTCGCTTCGGACGCCTACGCCGGGGTTCAAATCGACGCAATCCTTGGGCAGGCCACCATCCACGTCATCCGCGGGGAGCGGCTGCTGACGGGAGCGGAGGACGAGCTGGTCTCGCTCTACGCGCTCCAGGGCCCGGCCGTCGGCGTCGTGACCGAAGGGCTCGCCTACCCCCTGCGCGGAGAAACGCTCGTTCCCGGCTCGAGCCGAGGCCTCTCGAACCGCTTCACCGCCGCAGAGGCCCGCGTGTCGCTCGAAAGCGGCGTTCTGCTGGCGGTGCGCCCCGGCTAGGAGCAGCCCTTCGGCAGGAAGCGCGTGGTCATCACCTCGCCCGTCGCGACGGGAGCCTTCAGCAGTTTCCGCCGGACCATCCAGGCGCCGAAGCGGCCCCATTCCGCGGGGCGCATGCAGACGATCCCGTCCGGCCCCGAGAGGAGCTCGAGCGTGGCGAGCGTCGCCCGGAAGACAAAGAAGCGATCCGATGCCGTGACCCGCCGCATAAACGCAACGGCGCGCCGCGGGTGCGCGCGCGCCTCGGCCGTCCCTTGCACGAAGGCGTCGACGAAGCGGCTGACCCTGTCCGCATAGCCCTTGTCGGAGCGAAGCCGTTTCGAGCTCGCGACGAGGACGAGCTCGTCGTAGGGAGGGACTCCGGCGCGGTCGAGTGGGATGACCGTAGGCCTATGGCCGCGCAGGGCGAGCTCGATTCCCTCCACGTTCCGGTACACGCCGAGCACGGCGTCGACCTTGTGTGAGAGCAGCGCCGGAAGGAGGTTGTAGCCGACGCTCACCACCCTGACGTCGTCGCGCGAGAGGCCGGCCGAGGAGAGCGCCGAGTCGAGCGCCGCGTAGTCGGCGGGGACGCCGGTGATGCCGACCGCGCGGCCCTTCAGGCCGGCGATGGAGTGGATCGCGGGATCGATCGCCATGATCGAGTTGAGCGGCTGCGGTACGACTGCGGCGACCGCTACAACAGGCAGCTTCTTGGCGGCGGCGAAAAAGACCTCCTGCTCGTACGAGACGGCGAGGTCGCTCCTGCCGGCGGCTACCAGCTTGAGCGGCGTGGCGGGATCCGACGGAGCCCGGATCGCGGCATCAATCCCCTGCTTGCGGAAGAGCCCCGCCTCGCGGGCGTAGTAGAAGCCGACGTGATCCGGATTGGGCGTCCAGTCCAGCATCAGCGTCACCCGCGAGAGACGCGTGCTCCCGCCACATGCACCGAGGACGGCGAGCAACGGAAGAACGAGTAGGGCTTTACGCACCGGCGGCCTCCCGTTCCCAGGGGACGACCAGGCGCTCGGCCATTGATACGGAGGCGTAGAGCGCGAGCGCGAGCAGGGAGAGGATGAGCACGGCGGCGAAGATCCGGGCCGTCTCCAGCGCCGGCTGCGACTGGAGCATCACGAAGCCGAGCCCGGCCGAGGAACCGGCCCATTCGCCGAAGACCGCCCCCACGGCTGCGTAGGTGGCGGCAACGCGCGCGCCCGAGAAGATCGACGGCAGCGCTCCGGGGAGCTCGACGCGGCGAAAGAGCGAGACGCGGGTCGCATCGAGGGTGCGCATCATGCGAATCAGCTCGGCGTCGGCCGCCCGCAGCCCGTCCACAGCGTTGACGACGATCGGGAAGAAGCAGACGATCGCGACGACGACGAGCTTGGGGCCGATCCCGTAGCCGAGCAGGATGGCGAGGATCGGAGCGAGCAGAACGGTCGGGACGGTCTGGGAGAGGACGAGGATCGGCAGCAGCGCCCGGCGAAGGGCCGCGGAGAAGTGCAGGACGACCGCGAGCACGAGGGCAAGCGCGACGGCCAGCAGGTAGCCGAGCACGATCTCGCGGACCGTCACCAGCGTCGCATGGGCCAGGAGGCCGCGGTCCGAGGCGAGCGCGGAGGCGACCGCCGAAGGTGCGGGGAACAGGTAGTCCTGGACGTGGGCCGCGCGGACGACGAGCTCCCAGACCCCGACCACGGCTGCAAGCAGCACGAGCGGAGGAAGCCAGCGCCTCATTCGATCGCCGCCAGGGCCCGCTCTCGGAGCTCCGTGAATGCGGCGCTCGTGACGACCTCGCGACGAGGACCGCCCCGGGGGACGTCCACGTCGAGCTCGGCCACGATCCGCCCTCCGGCGAGAACGGCCACGCGGTCGCACACGAGCAGCGCCTCCTCGACATCATGCGTGACGAGCAGCACGGTTCGCGGCTCGCCGGCAAGCGCCTCGCCCAGCCACTCCTGCAGCTCCCCGCGCGTGATCGCGTCCAGCGCTCCGAAGGGCTCGTCGAGCAACAGCACGTCCTTGCCTGCGAGCAGCGTGCGGAGGAACGCCACCCGCTGGCGCATCCCTCCCGACAGCCGCGCCGGCCGAAGCTGCTCAGAGCCGGCGAGGCCGAAGCGCGTGAAGAGCGGCGCGGCCTGCAGGCGCGCCTCCCGGCGCGACAGCCCGTGGTTCTCGAGAGCGAGGCAAGCGTTGTCGAGCGCGGTTCTCCACGGCAGCAGGCAGTCGCGCTGGGGCATCAGGACGCAGCGCGAGAGCCGTCCCCGCGGAGCCCTCTCTCCTGCCACCGAGACACTTCCCGCGTCAGGCTCGTCGAGCCCGGCCACGATTGAGAGCAACGTGGACTTGCCGGCGCCGCTCCGGCCGACGATGCCGACGCGCTCGTTCCGGCCGACCTCGAGCTCGAGCCCGTCGAGCACGCGCTTGGGCCCGAAGCTGCGAGCGATGCCCGAGATGACCACGCCCTCGAGCAATTCCCTCGGGGCGGCCTCAGGTTCGACGACTGCTTGTCTCATACGCTCCCTTCGCCGGCATGACCCGGATCAGGTTCGACGGGTATGCGCTAGGAAGCGCTTTCTCAGCCCCTCGCCAGGGGCTCCCCGGTCAGGTCACATGGTAGCGACGCGGCGACCCCGTCCTCCTTCGAGACAGTCTTGTCGCGTCACTCGAGCTTTAAGAAACACGCGGAGGAGGGCCCAGCCCTCCGCACGCTTGTTTGCGGCTAGTCGTCTCCCCCACCGTCGTCGCCGCCGCCGTCGTCGTCTCCACCGTCGTCGTCACCCTGGTCGTCATCGCCCTGGTCGTCGTCGCCCTGGTCGTCCTCCGATTCGACCTTGACCAGCGTGAGAGTCGTGCCGTCGACGATCGCCTTGACCTCGACACGATCGCCGGGGGTGAGGCCGGAAACGTCGAATCCGATCGGGACAACGACGTCGAAGCTCAGCCCGCCGACCTGGACGGTGAGCGATCCGGACTGGGTTGCCGTCGGAGCGGTCACGGAAACGAGCGTACCCTCGAGCTCGATCGTGTCGGCATCACCGACATCGTCCACGTCGTCAGCCTCGATCCCGCCGCTCTTGGAGATCTTGAGGTGGGCGTCGACGATGTCGCCGCGGCGCAGGTTCGCAGAGAGGCTGCGCGCCGTCTTGATCGCGAAGGAGCTGTGCCCCGCCGAGACGAGCAGCTTGCTGTGCATGTTCCGCACCACAACCGCACGGACCCGGGCGCGGGTCGCGTGACCGCGGCTCGTGATCTTGGTCGCGCGGTAGACGCCGTGTGAAGGGGCTGCCGCACGGGCATCGAGGCGGGAGCCGACACTGATGCCGGTCCGCTTCGTCTTGATGGTGTGGACGGCGCCTGTCTGTGACGCCATCACGAGCGCGTGACGTCCCGACTGCTTGGCGACCACGACGCCGTGAAAGATCCCGGCGCCCGCGGCCGCCGGAAAGGCGACTCCGAGAACAGCGAGGATCGGGAGGACGAAGCTCTTTCTCATGGTGTCATTCCTTCTCTTCGTGGAACAAGGGAGAATCGGTTTGCGGAGGTTAGCCAAAAAAAGTAGGCGCGATGTTAAAAAAGGCGACCTTTGCGGCCGGCTCCGCGATCCGGATCGACACGAAGGACCGATGTCGATCGGGGACATGTTCGGCGCCGGGTTCACGGTCGATTGGGTTGAAGGGTTTTGGCAAGAAAAGCCGACGCCCGGACTCGAACCGGGGACCCCTTCATTACGAGGGAAGCCCAGGGGCAGGAAGCGCGGGTAAACGCGTCCGCGCGGGGGCACGTTTTGCCTGCAAATTGATGACATCGGCGCTTTCTCGCGTACCCGCACGTGGACGCGCGTGGACGAGCTGACGTACCCCTTTCGTACCCTCGGCCGCCTGACGGGAGCGCAACCTGGACTGTCTTGAGCAGGCGTGCATCCTTCGCCAGTTCCCGAACTGGTTGGCAGCAGGGCCATCGAGACGGCTGCTATCACGTGGGTGATGGAAGTCGAACGGAGATCGGGACGAGAGCTGCGCGACACACGCTACGTTGACGCGTCAGCAGACATCGAGAGGCCGCCGCGCGGACGGCGAACACCAGCAACCAGCCGCTCCCCGAGCTTGCTCAGGTACGGGCGCACATGTGAGTAGCGAACCGTTGCCTGCAAGCGATCGCATGCAGGTGCCTGCCAGAAACCGACGGCCAGACCGCGTATCGTGAGCGCGAAGTAGCGATAGTTATGGGCTCTCGGAGCGTAGTCCTCTGGGAACTGGGACACGCACGGCCACATCTTGGGCTTTGTTCGTCGAACTTGCGCCTTCCACGCCTTCGCAAGTACACGCAGAGCACGCGACGGATGGGCGAAAAGGTCGGTAATCCCCACTAGCGCGCCAGAGGGCACGCGCACAGTCGCCGGGACCCCACGTCCTCCCCTCGTTACCGCCAGGATGGAGCTTAATCGCGGGCAGCAAGGCGCTGACCACGACCGTACTCGCGGAGAGCAGTCGCCAGTCGATCGCCGTCTGGTAGATGCCGCGGTATCCATTCTTCACCCGGATTGATCTCCGCGCCGACGGAGCGTACTCGCGCTGGTCAGCGCGGACCGCCTTGCGGAGTCCGACGTTCACGGCCCTTAGATCGAGATCGCCGCGCACTTGCGGATATGTGCCGCTCGTGTCGTAGCGGGGAACCGGGAAACGCGGTGTTGGTGCCGCGACGACCCGCAGAGGCGATGCGACCATGCTCCGCGTTTCCGCTGTCGACTCGCCGGAGGGGCTTCTCGTGGAATCCGAATCGCAGGCGCTCGCGAAGAGAGCCAACGCTACAGTCGGCACCACGATGCTCAGCGCCGGCCGCTTGCAGCCCCTCGGTTTCGGCGCATCCAGAAGCCGTTCCCACACGCCGAAAGCGAACATGCCGGGGAGTCGCTCCGGTGCCCTTCTCATCGTCGTCCGTACCGCCGGAAGACGTTCCATGCCGCTTGCCTACGCTCGCGCTGATGCAGGACACCCGGATTCTCGTACTCGTACATGAAGACGTCTGTCGCGCGATAGACCGCGGCCCGATTCGCGCCGTGAACTCTCTTCAAATGTATGTATGCGCGCGGGTTATAAGGACCCTTACCCGTTTTTAGTTCACGCCAGACGAATCCAAGCTGAACGCGGAGCGTCAGCGCCCTTGCTTGGCTCCCTCCTGCGAACGCAAGGAGGCGCTCCTTCCGCGTGTAGTACGTCCACTGCGCGATCCCGACTCCGCAGTTGCTGTTGTGCCAAGAATGATCGCTGCATTGCCAGCATTTGGGGTCCACACCCTTACATGGGTAACCCGACTCGACGCGAAGGTTCCCGACACATCCGGCCGCCTGGGCACGCGAGAGCCCCCGCCGGACGAAGAAGCCAAAGGCGCATTTCTCGCGCTGAGCGAGCGTGCGCGTACGGCAAATGAGGCTCCGTAGCGTCCCGCCGCCCCCGCCGTCGGGCACGACTGCATGGCCGTCGCCTTCGACGAAGGCGCCCGGATTGCCGCCCGCGAAGCCGTAGCGGTTCTCGTTCGCTGCATCGGTCGAGAGCTCGAGCTCCTCGCCCGCATTGCGAAGGAAGTCCTGCTGCAGGAATCGCCCATCGTCCGGCTCGTAGCGCCTGGCGCCCATGTCGATCGAGCGTGAGCCGGAGTCGAAGCGCTTGTCGTTGAAGCGGAACGGGTTGTAGGTGTCGGTCGGGTCGATGTCGCCGCGGGAGACGCTCAGGTCGAGGTTCCCGTAGGTGGTCGGGATAGTCGATCGTGCGGACCAGCAAACACGGCTGACCTACCACGACACCGGCTGGATCCACCGTGCCGGATGACGTCGAAGAAGGCCGCGAATTTGCACTTCCGGTGAACCGCTCCCCGCGCTCGTGGCCGCCAAGGGCACGATGCCCACGCGCCGCCCGCCGATTTCGAGCACCCTTCATACATTCAGCAGTGATGCGGCAGTGCAAGACCTGACGGAGGTGCACGAAGAAGTGAAACAGTATTCGCGTTGGGCTTCAGCCTCTGTGCATCGCTAATGACCGACGATCGTGATGCCGAGTGCGGCGACGCGTCCACCTCTCACGTACGCGACCAAGACCGGCCGCGCTGCATGGCTCGAGCTCGCGAAGTTCGCGAGCCACCACACAGTCGACCCGGTCGGAATGCTCCAATGCTTACCCGGAATCTTCCCCGTCTTATACGCCCGCGGGAAGATGCGGCGCATTGACTGGAGCGGCGCGCCGACGTGGAGACCGTTCGCCGTGTGCCAGCGCGACCCGGTCACCACGGCGTTCGGCAAGATGCAGTTCGCGGGCGTAGCGGCGCCCGCATCGAGCGTGATGAACGCCATGGAGAGGCCGATCTTCTCGAAGCGTAGCCGGCAGAGACCCTCAGGAAAGGACGAAGAACCATGCAGGCCGGCGCGCGCGAAGTAGCGGACCGTGCGCCGGTACGAGGTCTCGGGCGCGATCGGCAGTCCCGCGATGCGGTTCGCGGCGATGACGAACGAGAGTCCGCTCGCGGCGCCCGAAGTCGTCGCCGTGGTGCGCGATGCGCACGCCGGCGAGATCAGGGACAGCGCAAGGACGAGCGACGCGACGCCGGGCCGAACGCGCCGCACGTCATGGCGTGCGGCGCGCTCGAGCGGATGTCCTATCTCGATGCTCATCGTTGGATGCTCTTCAGCCCGAGGGCTTTCGCCCACCTTCGCTCCAAACGCTCCACGCTCACCGCATACGAGCTCGCGCCGTTGTAATTGATGAGCGCCTGAGTCAATCCCGACTTCCGCATGTCCCCAACGATGGCCTGGAAGCCGACGATCATGTTCGGGAGCGGTCGCCAGGCACCGCCGCGTGCGTCGGCCTTGTCCTGGAACGTGTAGTACGTCAGCTGCATCGGACCGACACCCTGCATCCCGCCTCGACCCGTCGGGCCACGTTGGCGCTTGTACGCAAGGTATCCGTCCTTCGTTACCTGCCGCGAGGAGTTGCACGGCAAACGCCGGCCCCAGTACCTCTTGTGCTTTGCGTCGTACCCGCGGATGAAGATCGTGGGATCGGCGCCCCAGACGTTGTACCCGCCGCACGACTCCTGGGTGAGGAGGGCGCATCCGAGCGTGATCGGCATGTGCGTCCGCGACGCGACGATGACGGTCAGGCGCGGATTGACGATCTTCGTTCCGCTGACGGACACTCGCTGGAGCTTCCGGATGAGCATCCGCTGCCTCTTCGTCAGGCTCGGCGGCTTCGGCGCTCCGCCGCCGCCGTCCGGCACGACCACGTGGCCGTCGCTCTCCACGAACGAGACCGGATTGCCGCCGGCAAAGCCGTAGCGATTCTCGTTGGCTAGATCGGTCGAGAACTCGAGCTCGCCGGTCGCGTCGCGGAGGAAGTCCTGCTGGAGGAACCGGCCGTCGTCCGGCTCATAGTGCCTGGCGCCCATCTGGAACGACCGGGAGCCGGAGTCGAACCGCTTGTCGTTGAACCTGAATGCGTTGAACGGGTTCGTCGGGTCGATTTCCCCGCGCGAGAGGCTCCCGTCGAGATTGCCGTACGGCTTGTACGCGTACGAGTCCGAGACGAGACCGTTGTCGTCGACGAGGAGCGAGACATCGCCGTGGACGTTTCGACCGTACGAGTAGTCCTGCGTCGACGAGGTCGTGATCGTTGCGTCGATGCGATCGTCAGTGAGGTCGTAGGTGTACCGCTTCGTCGACGAGGCTCCACCGGTCTGCGTCTCTGAGCTGATCTCGTTAGTCGTCTCGAGGTAGGTGAAGCTGCTCGTCCGCGCCGCGCCGCCGTTCTGGACCTCGGTCTGCGTCGAGACCCGATCGAACGCGTCGTAGACGTAGCTGGTGTCGACCGTGGCGTTCGTACGGTAGGACTTGAACGCCTTGAGCCGGTCGAGGGGGTCGAACTTGTACCAGTCACGGAGCCCGGGCTGCGCGCTGCCTTCTCTGTCGCAGAGCGCGGACGTGTAGCCCGGATCGGTCACGCAGCGGATGTCGCCGCTCTTGGCGTCCACCGACTGGGTCTGCAGCTGACCGGCTCGGTTGTAGCTGTACTCGCGGGTGCGTGCGCCGGCAACGATCACGACCTCCTTCACGACGTCCCGCTCGAGTGGGTCGACGCCCCGAAGTCTGGCTCGAGCGGTAGGTCGTGGTCGAGACGTCGGCACCAGACAGGCGTTCCGCCATTACGTCGAGACACTCTCAGGACACACGATGCGATAGCGCAAGAGCCGACGCCCGGTTCTCCAAGTTCCATACCGAGGCCGCGGGCCGTAGAGCTTGGAGGCGCGGGGTCAGTCGGTGAACTTCAACGCGAAGTAGAAACGAGTCACACGACCACGATGGGTGTAGATGAAGAACCACGGCTTCAGGAAGTTGGCGATCGTCGCAGGAAGTGATTGCGCGCCGCGGCCGACCTTCACCCAACAGTGGCACGGAGAACCTTTCGACCACGCATTGAGGACGAAGCCTCGCCAAAGGTGCTCGCACCGGCCTGCCGTGGTCTTGTGACACGGGCCCAGCGGGATCCGGCTCCCCACGCCAAATCCAGCTTTCGTCCGGTAATACGGGGTCGAGAAGCCGAGCTCGCCGACGCGGTTCGCGTAAAACGTGACGATCACTCCGCTGTGGTGAAGCCGGTAGTAGCCCCTGCACCGCGTTCCCGGAGCGTTGGAGGACGTGGTAGCCATGACCTTCTGAACCGTACTCACGTTCCACACGCGCCCTCGACTCGCCTAGGGCGATGTTGCCGATCCTGCTCCACGGCACCAGAAGCGGCGGGTCGGAGGGATTGCCCAGATTGGCGTGATCCGAACCAGACCCACAACCCCCGACTGCTACAGAGGCTACGAGCGCGAGCACGGCAGTACCAGTTCTGGCGACACCTAGGCGCGCGGACCGCTCGCGTGTCGCGCATGGGAACCTGTCGCGTCCCCTCGGTTCGGCGGGCCTAATCGTCCGATCTCTACAGCACGCCGGTGGCTTCCGCACGAGATATCGATCCCAGAGCGGACGACATCCGTGAGCGATCGAGTCGACGTTAAGCGCCCGGCGCATAGTGGCAGCGTCGCCGCAGTCGCAAGATGAAGTCACGGAAGTCGCGCCCCTCTCGTGTCGGCACCTGGCTGTTCATGTTTTGGCCCGCGTAAAAGCCGGTCTCTTGCCAGCCCGAACGCGTGTACGCAACCCGCTGGCCGGCTCTAACGCTCGAGCCGACGTGCAACTTCGGATTTAAGAAGCCTGTTTCGGCGGTGTACCACTTCGAGTAATTGCGTCCATTCACGGTGATCGGGTGCTTAGCTTGAAGTACATAGCGCCGCCTCCACCCCAGGAGCGTCCGCCAACGGGATCGATCTTTATGACGCGACAGGCGCCGATAGCGAAGATCGGCCCATGGTGTGCGTACTTCGAGTCAACGCCAGCGTCGGTGCGCCCGAGTACTAGCCGGCGGTCGTATGGGTAGTAGTGCCAGTTCGCCCTTGGGGATGTGTTCCTCTGAGAATAGGAAACATTCTTTCCGACGGAGAGGCGCCGAGTTCGGCCACGCGCTGGGCGACGATCCACGTGCGCGGATCATCGGATGCGGCGCGGCACGCGCTTCGCTTTCCTGCTGCCACGCCACATGTCCTTGATGACCTTGTAGTAGAAGCTCAGGTCGTCTTCGTGGCCGTTCAGGAAGCGCTTCTCTGCTTTCGCGACTGGGAAGGCTCGTACCCCTGTGGGGCTGCGGACTGCGGGGATACCCTCTTCTGGATCGAGCTTCCACGATCCACCGAGGTCGCGGACAATCACCTCCCCGACATAGGCACCGACCACCGGCGCCATCGTCTCGAGAAACCGCTCCTCGGCCTTTCCCGTCTCGGGATCTCCCCAGAGCTCGTCGATCATGTTGTTCACGCGCGCGAGCGAAGACTCGGAGTAGTCGAGGACCTCGCCCTCCTCCGCGCCCGCCTTCACGAACGCTGCCGCGAGCTTCCGCATCTCGTCTCCGATGTCTTCTCGGCGGCCCGCCCAAGCGCTCGGCGGAGCTGGAAGGGGGGGAGCGAAGGCGGGCGGAACTCGAGCAGGGCGCGGACGCCAGCGTCTGGGGTCGACGAATGCGTCCCTCCCCAGGTGCTCCTTGACGGCATCGCGGACCGCATTTACCTGCTTCCATTCTGACTCGAAGTCGGAGAGGTGTTCACTGAGTTGCAGATAGATGCGCTCTGCACCGAGCTCATCGACGCGATATACAGGCGCAGACAGCAAGCGGTCCCGGCCGAAGAACTCGACATAGCTTGGGCCGAAGACCGTTGCCCAGTAGAGGTCTGGAATTCCTCCACCGAGGTCGAGCTCATTGACCGCAGTCTGGACCCCACGCCGGATCTCCTTCTTGGACGAGAGGTGAATGAGCGCGAACTCCGCGTTGGACCGTTCGCACGCTTCGCGGATCAGCGTGATCAACGCCGTCTCGTCTGCTGCCTCCCGCTCGAACCAAGCCAAGATCCCGCCGAATCCGTCCCGGCGCACGGCTTGGTGGACGATTCCCTCTGACGCTTGCCCCTCCCAGATAAACATGTAGTCGTCCCAAAACTCGGGTACCCGCTCGAGCGCGAAGCGGTCGCGCAGTGGCTCTAAGTTCCCCATCTTCGCCGCCGCTGTGCCGGGAACGCACTCGACGATAAGGCGCATGAGGTCCTGTCCTTCCGCGGCCGAGACGAGGCGTGACCTCGTCACGACGTTGAAGGTGATTTCCTTTTCAGGCATAGCGGTTTACCAAAAAGCCAGGCCAGACGGGGACTCGCTCATGGACACCTCGCTCGAGCGCATAGCCCGCGAATCCGACCGAAGACCTTCCATGAGTAGTTGAGGCGAAGGAAGCGCGCTCTCTCACCGGGAAGCGGAACAGTCCGGTACATAAGCGGCGCATACCGCCGAACCACCATTCCCTTGGCGATACCTCCAGTACTCCGCACCCCCCTGATGAGTGGCTTTGAGACGCGCGATTTGCGAGGGACGATCACGTAGAGGGGCTGGGCCTCGATCTGTGCTGCAAGGATCATGCTTCGTAGCTGGGGTGTCCGGTACACGTACTGGCGGAATTTGAACTCAAACCGCGACTGAACTTCGAGCCGGGAATACTGCGCCTTCGCGTCATACACAACGAACCGTTGATAGCCGCGCGGCACTCGTAGAAGTCGGGATCGGCTGCCGATTCCTTGAACGCGACCTGGAAACGGTTCGCGGCGTTCCGCCACGCATAGGCGCCGCCGCGCACGGGGACGAAGCGCGACTCGAGCGGGCGCCAGCGTCCATGCGCATCGCGGTAGTTGACCGGCTCGCTGAAGAGCGAGGTCGTCCGCGTCCCGTCCGGGTTGCGGTACGTCTTCGAGAAGCGTCCTCGTCTGTTCGGAAGCTCGCGGGCGCCGCGCTTCAGGCCGTTCGGATCAAGCCGGAGGGCGTGCCGCCCGGACGCCCACGCGGCACCACCGTGGCCGAAGGGCGGTGGGGTTACGACGGCCGCGGCCACGAGCAGCCCGAGAACGAGCATGTGCGCCAGCGTTCTCGCCGCCGGCACCCGACCGCAGACGACCCGGTGGCTGTGGCTAGGGACGGCTCGAGAGGCCCGGCGGTGAAGCCGATCGAGATGCTGATTGTCGGACACGACGCTCTCCCCTTCGCCGCAGATCGGCGTGTGAGGTGCGCCTCGCCGCCCAGACCACCTGTTGTTTCGAAAGCAACATACTCCGCTCGGTCTGCGAATACAAGAGGCAACACCTGTCGCCTGCCTCGGAAGCGTTCGCAAATTGCGAAGAAATGGCCGGCGGCTGCCTCAGTAGCCCGGTCTCTCGCAGTGGAGCCGCACGAAGCACGGTCGAAGCAAGCGCATGCACCGGACCCCTTCTTTGTCGGTGAAGGGGTCGAGATGTACCCTTCTCGTACCCTTTTTGAGGCTCTCGAGCGCCCGGCCGCGCACCAGGCCAGACAAAACCCCTGCAAATCCCAATAAGCCGACGCCCGGACTCGAACCGGGGACCCCTTCATTACGAGTGAAGTGCTCTACCAGCTGAGCTACGTCGGCGCGGCTCACGCAGTCTAGCCGGGAACCGCGGCAGTTCCGGCCAGCTCGCGGCGGAGTTGGACGAAGAGCGCCTCGAGTGCCAGGCCCGGCTGGACGTTCAGCTCCTCGAGGGTGCGCCATGACTCGCGGACGAGCTCGGCCGCTCGTTCGGCCGCGGGCTGCAGCTCGCGCGACGCATCCTCACGCAGCTGCTCGAGCCGGTCGTAGTGCACCACGACCGAATCGGCGCCTGCAGCTACAACGACCAGGTCCCGATACCAGGCTGCGAGCTCCTCGAGGGAGAGCAGGAGCTCTTCCCGCTCGGCTCCGCGCTGGGCTCGGCGCACCCGCTGTTCGGACTCGCGGGCGGTGAGGTCAAGGCCTTCGACGTCCTCCTCGGCCTGCGCCTTCGCCGCCTCGCCGCACTCCTTCGCGCCCGCAAGCAGCGCCTCTGCACCTGCCGCCGGCTCGAATTCCGGGTCGGTATAGACGGTGCGCGCGACTTCGAGCAACCTCACGCGCCGCTTCGCGGCCTCCGGATCGAGCAGCCGCTCGGCTCGGTCGAGCCTCCCTCCCGCTACGCGCGCGAGCGCGGTCACCTCCTCCTCCGAGAGCGCCGGTGCCCGCTCCGCGATCGTCTCCCGCACCGCCCGCTCGGACAGGCGCCGGAAGGGGACGTGCTGGCAGCGCGAGCGGATCGTCTCCGGCAGCGGGCCGAGATCGTCCGCCAGTAGGACGAGAACGGCGTAGGGCGGCGGCTCCTCAAGATCCTTGAGCAGCGCATCCGCGGCCTCGTCGTTCAGGAGCTGGGCGGCAACGATCAGATAGACGCGGCGGTCGGCCTCGTAAGGGCGCATATGCAGGTCGTGATGCAGGAGGCGGATGTCGTCGATGCGGATCTGGTCGCCCAACGGCTCGAGCACGTAGAGGTCGGGGTGGGCGCCGCGCTGCACGCGGTCGCCGTCTCCGAGCAGCTCGGCGGCGAACGCGACTGCCGCGCGCCGTTTCCCGACCCCCGGTGGGCCGTGGAACAGGTAGGCGTGCGCGTGCCCCTCGGCGAGGGCCGCCTCGAGCAGTCGCTTGGCCTCCTCCTGCTCGGGAATCGCGCTCTCCATCAGCCCTCGACCTCCTCCCGTACGCGCTCGGCGAGCTCCTCGGGCATTGCCGAGCCGTCGAGGGCGACGATCCGTTCGGGGAACCGCTCGGCGAGCTCGCGGTACGCGCGATCGAGCGTGGCGTGGAATTCGGCGGCCTCGCGCTCGATCCGATCCGGGTCGCGGCGGCTCCGGCCCGCGGCCGCGGCCGGGTCCAGCAGGAGAACGAAGGTGCGATCGGGCAGGAGGCCTCCCACAACGGCGAGATTGAGCTCCAGCACCGGATCGACGCCGAGGCCGCGCGCGATCCCCTGATAGGCGAGCGACGAGTCGAGATAGCGGTCGCACACCACGTCCGCGCCACGCCCGAGCGCCGGCCGGATCACGTGCTCGACGAGCTCGGCGCGGGCCGCAGCGAACAAGGCGGCCTCAGCCCACGGCGAGACGTCGCCCCCGTGAAGCAGCACGTCACGCACGCGCTCCCCGAGCGGCGTTCCCCCCGGCTCGCGTGTCCACACAACATCGCGTCCTTCCGCTGCGAGGTGCTCGGCGAGCAGCCGCGCCTGGGTGGTCTTGCCCGAGCCGTCGAGGCCCTCGAAGCTGACGAACATGGCTGCTTCGTAGGATAGGGCCGTGCGAGCCGTGGTCACAGGAGGAGCCGGGTTCATTGGCTCGCATCTCGTCGAGGCGCTCGTGGCGCGCGGCGACGACGTGCTCGTGATCGACGATCTCTCGCGAGGCAAGGCCGAGCAGGTGGCCGCCGGCGCGGAGCTTCTCCGGCTCGACGTTCGCGAGCCTCTCGAGGACTCGTTTTGGAAGTTCCGGCCGGACGTTTGCTTCCACCTCGCCGCCCAGGCCGACGTGGGCGTCTCGGTCGCGCGACCCCTCGACGACGCCGCCGTCAACATCTTCGGCACGCTGAACGTCCTCCAGGCGGCCGAGCAGCACGGAACGAAGGTCGTCTTCTCGTCCACAGGCGGAGCGATCTACGGCGAATGCGAGCGCCCGGCGCGGGAGGACTACCCGCTCAGGCCCGCGGCCCCGTACGGAGCGGCCAAGGTCGCCGCGGAGACCTATATCGGCACCTGGAGCCGCCTGCACGGATCAGGCCATGTCTCGCTTCGCTACGGCAACGCCTACGGGCCGCGGCAGGAGGCTGGGCTCGAGGGAGGTGTCGTCGCGATCTTCTTCGAGGCGATGAGGAACGGTCGGCGGACGACGATCTACGGCGACGGCCGGCAGACGCGCGACTTCGTCCACGTCAGCGATATCGTCGCGGCGACGCTCGCAGCGGTCGAGGCCGAGGGCGTCTTCAACGTCGCGACGGGCGTCGAGACCTCGGTGCTCGAGCTCCATGACCTCTGCTCCGCAGCCGCCGGAGTGGAGGTCGAGCCCGAGCGTGAGGCGGCGCGTCCCGGAGACATCCAGCGAAGCTCGCTCGATCCAACTCTGGCCGCCCGCATGCTCGGATGGTCGGCACAGCTGCCACTCGCGGAGGGCCTCCGCTCGACCTGGGAGGAAGGAAGCTAGGCCGAGGGGGCGAATCTCGCTCTCGCCTTGGACCATTCACTCGCCACCCCGCTCGAGTACGGGCCGCGCCGGCTAACCCTCCTGCTCGGCACGCTGGCCGCCGTCGAGGCGCTGGTCATCCTCGCCGCTGCGGTTGTCCTGCTGGCCAAGCCGATCGCAGGTCATCTCCGCCACGCAGCCGTTCAGCAAGCGACGGCATCGCTGATGCCCAAGACTCCGAAGACCGGCCCGACCACGCCGGCAGGCAAGCCACAGCTGGCGCGGACGAAGATCTCCGTGCTCGTCCTGAACGGGAACGGCGTAACCGGGGCCGCCGCGGCCGGAGCCGCGCCGGTGCGGCGGCTCGGCTACCGGATCAAGGCGGTCGGCAACGCGCCTCGCAGCGACTATCCGCAGAGCGTCGTGATGTACAAGCGTGGCTTCCGTCCTGAGGGAATGCGCCTCGGCCGCGACCTGCACGTGAAGATCGTGGGCCCGCTCGACGGCATCCGCGTCGGCGAGATGCATCGCGCGCAACTTGCGTACGTAATCGGCGGCTAGGAAACAGGCCGCGTCGCGGCCGTCGCGTCGAGCTGATTCGCGTGGTACAGAACGGAGGCCTCGGCCGTCCGAGCAGCCCGCGAGTCGTGGTGCGTCGAGACCGCGTGGAGAAGCTCGGCGCGCGCCCTCGGCTCCAGACCGTGTGCCTGCTCCTCGATCAGGCGCAGCCCGAGGTGCACGTGGCCGAGCAGCTTTCCCTCTTCGGACTGGCGGTAGACCGGCCCGGGGCCGAGCTCGACCGTGCGGCCGACATCGTGCAGGAGCGCAGCCGCAAGGAGAAGGTCGGCGCGTAGGCGCGGATGAAGCTGCGCCGCCTCGCGGCAGATCGTCGCGACCCCGACGGTGTGCTCCAGCAGCCCGCCCGCATAGCCGTGGTGCCCCTCCGGCGTCGCCGGCAGCGAGCGCATTCGCGCGCGCAGCTCAGAGTCCGAGACGAAGCGGGCGACGACGGCCTTCAGGCCCGGGTGGTGGATCTCGCCGGCGAGGAACTCGAGAAAGCCGTCCAGCTCCTCGACGTCGCGGCTGAGCGCGGGCGCGAGCGAGCCCGCGTCGGTTTCCGGGGAGGCCTCGAGCGAGCGAACCTCGAGCTGCAAGCGGTCGCGGAAGCGCTCGACGCGGCCGAGCACGCGGACGGCGTCTCCCTCTGCGAAACGTGAGTCGAGCAGCTCGACGTCGTTCCAGACGCGCGCGTCGATCCGTCCGCTCGGATCGACGAGCTCGAGGGCGAGATACGGGGCGCCGTTGCGCGTTCGGAGCTTCTCCTTGCGCGCGACCGCGAACGTCCCTTCGACGACTCGGTCTTCTTCCAACTCTGCGATAGCGCCCACGAGCCGAGTCTAGGCCCGAGAACGGACGAGGCCAATCGTCATTGGTACGCTCACCGCGTGGCCCAGGTAAAGCCGTTCCGCGCGCTGCGCTACGACGAGCAGCACGCGGGGCCGCTCGAAGCGCTCGTCGCTCCTCCCTTCGACGTGATCGGGCCCGACGAGCGGCTCGCCTACCTCGAGCGAAGCCCCTACAACATCGTCCACCTCACGCTTCCGGACTCGGAGGAGGACGCCGCGCGCGACCTCGCCGCATGGCTCGCCGACGGAATCCTCGCCGAGGAGGAGCCGGCGTTCTGGTGGCTCGAGCAGGACTACACCGGCCCCGATGGGGTCGCCCGCACCCGGCACGGGCTCGTCTGCGCGCTCCATCTCGAGCCCTACGAGAAGGGGATCGTCCTCCCGCACGAGCTCACGCACGCTGGGCCGAAGGAGGGGCGGTTGCGCCTCCTTCGCGCGACGCGGGCACAGCTGGAGCCCATCTTCCTCCTCCACGAGGGCAAGGCACCGGTCGAGCCGCCTAGCGGCGACCCCGATCTCGAGGCGGAGGGCGCCGGCGCAAAGAGCCGGCTGTGGCGGATCCCGGACGCGGGCGTCTCAGAGTGGTTCGCGGAACGGCAGCTCCTGATCGCCGACGGCCACCACCGCTACGAGACCGCGCTCGCATTCCATGCCGAGGACGGCAGCGAGGAGAGCGCGTGGATGATGGTGGTCCTGGTCTCCCGCGAGGACGAGGGGCTCGAGATCTTCCCCACGCACCGCGTGGCGAAGCGGGTCAGCGCGATCGTGGGCACCGCGGGCGAAGCAGTTCCCGGCGGGCCGTACGAAGGGCTGCGCGCGCTCGAGCTCGTGGAAGGGGACAAGCCGGCCGCGGTTCTTTACCGCAAGGGCGAGACTCTGCTTCTCCGGGGCGACGCGCTCGAGCTCGACGCCCATTTCGTCGAGCGGCTCGGCCTCGAGGAGGTCTCGTACACGCCTTCCGCTGACGAGGCGGTCGCCGCCGTGGACGCGGGCGACGCCGAGGCCGCGGTGTTGCTGCGGCCGCCGCGGATCGATCAGGTCGCCGCGGTCGCCGAGCGCGGCGAGACGATGCCACAGAAGAGCACCTACTTCTATCCGAAGCTTCTCTCGGGCCTGCTGGTCTATCCCCTGCAGTGACCGACTGGCTCGCGACCTGCCGCGCCGCGGTCGAGGACGTCCGGCAGCTGCTCGTGGAGCTGCCGACGCGAACGGAGCGAGAGCCGGTCCTCGGCGCGGGGGTCGGGGGCGACGAGACGACGGCGATCGACGCCGCCGCGGAGGGCGCGATCGTGAAGCGCCTCGAAGCCGTCCACCGCGACGGCACCGAGTTCACGCTCGTCTCGGAAGAGCTCGGCGAGCGAGCATTCGGCTCAGGCGAGCTGTGGGTGGTCGTCGATCCGATCGACGGCTCGGTGAACGCCAAGCGCGGCATCCCGTTCTTCTCCCTCTCGCTCGCCGTCGGCAACGGGCCGCGGATGGGCGACATCTTCTTCGGGTACGTCTACGACTTCGGAAGCGGCGAGGAGTGGACAGCCGAGCGCGGCGGCGGAACGCACCTGAACGGCGTGCCGCTCGGGCCGACGAGGCCGAAGGAGGAGATCGAGATCCTCTCCTTCGAGGCCACGGTCACTCCGCGGATCGCCGACCATGTCGAGGCCTTCCGCGGGCTCGCCGAGCGCCTGCGGGTGATGGGCTCGCTCGCTCTCTCGCTCTGCCATCTCGCCGCGGGGCGAGTGGACGCCGTCTGCTCGCTCAAGCCCGCGCGGGCCGTGGACATCGCCGCCGCTCAGCTGTTCGTCCGCGAGTCCGGGCTTGCAATCGACCTGCCGGACGCGCCACCGTTCGACGCGGCGCCGCTCGACACGGTCGGGCGCTCCCGCGTCGTCGCGGCGGCGACGCCCGACTTGTGCAAGCGCCTGTTCGCCGCGCTCTCCTCCTGAAGGAGGGTTGACCAGGACTGTTGGTACTCTGAGCGCAGTGTCTGAGGTCACGCGTTTCGGCGCGTCGACCTTGAAGCGCTTTCTACGGGTCGCAACGGAGCTGTGGGGATCGCCCAGGGTTCGGCTTGCGACCAAAATCGGGTTCGCCGCCTTCGCCGTCGGCATGACCGCGTTCGCGGGATGGCGCTTTTCGTCCACCGGACTGCCCTTCTCGCACGGAAAGCCGCTCTTGATCATGGGCGCCGGCCTCCTCTTCCTGGTGGCCTATCCGATCAAGGCCTGGGGCTGGCGCAAGCTGTTTGCACCGAACGAGCGTCCGAAGACGTCGGCTCTGGCAGCGGCCGGAGGCGCGGCGGCGGTCGGTGGAGTAGCGCTGCCCGGACGCTTCGACGACATCATCCGCGTCGCCGTCGTCCGCCGCTATCCGAACTGCCCCGCCGGAGTTCGCGCGCTCGTGTTCTCGCTGTTCGCGCTCGGGCTGATCGATGCGGTCGCGCTCACGCCGCTCGCCTCGACCTCAGCAGCGCTGACGCATTCGACGGGAGTGCGCATCGCGCTTGCGCTCGTCGCGGGTGCGGGTGTGGCCGCCGCCCTCGTCATCGTCGTTCTCCCTCGCGTGATGGCCTGCGGACGTCTGATCCGCTTCAGGCTCGCGCGCTGGATACAGGTCAGGTCGCCGTCCATACGAGAGGCGGCGAAGGCGGCAGTTCTCGTTCACGCATCCTGGCTCGTGCGGGCGGTCGGCGTCCTGCTGCTGCTTGGAGGCCTCGGACTGGGTCTCTCGTTGCCGCTCGCGATGCTGTTCCTCTGCGCCGGCGCGGCTTCGGCGGCTCTGCCCGTCGGCCCGGCCGGGGCGGCGACGCAGGCGGGCGGCGGCGCGATCATCCTCGTGGCATCGGGCGTCACCGCATCGTCGGCGGTCGACTTCGCGCTCGCGACGCAAACCCTCGCGGTGATGGCGGGGGCGGCGGTCGTGCTGAGCACGCTTGTCTGGCACGGCGGCCGCCGGCTCGCCTCGGTCCGACTCTCGTAGGCTTACGCCGTGCGGTCACGCACGGTAATTCTCGTCCTGACCCTGCTTGCGGCCGGCTGCGGCGGGGGTAAGAACGGCACCACGGGGACGACCGCTCGGCCCACGCTCAAGGTGAGCATCAGCGCCTCGACCCACCGCCCCAAGGTGAACGCGAAATGGCGTTACGAGGTGAAGGCTCCCGGCCGCGGCGAGCTCACGGTGCAGATCGTGGATCCCATCGGCGGCGTGCACCCGGTCCTGTACGACGGCACGAAGCGGAACGTGACCGGCTTTCCCTTCCACGGCGCCTTCCGCGACTACCTCGAGTTTCCGCCCGATTCGCGCGGCTACCGACTGACCGTTCGGGCGACGGTGAAGACCGCGAAAGGCCAGGGAGCCGCCGGCTACTGGATTCGTTCGCAGTGAGCGAGGTCGTCGGCGTCGAGCTCGAGCACGTCAGCAAGTCGTTCGAGGATGGGCGCATCCGGGCGCTCGAGGACGTCTCGCTCAGGATCGAGCCAGGGGAGTTCGTCGCCCTCACCGGGCCGTCCGGCTGCGGCAAGAGCACGCTTCTCAACCTCGTGGGCGCACTCGACCGGCCCGACGCCGGCACGATCAGAGTCGGAGGACAGGCCGTCGAGCAGCTGGACGAGCCGTCCGAGTACCGCGCAGAGACCGTCGGGTTCGTCTTTCAGTTCCACAACCTCATCCCAGCCTTCAACGCGCTCGAGAACGTGCAGGTACCGATGCTCGGGCGCCGGCTCCCGCGAGAGGAACGGGTGCGGCGCTCGAAGGAGCTGCTGGAGGAGGTCGGGCTCTCCGAGCGGCTGCGCAGCTATCCGCCGACGCTGTCGGGCGGCGAGCGCCAGCGTGTCGCCATCGCGCGCGCGCTCGCGAACGGCCCGCGCCTGCTGCTTGCCGACGAGCCGACGGGAGCGCTCGACACGGAGGTCGGGGCGCAGATCATGTCTTTGCTCGAGCGGCTCAGAGAGCAGCGCCAAATGACTATCCTGCTGGTGACGAACGATCCCGCCGTCGCCAAGCAGACCGACCGCACTCTGGCGATGCGGGACGGCGCGATCACTCCCGCCTGAGCGCCTCGATCGGAGTGAGGCGGGTCGCCCGCCAAGTCGGATAGATCGCTCCGAGCAGGCCGACCCCGAGCGAGAATGCAAGGCCCCAGGCGAAGACGCCGGCGGTGAAGTCGGGCTCAACCAGGCTCGAGAGCGCGCCTCGGCTCGTGAACAGCTCCGCGCCGCCCCAGCCGAGCAGCAGCCCGAAGCCGAGCGCCAGGACGCCTATCGCGAGCGACTCGCTCACGATCATCGCGCCGATCCGGCTCGTCCGCCAGCCGACCGCGCGCAGGATGCCGATCTCGCGCACGCGCTCGAGAACGGACATCGCCATCGTGTTCGTCACGCCGATCCCGCCCACGATCAGCGCGAGCAGCGAGAAGATCCAGCCGGTCGAGATGATCAAGCGGCTGCTCGTGTCAACCTTGACCGCCTGGCCGGGCTCGGTGACGGCGGAGAGGCCCGGGAAGCGGCGCTCCAAGCGGGCGGCGACCGCTTTCGACTTCTCGCCGAGCCGCGCGACGACGGCGATCGTGGTCACGTCACCGGGATGGCCGGCGAGCGCTTGAACCGTGCGCAGCGGCAGGACCGCGCCGCCGTCCTCGAAGCGGTTCCCGCTGTGGTAGACGCCGGCGATCTGAAAGGCGCGCTTGCCGACGCGCAGCTCGTCTCCGGGGGCGAGATGTAGTGACCTGGCGGCCGCATCGCCGATGAGGGCGTCGCCTCGGCTCCCCTCTGTGATGACGAGCCGCTTGTACGCGAACTGGCGCGGATCGAGCCCGAAGAGCAGGAAGGAGTCGCGCCCCTCGACACCGCCCACCTTGAGGTAGATCCCGGCCGCCTGCGCGACGCCGGGATCCTGGGCGACCTTCTGCTCGAGCCCCTCGGGGAGGAGCGAACGCGTGAGGTCGGCGACGTCCGACTGGAAGAGGCCGAAGTCGGCGCGCCCGACGTGGATCAGGTCATTGGCCGTCCGATGCACGCCGGCGGCGATCGAGAGCAGCGCCACGATCAGCCCGACGCCGATCGCGACGCCGGCGGAGGTGAGCGCCGTGCGCCCGCGCCGCCGCATGAGGTTCTTCCAGATCAGCCCGGGCCACGTCACGGGCCTATCTTCTCAGCGCCGCTCGAAGAAGCCGAACGGGCTGCTGGGCGGCGCCGTAACTAGATGGAAGGTGAACGATGCCATTGAGCTGCCCTCGTCGACGGCGGTCAGCGTAGTCGAGCTCGTTATGGAGAACGCCTCATCAGGGCGATCGCGGGCCGGCGGCTGATGTTGGCCGTTCACGCCGATGGCCAGGGCTGCGGCTGCCAGGCCAATCGCGCCGAGCGCCACGGTCCAGTTTGCGCGCATCGCTCAATCTACCGCGCTATCCGGCGCTGCTACTCTCGGACCCCTGTGAACCCCTCCCGCGAACAGGTCTACGAAGCGCTCTCGCAGGTCATCGACCCAGAGCTGCGCCAGCCCGTCACCGACCTCGACATGGTGCGGGACATCCGCATCGAAGAGGGGCGCGTCGAGATCACGATCGCGCTTACTGTCGCCGGCTGCCCGCTGCGCGCGAGCTTCGAGGAACAGGTCGCGCAGCACGTCGCGCCACTCACGGGCGTCGAGAGCGTCTCGCTCGACTTCGACGTGATGAGCCCGGACGAGAAGGCGGCGCTGACGACCAAGCTTCGCGGCGGCATCTCCGAGCGGACGAAGGGAATCGCCCTCGACAAGGACACGCGCGTGCTCGCGATCGCGAGTGGAAAGGGCGGGGTCGGCAAGTCGTCGCTGACCGCCAACTTGGCCGCGGCCTTCTCGGAGCTCGGCCATCGCACCGGCGTCCTCGACGCGGACGTGTACGGGCATTCGATCCCGCACATGTTCGGCGTCGACCAGCGCCCCGTCGTCGTCGACAAGATGATCGTCCCGCCGGTGAAGCGGGAGCTGAAGCTGATGTCGATCGGGTTCTTCCTCGACGAGAACGCGCCGGTCATGTGGCGCGGGCCGATGCTCCACCGCGCGCTCGAGCAGTTCCTCTCCGACGTCCACTGGGGGGAGCTGGACACGCTGCTCGTCGACATGCCGCCCGGAACGGGCGACGTCGCGATCTCGCTCGGCCAGCTCCTTCCGCGCGCGGAAGCGATCGTGGTCACGACCCCGCAGCCGGCCGCACAGGAGGTGGCCGTCCGCGCCGGGCTGATGGCGCAGAAAACGAACATGCGACTGATCGGCGTGATCGAGAACATGACCGGCGACGTGTTCGGCTCGGGCGGTGGCGCGCGCCTTGCCCAGGAGTTGGAGGTGCCGTTGCTCGGCACGATCCCGCTCGATCCGCTGGTGCGGGAATGCGCGGACGCCGGCGAGCCCCTCGTCTGGGCCGAGCCCGGCTCGAAGTCCGCCCAGGCGATCCGCTCGATCGCAGAGGCGATCGATAACGCAAAGCGCGAGCAGGGCGTCGGGATCGTCAAGGAGCTCCCGGTCCTCTCCTAGACTGGCGCCATGCTCGCGAAGCTCTGGCATCGGTTCCGGAAGGCCTGGCGCCGGCAAGGGGCCCAGCTGGAGGAAGGGGCCGTCGAGAACGCCCTGTTCGAGCACGAGCAGGAAGAACGGGAGAAGACGCAGCCGATGGACCTGCCGCCCGGGCGCAACAACACCGACTGGACGTACGTGAGCGCGACGCGCGCACGCTGGCCGACCATTTCCTCGACGCCGAGGCGCGCGGCAAGTCGGGACACGGGCTCTCGCGGATCGACTGGCTGGAGACGCTTCCCGATATCGACCCGGCGGCGCGGCCGCAACGCGCAATCGCCGAGGAGGGATACGAGCTCTGGGAAGGACACGGTGCGCTCGGCTACCTGACGCTTGCGGCAGTCTGCGACGCGCAGCTCCAGTCCCCGCCGCGCAAAGCCCGCGTCGTCGTCGCCCGGGAGTGCTTCCCGACCGGCATGCTCGGCCACTGGGTGCGCCGGCTCGCAGAGGGAGGACTGGTCGCGCTGCTGACGGCGACCTCGCCGCGCCGGCTCGCGCATCCGGAGGGCGGACCAAAGCTGGCCGGGACGAACCCGCTCGCGATCGGCATCCCCAGCTCGGGCGGGCAGCCGGTGGTCGCGGACGTCTCGATGGCGAAGGTGACGCACGGAGAGGTTCTCGCCGGGCTCGCCCCGCCCGATGATGTCGTCCCATTCGGCGGCGAGCAGGCGCACAAGGCCTTCGCGCTCGCAGTCGGGCTGCAGCTTTTTGTCGACTCTCTCGCAGGAGAGTCCCATGGCGCGGTCATGGTCGTCGCCCATCCGGAGGCCGATCCGGTGCCGGCCTTCCGCGCGCTCGCCGACGGCCTACGCTTGCCCGGTGACGGATCTCGCGGTTGAAGTTCTGGGCGAGGGCGACACTGCCGTCCTCGTCCACGGCAGTGGGCCTAGAGACGCCACGTGGTCTGAGCAAGTCGCTCTCGCCGGCCGCTACCGGCTCGTGCTTCCCTACCGTCGCGGATACGGGTCCAGTCCTGCCGCCGACCCTGATTTCGAAGTGGATGGACACGACGTCGCGGGACTGCTCGGCGAGGGCGCCCATCTCGTTGGCCACTCGTACGGCGGCGTCGCCTCGCTGCTCGCGGCTGTGGAGCGACCCCAGGCGATTCGCTCGCTGACGGTGATCGAGCCCCGGCGTTCAGTGTTGCGCCGCAGCATCCCGCCGTCCAAGAGCTCCTCGCGCGGGTGCGGACCGTGTACGAGCGAGACCGGGAACTCACGCCGGAGCAATTCGGGGCCGCCTTTCGCGCCGCGCTCGGATTCGATCGCCCGCCCGCCGAGCTCGATCCAGCGAGGCTTTCGGCGCTCGAGTCATTCATGCGTGAGCGGCCGCCGTGGGAGGCGGAGATCCCGTTCGAACGGCTCGCCGGCGTTCGCGTTCTCGTCGTCTCCGGCGGCTGGAGCCCTGCGTTCGACGCCGTCTGTGACGTGCTCGAGCTTCGGCTCGGCACGGAACGGGCAGTCCTCCCCGGCGCGGAACACAGCGCCCAGCACGCGCCCGGATTCAACGAGCGTCTGACGGCGTTCTGGGAGTCCGCCTAGAGCGGAAAGCGCTCGTCGTCGCGGATCGAATCGAAGTTCAACTCGCCCCTGGACACCTCGATCCACTTCCACGTCGGGTATATAGTCGCTGCCCATGGCGAAGGTCCTCGAACGACTCCGCACGTGGCTGAATCGGCGCCCCCCGGCGTCGACGAAGCCCATCAGGGATTGGACGATGACCGGCAAGACGTTTCGGCCGTCCGAAACACTCGGCGCCGGACCAGGAGCCCCACAGAATTACGTGCCGCCCGTGGACGAGGGCCGGCCGCCTCACTGATCCAGCAACGCCGCCCTAGGCAGGGAACCGTTCGTCGTCGCGGATCGAGTCAAGGTCGGAGTCGCCCTCGGCCCACTTGCGGACGCTGTCCGGCTCCATTTCGAACGCGCGCTCCAGCGAGCTGAGCGCACCGTCCTTGTCGCCGGCGAGCGCGCGGAAGCACGCGAGGTTGTAGTGCGTGGCGGCCATGTCCGGATACTCGCCCATGTGCTCCTCGACGTAGGCGACCGCCTCCGCCGGCTCCATCTTCGAGGCCCGGAAGCCGAGCTCCCAGGCCGACGGTCGGAATGCCTCTCCCGGCTTTCCTCCGACAGCGAGAACGACCGTTCCGGGATCTTTCGCGACAGCGGTCCGTTTCACCGCAGGATCAGGAAGGTGGACAATCGTTCCGGCGGGCGCATCCACCTCCTCGCCGTCGAGAATGAACGTCGCGCGGCCGCTCACGACCACGTACATCTCCTCGTGGCCGTACGTCTGCTCCGTGTGCTCCTCGACGATCTCGTCGCCGACGTCGGCGGTGTACGCGTTCGTGCCGAAAGCGCGGATGCCGAAGCGGCTGCGGATGGGCCGCCACTGCAGCCCGCGGTCGCCGACGGGGATCGTCTCCAGCTCGTCGATGTGGACGATGTTCATTCGCTGAGCTCCTGCCAGCGCGGGTCGTCTCGGAGCGAGTCCAGATCGGTGTCTTCCGCCATGTACCGCCGCACCTCCTCCTCGTTCAGCTCGCGGGCGCGGCGGAGATGCTCGAACGCCTCGTCCGCATTTCCGTCGAGCGCTTCCCAGCACGCGGCGTTGTAGTGGCGCGCCCACGCATCGGGCCGTTCCTCGATCGCCCTTTGGAGGACGGCACGGCCTTCGTCGGTGCGGCCTGCGCGGCGGTGGGCGTCGGCGACCGCGAAGGTATCCCAGGCCCCGCCCTCGAAGGGTTTGCCGATCGTCGCGCCGACGGCGAGCACGATGGTTCCCTGCTCCTCGGCAGTCGCCGTCCGCTCGACCTCGGGCGGCACGAACACGAGCGACCCGGCCGGCGCGTCGCCGGTCTCGCCCCCGACGGTGAACGTGGCGCGTCCACGCAGGACGACGTAGAGCTCCTCGTTCCCGCTGTCTTCCGCGTGCGGAGGAATGAGCTGGCCGCCCTCGTCGGCTATCCACGCGTTCGTCCCCGCAGGCCGGAAGCCCAGCGTGTGGCGGACGGGGATCAGGTTGCTGCCCAGATAGGGGACGGGCTCGATCTCGTCGATGCGGACGACGTTGTAGGTCATTGCCGCCGCAGTTCTTCGAGGACGACCGGGTCGATCGCATCGTCGCCCTCCACGCGCTCTTCCAGGTTCTCGACTCCGGCCCATTCGTCCAGCGACTCATAGCCGAGCCGGGCGAGCCGTTCGCGGATCTCGGCGCGCAGCTCGGCGCTCAGCGCGATCCACTGCAGGCGCGGCGTCTTGCCGAAGAGCTGTTGGTGCAGGCCGTACAGGCGGAGGAGCTCCTCCACCGGCCGCTCGTGGTCGTCGGCGCGCAGGTCGACGACGACGTCGGACAGGCCCGCGTAGCCCCCGTCCTTCTCCACGACAAGCAGGGCCGAGGACTGCTGACCGCGGCTGTCCCCGCCGGCCGCCTGCGCTGCGGCGAGGCAGTCGATCAGCCGCTCGGCGAGCGGGCGGTCCGCCGACGACTCGAAGGTCTCGGCGATCGCGTCCACGGTCTCGGCCGAGACGAGGATGTTCCCCTGCGCCGCGTAGCCCTCGCCGGTGCGCCCGCCAGCCCACGCGTTGCACGCCGAGCCCGTGTAGCTTGCGCTTCCGCCCTTCGCGTCGACGACGCCGACTTGCCGGTGGTCGCGACCGTCGTCGGCGGAGGTCAAGCGCTCGACGGCCTCTTCGGCAGAGAGTCCCTCGCGCAGCAGGGCGAGCCCCTCCGGCCCATAGCGCGGGTTCGCGTAGGCCTGCGTCGCGACCGCGCCGACGTGGGGCTCGGCCCAGGGGACGACCGACCCGACCGCGAGGAACTTCGACTGCGTCGCAACGCCCCACTGGCCCGCCTCGAGGTCACAGGCCGCGATCGAATAGGTCGCGACCCTAATCGCCATAGGTGAGACCTACGAGGTCGATGTCGAGCAGAGCGGGATCCGACACGAGGACGCTCGCCACCTCCGCGTGCGACAGCGCCACCTTCACTTCTTCCGCACTGCCGGCACGAACGACGATCGGCCGACCTTCCGCGAAGGCTGCACGGGCGGACTCGTCCCAGGCCTCGAGGACGAGCGCCTCCCCCACGTCGAGCTCGCCTTCGAGCGCGATCTCTGGAACCCGCCGCCCGGTCGCTCCGAACCACCGCTCTCTCATACTGTGATCGTCTCGCCGGGCTCGGGGGAGAGCACCTCGACGTTCGGCGCCAGCTTGCGCAGCTCGTCTGGCGTCCCACGGAGCACCGGGAAGGTCCCGTAGTGGCAGGGGACGCACTTCTTGACGCCGAGCAGCTCGAGCGCGAGCGCAGCCTCCTTCGGGCCCATCGTGTAGTGGTCGCCGATCGGAAGAACCGCAACATCGGGGGAGTAGAGCCGCCGAATCAGCGCCATGTCGCCGAAGACGTTGGTGTCGCCTGCGAAGTAGAGCGTCGTTCCGTTCTCGAGCTCGATCACCAGGCCTGCGGGCTCTCCGGCATAGGTGCCGTCGTTCGTGCTGGAGGAGTGATTCGCGTCGGTGAGGGTGATCTTGATCCCGTCCACCTCCACCGTGCCGCCTTTGTTCGGGTCGCGCAGCTTGTCGCCGTCAATCCCCTGGTTGCCGAGCCAAGCGGCCAGCTCCACAGGTGCGACGACGACTGGATCGTGCTTCTGCGAGAGCTCGACCGCGTCACCGACGTGGTCGCCATGTCCGTGCGTGATCGCGATCAGGTCCACCCGCTCCGGCTCCTTCTCGCTCTCGGGGCACTTGGGGTTTGTCGAGAGCCAGGGGTCGACGTAGACCCGCTTGCCGCCCGGGGTATCGAAGCGGAATGAGGCGTGTCCAAGCCAGGTAAGAACTGTGTCTGCCATCTCCGGGAGGGTAACGCCGCAAAGCCGGGCTCTGCTCGGCTTCGCTCACCACGACGACCATTTCATGGTGCTGAAAGAAGGGGGAGCTCGAGGGGGAAACGTCGTTTCCCCCTCGAATTGAGTCCGTCCGATGTCGAAGTCACTCTTACTTTCCGTGGCCCGTCGAGCAGTTCCCGCAGGACTGGTCGTCGCCGCGGCTCTCGCGGATAGCTCTGGCTCCCGCCCCGTCGCCCTCTACGCGCTGCTGGCGCTTGTTCCGGTGGCGGCCGTGGTCGCGCTCGGCGTTTATGGGGACCTCCTTGAGCGCCCAGGGACGCCGGACGAGGAGGCTCCCCGCCGCCTGCAGGCGATCCTCTGGGGCCTTCTGATGGCTCTTGCAATCGCTGGTGCCGCGGCGCGAGCGCCCGCGATCGGCGAGGGAGTCGTGCCGGGGCTCGCCGTCACGGCCCTCATCGGCTGCCTGATCGTCCTCTGCGTCGAGGGCGTCGTCGAGCTCGTCGCGCAGGCGCGCCAGCGGCCGGTGCGACGGCCCCGCGTGACGCTAGAAGGGTAGGAAGCTCGTCGCGTTTCTCGCGAGGTCGATCATCGGCTGCACCGCGAAGAACGAGCCGACGGCTACCACGAGCGAGAGCCCGACCGATGCCGTGAGCAGGCGCTCCGGCGGCGGCGATCCGCCGATCGGGGCGAGCTGCAGCTCCTCGGTTGGGCGCATGTACATCGCCCGGATCACGGCGAGGTAGTAGTAGAGGCTGACGGCGGTCGCGGCCACGCCGACGATCACGAGCCAGATCCAGCCGCGATCATAGGCGGCGGCAAAGGCATAGAACTTCCCGACGAAGCCACCGGTCAGCGGGAGACCGGCGAAGCCGAGCATGAAGGCCCACATCGCGACGCCGAGGAACGGCCGCTCCCAACCGAATCCCGCCAGGTTGTCGAGGGTGACCTCCTCCCCCAGCTCGCGCTCGCGCGCGGCCACTACGCCAAAGGCGCCGATCGACGTGGCCGCATAGGGGATGAGGTAGTAGAGGAGCGCCTTGCCGCCGAGCGAGTTGTGGGCCGCAATCGGGATCAGCATGAAGCCGGCGTGCGAGATCGAGGAGTAGGCGAGCATCCGCTTGATGCGCCGCTGGACGAGCGCAGCGAGGTTTCCGACGGCGAGCGACGCGCAGGCGAGCACGGCCACCGCCACCGTCCAGACGTGCGCTTCTTGCGGGAAGGCGGTCACCAGCACGCGGAGCATCAGCACGAGCGCGGCCGTCTTCGTGGCGGCGGACATGAACGCCGTCACGCCGGTCGGCGCCCCCTCGTAGACGTCCGGAGTCCACATGTGGAAGGGCGCCGCCGACGACTTGAACCCGAGCCCGGTCAGCACCATCGCCAGTCCCGCGATCAGGAGCGCATCGCCGGAAAGCCCGAGCGACGCGGTCGCGTGCGCGATCTGGCCGAAACCGATCTCGCCGGTCGCTCCATAGACGAGCGCGGAGCCGAACAGGAGAACGGCGGAGCCGAAGCTCCCCACGATCAGGTACTTCAGGCCAGCCTCGAGCGAGCTCTCGAGGTCGACGTGGATCGCGCACAGGATGTAGAGCGCGATCGAGAACCACTCCAGACCGAGGAAGAGCGTGATCAGGTTGCTCGCGGAGACGAGGAAGATCATTCCGGCGCCCGCGGTCGCGAGCAGCGCGAAGAACTCGCCGGCGTGGCGCCACGCGCCGCGGCCTGAGTAGGAGACCCCGACCGCGGCCAGCCCCGCGCCGGCAATGATCATCTGCGCGAGCGCCGCGAGCCGGTCCCGCTGGATGGCGTCTGAGATCACGCCGTGGCCGTTTGCGCTGTGGGCGAAGAGGATCGCTGCGCAGATGAAGGCGCCGGCGAAGCCGAGCGCACACATGAAGGCCGAGAACGGCTTCTCGGCGCTCTTGGGCACGAGGACGGCCGCCAGCAGCGCGACGGAGGCGGCCGAGAGCAGGGCCAGCTCGGGCGAGAGCGCGAACCAGTCGATGACCGGCTTCGCGATCACGGCGTCATCACCCCGCGGGCGCCGCCGGTCGTGATGTGGGTACCAGCGTTCTCAGCAGTAGCGGGGCAGGTGATCTGGTAGACGGTGGTCTCGGCCCCGTGGATCACCGTCTCCTTGCACCCGAACTTCGTCTGATAGCTCGTCCATCCACGCGCAGAGATGAATTGCGCTGAGACTGCGGGCGTCGCTTTGTTTCCCTCGAACGAGTGGCCGCTGATCGCCGCCGGCCACACCGAGAGCGCGAGCAGGCAGGCGACGAGCGGGACGATCACCCCCAGCTCGGCGGGCCGAAGGTCGAGAGCAGCATCCGTGACGGCGCTCCCGGGATCGCGGTGCAGCACCGCCGAGATCAGCCGCAGCATGTACATCGCCGCGAGGACGATGGCGACGGCGCCGATCACGGCCCAGGCCCACCCCTGCTGGAAGACGCCTGCGAGGATCAGGAACTCGCCCGCAAATGCCGTGGATCCCGGCACGGCGAGAGCGATGATCCCGGTCGTCATCAGGACCGTGGCGAGGATCGGGCGCCCGCGGGCCAACCCGCCGAGGCGGGCAAAGTCGCCGGTCGTCGTACGCCGCTCGATTCCGCCTGCGAGCAGGAAGAGCGCCGCGGAGAACAGTCCGTGGTTGATCATCTGCAGGACGGCTCCGTCGAAGCCGAGGTCGTTGTTCGCCAAGAGCCCGAGGGTGATCAGCCCGAGTTGCGCGAGGCTCGAGTACGCGACCACGCCGCGCACGTCGGGCGCGCGGAACGCGAGGATCGAGCCGTAGACGAGGCTGATCGTCGCCAGCACCAGGATCGTGACGCGGAAGTCGTGGATCGGATCCGGGAACTTGGGAATCGCGATGCGGAGGAACCCGTAGACGGCGGCCTTCGAGACCACGCCCGATAACACCGCCGCGACCTCGGGCGAAGACTCGCGGTAGGTGTCCGGCAGCCAGCCGTGGAAGGGGAAGAGCGGCGCCTTGACCGCGAAGGCGGCGGCGAAGCCGAGGAAGATCCACGTGCTTCCGCTCGTCCCGCTGTGGACGAGGTCGAACGTCCCCTGGGAGAGGCCGAAGACGATGATCGACGCCAGCATCAGCAGCGACCCCGCCATCGTGTAGATGACGAACTTGAGCGTCGCGCCCAGCCGTCCGGCCCCGCCCCAAACGCCGATGAGGACGTAGAGCGGGATCAGCATCCCCTCCCAGAACGCGTAGAAGAGGAGCAGGTCTTGCGCGGCGAAGACGCCGACGACCGCTCCGGTCAACAGCAGCATCAGGCCGAAGTAGGCGCGCGGCCGCTCGCGCCCGGCCCAGAACGCGTAACCGATCGCGCAGGCCATTACGACGACGGTCAGGCCGGTGAGCCACAGCGAAAACCCGTAGAAGCCGACGTGATAGGAGACCTTCAGGTCGCTGAACCAGCTGGTCTGCTGCTCGAACTGGAGGCCCTGCGAGAAGTGGAAGCGGGCGACGGCGTCGATCCAGAAGCCGACCTCGACCAGGCTGACGAGGACCGCGAACGAGGCAGTCGCGAAGCGAGACAGCGGCAGCAGCCAGATCACGAGCGCGCCCGCGATCGGGAGCAGGATCAGGATCGTGGCGAGGGAGCCCGTCATCGCACGGCCACGAAGACCACGGTCAGGACGACGACCCCGGCGGCGATCGCGAGCGCGTAGGTGCGGACAAGCCCGGTCTGGACGCGGCTCGTCTCGCCGCCCGCCCGGCGGAACGTCGCGGCGATCTCACCCACGGAAGCGAGCACGATCGGCGCCTCGATCAGCCTCATCGACCCTCGCGCGAGCAGGACCGCCGGGCGGTAGAAGAGCAGGTCGTAGGCCTCGTCGAAGTAGAACTTGTGCTCGAGCAGAGCCTGCAGCCGCGGCGCGTGGGGAACCGAGACGCGCCGGCGCGAGTAGACGAGCCACGCGATCGCGACGCCGAGCCCGCCCGCCGCGACCGCCGCGATGCTCGAGACAGCCTCCTCCGTCCCACTCGCCTCCACGAGCGGCCTCGCGACCGGATCGAGCCAGTGCGCGATCGGCGTCCAGACGCCGGCGAACTGGATCCAGCCGCCGATCGCCGCAAGCACGGCCAGCACCGCGACGGTCGACCCCATCGAGATCCCGACCACGTCGCGGCGGAGCGCATGGAAGTGCTCGCGGACGAAGCCCGACGGCTCGCCCCCGAAGACCATGAAGAGCATCCGGAACGTGTAGAGGCCGGTCAACAGCGCTCCCGCGATTCCCACCGCCCAGAGCACGTCGCCGTAGGCGCCGTGGTCGAGCGCGCCGGCGAGGATCGAGTCCTTGGAGAAGAAGCCCGAAAACGGCGGAATCCCCACGAGGGCGAGCGACCCGATCAGGAAGGCGACGTACGTCTTGGGCAGGTAGCTGCGGAGGCCGCCCATCCTGCGCATGTCCTGCTCGGCCGCGAGCGCGTGGATGACGATCCCGGCGGCCATGAACAGCAGCGCCTTGAAGAAGGCGTGCGTCATCAGGTGGAACATCCCGCTTCCGTAGGCGCCGATCCCCGCGCCGAGGAACATGTAGCCGATCTGGGACATCGTCGAGTAGGCGATGACGCGCTTGATGTCCACCTGCACAAGCGCGATCAGCCCCGCCAGCAGGATCGTGCCCGCGCCGAGACCGGCGGCCAGGTCCTGCACGACCGGCGCGAGCTCGAACAGCGCGTGCGTGCGGACGATCAGGTAGACGCCCGCTGTGACCATCGTGGCCGCATGGATGAGGGCGCTGACAGGGGTCGGGCCCTCCATCGCATCGGGAAGCCAGGTCTGGAGCGGAAGCTGCGCCGACTTCGCGACGGCGCCCCCGAGCAACCCGAGCGCGACCAGGTTGACGACCCAGTGGTTGGAGGCGAGATCCTGAGCGCGGGTGAACGAGAGAGCGAAGTCGAGCGTGCCGGTGTGCTGGATGAGCAGGAAGAGCGCCAGGGCGAAGGTCGCGTCGCCGAGCGCGTTCATGATGAAGGCCTTCTTGGCGGCGGCGACCGCCGCCTCGCGGTGGTGCCAGAAGCCGATCAGGAGGTACGACGAGAGACCGACGAGCCCCCAGCCGGCGAGCAGCAGCACGAGGTTCCCCGACTGGACGAGGAGCAGCATCGAGAACACGAAGAGCGCCATGTACGCGAAGTAGCGGCGCTCCTCGTCGTCGCCGTCCATGTACCCGATCGAGTAGGCGACTATCAGGAAGCCCACTCCGGCGACGATCAGCATCATGAAGACCGAGAGCGGGTCGACCAGGATGCGCATTCCGAAGTGGAGGTCGCCCGCGCTCAGCCAGGTCCAGAGGGTCGAGGCGTGTGAGCGATCGTCCGGCGGCTTGCCCCAAAGGAGCGCGAAGCTGACGGCGGCCGCCGCGAAGGAGGCGAGCACCGATGCGGAGGCGACGTAGCCGGCGCCCCGCCGCGTCAGCCGCCGTCCAGCCAGCGTGATCGCCAGCGCGGCCGCGAGAGGGCTGCCGAGGCAGATCCAGGCGCTAACGATCATCCGCGCAGGATTGAGAGCTTGTCCACGTCGAGAGGGAGCTTGCGGCGCGCGATCGCGACGATCAGGCCAAGCCCGACCACCACCTCAGAGGCGGCGACCGCCATCACCGCGAGCGCGAAGATCTGACCGTCGTGGTTGCCGATGTGGCGGGCCATCGCGATCAGGGCCAGGTTGCCGCCGTTCAGCATGATCTCGAGCGAGAGCAGGACGATCAGCGGGCTGCGGCGGACGAGGACGCCGAGCGCTCCCGTCGCGAACAGGAACGCCGCAACTGCCAGATACCAGGCAACCTCAGGGCCCTTCATGTCCCTGGCCGCCCTTCGCTCCCGTCCGGCGAAGCCGGACTCCGCGACGGGCTGACGCCGCTGGCGGCAGGATGCTGCGCTCGCAGAGCTTGCGCGTACTGAGATGTACTGCGCTGCGCGCTGCTCGCTTGCCTCCTTGGCCAGCAGCGCCCCAGGAACATGAGGAGCATCACTCCGCGCTACCCCAAGGGCCGCGGCGGGCATGACTTCCGAGCACGACACCGCCGACCGCGGCCACGAGCAGGACGATCGACGTGATCTCGAAGGCGAGCAGGTGGTTGGTCAGGAACGCGCGCCCGATCGCCGCCGGGCTGCCGAAGGAGCCGGTCACCGAGGCCTCGTGCGAAAGGCGCCCCCCCGCTTTGAGCCCGATCACGATCACGATCTCCACCAACAGCGCACCGGCCGCTGTCGCGGCCGCGACCGATTGCCAGCTCGGCCCGCCCGCCCAGGGCGTATCGGCCTGCCCGCCGAGATAGGCGATCACGAACAGGAACATCACGACCACCGAGCCCGCATAGATCATCACCTGCGCGGCCGCGACGAACTCGGCCGAAAGCAGCAGGTAGAGGACTGCGAGCGAGCCCAGGTTTCCGATCAGCGCGAGCGCCGAGTAGAACGGGTTCGAGAACGAGACGACCGCGATGCCCGAAGCGAGGCACGCGAAGGCCGCGCCGACCCACACGACCCAGACAAGGGCATTCGCGGCGGAGGCGACGATCACCCCGTAACCCCCTTGTGCTCCAGTGAACAAGCAAGCCGGTTTGTGGACTGGAGCACAAGGCTCGGCCGGCGACGGTTGGTCACGCGTGATCCTTGTAGTAGGGAATGGGCGTGTCGTAGAGCTCGCGGTCGGCGACCGGGACGCGCTTGATCGGCTCGGCGAGCAGCATGTCCTTCGTGTAGATCAGGTCGTCCCGCGAGTACTCGGACAGCTCGAACTCCTGCTCGAGCGTGATCGCGTCGAAGGGGCAGGCCAGCTCGCAATAGCCGCAGAAGATGCAGCGCGAGAGATTGATCTCGTAGATGCGCGCGTACCGCTCGCCGGCGGAGACGCGGTTGTCCGCGGTGTTCTCGGCGGCAACGACGCGGATGCAGTCGGCCGGGCAGGCGGCGGCGCAGAGCGAGCAGCCGACGCATTTCTCGAGGCCGTTCTCGTACCGCCAGAGCCGGTGCCGGCCGCGGAAGCGCGGATAGAGCGGCCGCTTGTACTCGGGGTACTGCTGGGTGATCGGCTTCTTGAAGATCTGTCCGAAGGTGACCCCGAACCCCTTGAGTGTCTCCAGCGGCTGCGGGCTCATACCGCCACCACCACGGCCGCGGTCACGAGCGCGTTCAGGGTCGCGACCGGCAGCAGAACCTTCCAGCCGAGTCGCATCAGCTGGTCGTAGCGCAGGCGCGGCAGCGTCGCCCGCAGCCAGATGAAGACGAACAGGAAGCCTGCAAGCTTGAGCACGAACCAGATCGGGCCCGGAAGGAACGGACCGCTCCAGCCGCCGAAGAAGAGCGTCACCCCGAGGCCCGAGAGCGTGATCATGTTGATGTACTCGGCAGTCGAGAAGAGGCCGAAGCGCATGCCGCTGTACTCGGTGTGGTAGCCGGCGACGAGCTCGGTTTCGGCCTCGGGGAGGTCGAACGGCGGGCGGTTCGTCTCGGCGATCCCCGCGATGAAGAAGACGACCAGGCCGACGAGCTGCGGGCCCACGAACCAGGTCACCTCCTGCTGGCGGTGGACGATGTCCACGAGCGAAAGCGACCTACCCATGATCACGACGCCGAGGACGGAGAGCGCCAGCGAAACCTCGTACGAGACCATCTGCGCGCACGTCCGCATCGACCCGAGCAGCGAGTACTTCGACTCACTCGCCCAGCCGCCGACAACGAAGGCGTAGATCCCGAGCGAGCCGAGCGCGAACAGGAGGATTAGCGAGATCGGAACGTCCACGAGCCAGCCGCCGACGAAGTAGCCACCGATGTCCCAGCCCGGCCCGAACGGGATCACGCTGAAGGCCGCGAGCGCGGTGATCCCCGCCACCGCGGGCGCGCCGATGTAAAGGAGGTCGATCGCGGCCGCGGGGAAGAAGTGCTCCTTGCGCAAGAGCTTGACGAGGTCGGCGATCGGCTGCAGGAGCCCGAACGGCCCGGCCCGGTTGGGACCGTAGCGCTGCTGCATCCGGCCGATGAGCTTGCGCTCGAGCCAGGTCATGTACGCGAACGCGCCCATGACCAGGTTGATGACGATCAGGGCCTTGATCAGATCTATCCACCAGGGTTCGGGTCTCACAGGCGGCTCACCTCCACCCCGGCCTCCAGGTCGCGGACGTGCTCCTCGGCCGCCCGTACGACGCCGGCCTTCAGCCGCCGGTTGATCCGCGCTCGAAGCTCGACCGAGGTGCCGTTCGAGCTGACCTTGACCGCGTCTCCGTTGGAAACTCCACGGGCCGAAGCATCGGCGGACGAAAGCTCGATCTCGGGCTCGGGGCGCTGGAACTCGAGCTCGGGCACCCGCTCGACCGCCGGGCCGGAGAAGAGCGCGCGGTAGCGCACGAGCTGCAGCGGCCCCCCGCCGGCGGTGCCCGTCGCTGCCGCAGGAGCGCTCTTCGCCTCGCCGGCGGCCGCGCGCGACGGAAGCGAGGCGCGCTCGCCGACCTCGCCGAAGGGGATCCCGCCGTAGACGCGCTCGGACACCTCGGCGAACACGTCGGGCGCGTGTGGGGACAGCTCGACGCCGAAGCGCCCGGCCAGCTTCGCGATCCAGGCCAGCTCGTCCGGGCCGGACGGGATGACCGCACGGCGAAGCCGCTGGAGGCGCCCCTCGAGGTTGACGTACGTGCCGTCGCGCTCGAGATACGAGGTGCCCGGAAGGACGAGGTCGGCCCAGCCGCGGACGAGCCGCTCGAACATCGTGATCGCGAGCACGCGCTCGGCCTGCTCCGCCATTGCGCGGACGTTGGGATCGGCGGCGGCCTCGTCGCCCGAGACGACAAGGAGCTTCACCGGCTCCGGGTTGCTTGGCGACTCGTCGGCGGCGGCGGCCCACGCATCGGAGACGCCGCGAGCGTTCGGAGTCGCAGGAAGATGGAAGGCGCCCGAGCCCTCCTTCTCAGCGAGGCCGAGCTCGGCCGCGAGCGTGGCGACCGTCACACCGCCGTGGCTTCCAAGCCCCGACCAGACAAGAACGACCCGATCGACCTCCCGCAGGCGTGGCGCGAGCTTACGAAGCTCCTTCGCGGCCGCTCCGGGCGCGGCCGGCTCGGTGCCGTCGACGCCGACCCTGACGATCTCCGCCCCGTTTCGCCGGGCGGCCTTTATCCAGAGATCGACGACCGGAGCGCGCTCGGCCACGGGCTCGTCGCCCAGCACGACTACAGCCTGGGCATCGCGGATCGCCGACAAGGGCAGACGGAACGGGTCGAGCGCGTCGCTCGTCTCCTCCGGAAGGACGGCGGTATGCGCGCCCAGCCCTAGCCGTAGGAGCTTGCCGAGGGCATAGGCCGTCTCCACGGTCTCGGACCCCGAGAGCGCCGTGAGGATCTGGCCTTGTGCTCCAGTGAGCAAACTCTCGGCCTCGTCCAGGGCGTCGTCCCAGGAGATCTCCTCGAAGCCGCGGCGGCGGACGCGCTTGAGCGGGTCGGCGATCCGGTCCGCAGCGCGAAGGTGCCCGAAGGCGAACCGGCCCTTGTCGCACAGCCAGCCCTCGTCCACCTCGGGGTGGTTCCGCGACAGGATCCGCGCCACCTTGCCCTCGCGCGTCGTGGCGCTGATGTTGCAGCCGACCGGGCAGAGGCCGCAGACGCTGGGCACGTTCTGGATCTCCCACGGGCGCGCGAGGAAGCGGTACTGCGTTGAGGTGAGCGCGCCGACCGGGCAGAGCTCGATCACGTTGCCGGAAAAGGGCGCACGATAGGGCTCGTCCTCGAAAGTCGCGATGATCGACTGCGAGCCGCGGTTGCGGGCGATCAGGCGGCCGTCCTCGGCCACGCTCTCGGAGAAGCGCGTGCAGCGGTAACAGAGGATGCAGCGCTCCCGGTCGAGGGCGATCAGCGGGCTGATCGGGATCGGCTTGTCGAAGGTGCGCTTGGGAAAGAGCATGCGCGTCTTCCCGGGGCCGTAGCGAAAGGTGAGATCCTGGAGCGGGCACTCGCCGCCCTTGTCGCAGACGGGGCAGTCGAGCGGATGGTTGACGAGGATGAATTCGAGGACGGCGTTCTGCGCCTCGGCCGCTTTCTCCGAGGCTTGCGCGGTGCGGACGATCATTCCGTCCTGTGCCGTCATCGTGCAAGCGGCCATAGGCTTCGGCATCCCCTCGACGTCGCAGAGGCACATGCGGCAGGCGCCGACGGGAGCACCGAGCCGCGGCTCGTAGCAGAAAATCGGGATCTCGATGCCGGCCTGAAGCGCCGTTTCGACGAGCCCGGTGCCGGCGGGCACTTGGACCTCGCGCCCGTCGACGGTGACGGTGACCAGCTCGGGCGCGCTCAAGACGGCACCTCCGCGGTCGGATGATGCGCATGCTGATCGACCGGCGCGAACACTCCCTCGAGCGAGGACTCGCCCTTGTAGGGGCAGCCGCCCTCGTCGAGGTGCCGCTGGAACTCGTCGCGGTACTTGCTGACGTACTCCACGACAGGCCCCGCGGCGAAGTCGCCGAGCGCGCACAGGCACTTCCCGAGCATCCGGTCGCAGACCGACAGCAGCAGGTCGAGCTCGGCCTGCTCGGCGCGCCCCTCCTCGATCTTGCGCAGAAGCTGCACCATCCAGCGCGTCCCCTCTCGGCACGGCGTGCACTTCCCGCACGACTCGTGCATGTAGAACTGGGACGAGCGCAGCGCGAGCTGCACCATGCAGGCGCGGTCGTCGATCACGATCACCGCGGCCGCGCCGAGTTGCGACCCCGCCTCCGCGACCGAGTTGAAGTCGAGCGCCGTGTCGATCTGATCGGGCGTCATCACCGTCGTCGACGAGCCGCCGGGGATGATCGCCTTCAGCTCGCGCCCGTCCGGAATGCCCCCGCCGACGTCGTAGATCAGCTCCCGCAGGCGCGTTCCGAGCTCGAGCTCGTAGTTGCCCGGGCGCTCGATGTTCCCCGAGAGAGAGAAGACGACGGTGCCGGGCGACGGCTCCGGCCCGATCGACGCGTACCACTTCCCGCCCTTCTCGATGATCGTCGGCACCGTGGCGACGGTTTGCACGTTGTTGATCAGCGTCGGAGACCCGTAGAGGCCGCTGACCGCCGGGAACGGAGGTCGTGGACGCGGCTGGCCGCGCTTGCCCTCGAGGGACTCGAGCAGCGCCGACTCCTCACCGCAGATGTAGGCGCCCGCACCCCGGTGGAGAACGATCGTCACGTCACCGAGCAGACCGGCGTCACGCACCTCGTCCAGCGCCGCCCGCATCACCTCGAAGACGTCGATGTACTCGCCCCGCAGGTAGATGAAGACGTTCTGGGATTCGATCCCGTGGGCCGTGATCAGGCAGCCCTCGATCAGCCGGTGCGGGTTGCGCAGCATGATCTCGCGGTCCTTGAACGTGCCCGGCTCGGACTCGTCCGCGTTCACGCAGAGGTAGGTCGGCTTGCCCGTGCCCTTGGCGAGGAAGCTGGCTTTCCTCCCCATCGGGAACCCTGCGCCGCCGCGGCCGCGCAGGTTGGAGGCGATGAGCTCGTCGACGATCTTCTGCGGTTTCAGCCGCCGCGCCTTGGCGAGCGACTTGTAGCCGCCGGTGCGCTGGTACTCCGCCAGCTTCGTCAGGTCGTGCTCATCTGCGCCCGCGAGCGTGATTTCTCTAAGCCCCATTGCGCAGCTCCTCGACGATCGCGGGGACATCGTCGACGCCCACCGGCTCGCGGTAGCGCCCGTCAACTGTGACGACGACTGCCCGGCCACAGCCGCCAGCGCACTCGATCGTCCGCAGAGTCACCTCGCCGTCCTCGGACGTTTCGCCCGGCCGAACGCCCAGCTCGCGCGTGAAGGCCTCGAGCACCTGCTGCGCCCCGACGAGCGCGCACGAGATATTGGTGCAGACCTCGACTACATGGCGGCCGACCGGCTCGAGATGGAGCATGTCGTAGAAGGAGGCGACGGCCTGGCAGTAGGCCGGGGTGACGTCGAGCGCTTCAGCCACCTCGCGGAGCGCCTCGGGCGGGAGCCAGCCGTCGTGGCGCTCCTGGGCCAGGCGCAGGGCAGGCAGGATCGCCGAGTGGCGGTCCGGATACTCGGCCCGCAGCTCCTGGACCTCGTCGTAGAAGGTCGTCACCGGTCGACCTCGCCCATGACCGTGTCCAAAGAGCCGACGATCGCGATCAGGTCGGCGACGAGCGCGTCGGACATGCAGGTCGCGGTCGCCTCGAGTGCGACGAACGAGGGCGCGCGGAACTTGACTCGCCAAGGCTTCGGCCCGCCGTCGGAGACGACGTAGCAACCGAGCTCTCCGCGCGGCGACTCGACGGCGACGTAGACCTCGCCCTCCGGGACGCGGTAGCCCTCGGTGACGATCTTGAAGTGGTGGATGAGCGACTCCATCGAGGTGTGGAGCTCGTGCCTCGGCGGCAGCACAACCCGTCGGTCGTCCACGATCCACGGCTCGCCCTGCATCTCCTCGAGGCGATCGAGGCACTGATCGACGATCCGTGTCGACTGGCGCATCTCGTCCATGTGCACCCGGTAGCGGTCGTAGACGTCTCCGGCGGGATAGACCGGGACGGCGAAGTCGATCTCGTCGTAAACGAGATACGGATCGGCCTTACGCAGGTCCCAGTCGACGCCGGAGCCGCGCAGCACCGGGCCTGACTGGCCGAGTGCGATCGCGTCGGCGGCCGAGAGAAGCCCGATCCCGACCGTCCGCGCAAGCCAGATCCGGTTGCGGTCGACGAGCGCCTCGTACTCGTCCACGGCGCCCGGCATCCGCCCGACGAACTTGCGGCACTCCGGGAAGAAACCCGCTGGGATGTCCTCCGCCAGCCCGCCGGCCTGGAAGTAACGCGTGTGCATGCGCGTGCCGCAGGCAAGCTCGAACAGGTCGAGGATGCGCTCGCGCTCGCGAAAGCAATACCAGAACATCGAGATCGCTCCAAGCTCGAGCGCGGCAGTCGCGAGCCAGACGAGATGCGAGTGGACACGATTCAGCTCGCACAGGAGAACGCGCATCCACGACGCCTTGCGAGGAACCTCGAGCCCGAGCAGCTTCTCGATCGCGAGCACGAAGACGAGCTCGTTGGCCTGGAAGGAGAGGTAGTCGATCCGTTCCGGGTAGGTGATCGCCTTCCACCAGGTCTTCTGCTCCATGTTCTTCTCGAAGCCGGTGTGCAGGTAGCCGATCACCGCCCGGAGGCCGACGACCTTCTCGCCGTCGAGGTCGACCACGAGCCGCAGCACGCCGTGGGTGGAAGGATGGTTGGGCCCGAAGTTGACCTGGAGGATGTCGCCCTCGTCCCGCAGCGCCGGAGGGACCTCGAGGATGGTCGGGATCGGCGAGGGGATCCGCGTTTCCTCGTAGATCAGCGGTTTTTCCGGCGCGACGGCCATCTACTCCTCGCCCGAGAACCGGACCGGCTCGCCGCCGATCGGATAGTCCTTGCGCAGCGGGTGCCCTTCCCAATCGTCGTCCATGATGATTCGCACGAGGTTCGGGTGCCCGTCGAAGCGGATCCCCATCAGGTCGTAGGCCTCGCGCTCGTGCCAGTCGGCGGTCGGCCAGACCGAGACGACGCTCTCAACCGTGTCGCCGTCGTCGAGCCAGACCTGCACGCGGACCCGGGGCGCGCCCTCTTGCAGCGCCAGCAGGTGGTAGTTGACGGCGAAGCGCTTTGGCCTCGGCGCGGGCAGCCGAGCGAGGCCCCACGAGCCCGGCGAGTTGATGTCGCGTCCGGCCGTCGTGCCCTGGTAGCCGGCAACGCGTGAAGGCGAATCCGCCCAGCCGAGATAGTCGGTCGCGCTGATGTCGGCCAGGAAGTCGAAGCCCTCCTCGTCGCGCAGGTGGGTACAGGCCTCGACCAGCCGGGCGGGATCGACGACGAGCGTCGTCTCGCCGTAGGCCTCCCCGGTCTCCACGAGCCCGGGCACACCCTCGTATGTCACGACGCGACTCCGCGGATGTCGTAGGCCGGCGGGACGCCCGCCTTGATCTTCTCCTGCAGCCGGACGATGCCCTCGACGAGCGCCTCCGGCCGCGGCGGACAGCCGGGCACGTGGACGTCGACCGCGACGATCTTGTCCACTCCCTGCAGCACCGAGTAGTTGTTGAACATTCCCCCGGAGGAGGCGCAGGCGCCCATTGCGATCACCCACTTGGGCTCGAGCATCTGGTCGTAGATCTGGCGCAGCGGCGCGGCCATCTTGTGCGCCACCCGCCCGGAGACGATCAAAAGGTCGGCCTGGCGCGGCGAAGAGCGGAAGACCTCGGCGCCGAAGCGCGCGATGTCGTACCGCGACGAGACGATCGCCATCATCTCGATCGCGCAGCAGGCAAGGCCAAAGGTGTCCGGCCAGATCGAGCTTCCCTGCGCCCAGGCGACCGCCTTCTCGACCGTCGTCAGCATCAGCTTGTCCTCGAGCTCGCCGAGCTCGTTCTCGAACACCCCGGGGCCCTTCCCCTGCCAGAGGACCCGCTCGCTCTTCAGGCCGTAGTCGGCCAGACGCTTCTTGCTCATGGGGCGACCTCTGCCCCATGAGCTGGGGAGGGGGCGTGGGGGAACCGGGGGGTTCCCCCACCCCAGGTTCTAAGAAGGGGGCCCGTGGGGGAAACATGGTTTCCCCCACGGGAGCTCGCCCAAGGCGAGCGACCTACTGCCACTCGAGCGCCCCCTTGCGCCAGATGTAGACATAGGCGAGAGCGAGGATCGCGATGAAGAAGGCGAGCTCGGCGAAGCCGAACCACGCCAGGGCGTGCAGCACGACCGCCAGTGGGTAGAGGAAGACGATCTCGATGTCGAAGACGATGAAGAGCATCGCCGTGAGGTAGAAGCTGATCGTGAAGCGCTGCTCAGGGGGCGGGCCCGTCGAGACGCCGGACTCGAAGGGGATGGTTCGCGCCCGCGTTCGCCGGCTCGGACGGGTGGCGATGAGGAAGGACAGCGCGACCATCGAGGTCGGAATCGCGACGGCGAAGAGTCCATAGATCAGGAACGGGAGCCACCTGTCGAGCATCGCCGGGCACCACCAACCGTTCGTCGTCGCCGCCGGAAATCGGACGTTAGCATGGGTCGCACGAAGCGGGCCGGAAACCGCTCTACGATGCTGGCAGCGGCTGTTACAAAGTCGACCATTTCCGGCGACGGGGCGGCGCGATTTCGACGGCCGTCCGCATTGCTACACTGGCCGCATGGAGATTGCCGAGCGCCCGACGACGCTGATCTCGCTGAGCGAGACGGCGGCGGCGAAGATCAAGGAGCTGATCGCCGAGGAAGAGGAGGTCGCGGTCCTGCGCGTGGCCGTGCAAGGCGGCGGCTGCTCAGGCTTCGAGTACGCGCTCGGTTTCGACCGCGGGCCGCAGGAGGGCGATCACGAGCTCGACCTGCACGGCGTCCCGGTCGTCATTGATCCGTTCAGCGCTCCGTATCTGGAGGGCGCCACGATCGACTTCCTGACCGGGATCCAAGAGTCGGGCTTCAAGATCGAGAACCCGAACGTCACCGCCTCGTGCGGTTGCGGCCACTCGTTCCAGGTCGAAGAGGGCGAGGCGCCGGCGGACACCGCGGGCGGCTGCGGCTCTGGCTGCGCTCACTAGACTCGCTCTAGTTGCCCGCGAACGACGTCGTCGACATCACCATCCTCGGGGCCGGCCCCTCAGGGCTCGCAGCCGCGTACTACGCCGGGCACCGCGACGCCTCCGTCCGCATCATCGAGAGTCTCGAGCAGCTCGGCGGACAGGTAGCGGCCGTCTATCCCGAGAAGCACGTCTACGACGTCGCCGGGCATCCGAAGATCCTCGGCCAGGCGCTCGTCGACCTCTGCGCCGAGCAGGGCCTCCAGTACGGGGCCGATGTCCTCCTGGGAGAAGAGGTGCAGTCGTTCGAGCGGGTCAGCCAGGACGGCGAGGAGCTGCTCGCGGTGGGCACGACCAAGGGAGGCCCGTACCTCTCGCGGGCCATGATCATCACCGCCGGGCACGGAGCCTTCGAGCCCCGCAAGCTCGGCGTCGACGGGATCGACGAGTGGGAGGGCCGCGGGCTCCACTACTTCGTGCGCGAGAAGGAGGTCTTCCGCGACAGCCACTGCGTTATCGTCGGCGGCGGCGACTCCGCGCTCGACTGGACGCTCGGGCTCCAGGACACGGCGGCGCATCCGATCGCCCTCGTCCACAGGCGCGACCGCTTCCGCGCGCTCGAGTCGTCGGTCAACGAGGCTCAGGCGCTCGAGCAGGAGGGGCACGTCCGCATCCTCACGCCGTACGAGGTGCGGGAGATCCACGGCGACGGAGAGATCAAGGCCGTGACCGTCGAGAACACCGAGTCGAACGAGCTCGAGCAGGTGGAGTGCGACGCGCTGATCACGCTGCTCGGCTTCCACTCGCACCTCGGCGCGATCGCCGAATGGGGGCTCGAGCTCGAGGGCAAGCGCCAGATCAGGATCGACCCGATGACCTGCGAGACCAATCTGCCCCAGGTCTTCGCGGCCGGCGACGTCGCCGGCTATCCCGGGAAGATCACGCTGATCACCATCGGCATGGGAGAAGCAGCGGTCGCGGCCAACAACGCGATCGCGCAGATCCGGGGCGAAAAAGTCCAGCCGAAGTACTCGACGGACTGAGCTTCGGGCGCTGTTTTCGCCCTCGGCCGTCGTTACAGAATTGGCGCGAACGCGTGTCCCACGCGTGCGTCTTTTCTCGATAGCGTCATAAGAGGGAGGCGGGCGGGCGTACCCCTATCTATCCGCAGGAAAAGGGCTCGGGGCAAAGCACGCCGATACACTCGCCACGTGAGTGCGAGCGAGACGCAGAGGGAGCTTTGGGGCGCCGAGACCCGCAAGGCGATCGCGAACTTTCCCGTCTCCGGCGAGCCGATCCCCGCTCCCGTGGC
>WNGF01000720.1_pt1 | contig 48766 bp, 51 predicted proteins | sample 5400641 | NCBI WGS metagenome assembly WNGF01 (sample SAMN13153371, study PRJNA577476) | soil metagenome | isolation source: 80 cm soil or saprolite under grassland replicate 2 | place: USA:California | collected 2016-06-15 | reverse complement strand
CCGGCCGAAGCGGGCGACCGGACTCGAACCGGCTTCCTTCAGCTTGGAAGGCTGATGTGCAACCAGTTACACCTCGCCCGCGCAGTTGCCGTCGATTATAGGTTCGGCCTTGCGGCCCAACCCACGACGGGATCAGCGCGTGCGCCAGGCGAAGACGACCGTGTAGGTCTCGAACTTGCGGTCGGGGAGGCTCGCCTTCGGGGTGCCCCACCCCACTCCGACTCCGACATCGCGGAAGCGGCGCTTGAGGAGGTTGCGGCGGTTGAAGCCCGAGCGCAGCCAGCGCCTGATCATCTCGCGCGGAGTGTTGTCGTAGCCGAGGTTCTCGGCGAAACGAAATCTCCTGTAGCCATGCGTATAGCCGGTCCGCTTCACGCGGCGGCCCAGGCCCGGCTCACCGGGGCATCGGTGGCGGAAGCAGTCCTTCGCCAGCATCGCGTCGGTGTGGTGCTGGGCGGCGCGCTCGAGGCGCCCATTCGAGTCGAGCTTGTGGAGACCGCGGCTTCCCCGCTCGTGGTTCACGAGGCAGGCCATCGCCTTGCGGAGCTTGCCCAGCGAGACCTGGTGCGTATGCGCCCCGGCGTGAGGACACGAAGCGCTGGCGGTTGTCAACCCCGCGCCCGCGGCCAGCACGAGGCTGAGCACGAGCGTTAGACCGCCGAGCCAAAGCAGCCCCGCGGCTCTTTGGCCTCCCTGCGTCAGCCGGTCCCTGGCCATCGACCGGGAGACTAGCGGCGACACGACGACAGCGGGGGACCGAGGAATCGAACCTCGAGCGACGGTTTTGGAGACCGCCATGTTTCCGTTACACCAGTCCCCCGAGGGGAGTCGGAGTCTAGATGCGGGCGAAGGGACTCGAACCCCCACGCTCTTTCGAGCACCAGGTCCTAAGCCTGGCCTGTCTACCAGTTCCAGCACGCCCGCTGGCCGTGAAAGACCGCGTGGTTGCGGCGAAAAGAACTGTCGCGCGCGGTCGCAGAAGATTCTAGACTTGCCGTCGATGGAGGTCACGAGCGTCAGGCCCGGGTACGAGCTCTGGCGGCCCAACAGGGAGAAAGCCGAGACCAAGACGACGAAGGCGATCGTCGCGTTCGTGCTGCTCGTCTCCGCCGGGCTGCTCGTCGTGATCACGATCGGCGGCTGGCCGCGGCTCGAGGGCGCAAGCGTCGGCGTCGCGACGCTGCTCTGGGCCGCTCTCTACGTGCTGTTCGCGCTCCTGGTCGTGCGCTGGAACCGCGGCATCCTCCCGGTGGCATCGGCGCTGGCAGTCATCCTCGCGATCTTCGCCGCAATCGCCGCGCCCGCCTGGTTTGCCCGCTCCAAGGACGGGCTCAGCCCTCCCCCGCTGCCGGATGACCTCCTCGGGCTGCTGACCATCCTGGTCATCCCGGTGCAGCTTCTCCTCATCGCCGTCGCGATGGTCGGGTTCAACCAGAACTGGCACGTCGAGGAGGAGCGGCCGGTCGGCGGCACCCCTCTGCCGGGCGAGGACGAAGACCGCTAGAAGAGCTGCGGCTGAGGCTCGCGCGGCTCGATCAGGTGCGGGCCGTCCTCGCGAACGTCGTTCACCCAATCCCCCACCTCGCGCGCCACGAGCAGGTCCTCGGGTGCCGGCGCAAGAAGCTTCCGAAGATCCTCCTCTGAGGCATCGGGGTCCAGCCAGGGCGCTTCCGTGTCGGGCTCCAAGACGACCGGCATCCGGTCGTGGATTGGCCGGATCAACCCGTTCGGGTCGCAGGTGACGATGGCGCAGCTGTGCAGCTCGCCGGGGCCGTCGCGCGCGGGCAGCGCCGCCCAGATCCCCGCGAACGCGAACAGCTCGCCGTCCGGGAGGCTGATCCAGATCGGCGTCTTGCCGCGCTCGTCGTCGCGCCACTCGTAGAACCCGTCGGCCGGGATCAGGCAGCGCCGCTCGCGGAACGCCTCGGTGAACGCCGGCTGGCTCTCGAGCGTCTCCGCACGGGCATTGATCAGCGGAGGACCCGAGCGCCGCTCCGCCCAGCGGCCGGGAACCAGTCCCCACCTCAGGCGGCCGAGGTCCCGCCGTCCGTCGTCGCGGCGGCGAACCGCAAGCACCGGATCCGTTGGGGCGATGTTGTAGCGCGCCTCCTCCTCGACCTTCGCCGACTCGTCGAGATGGAACCGCGCGCGGATCCGCCGCGGGTCGGGGTCGGTGAGCGTGTAGCGCCCGCACATCGTCCTTCGAGGCTAGCGGGCGGCAGTCGCGGCAGGCCGTTTGTTTCTCGCCTTGGAATCGTCAAAATGAAGGGACCAGCGGCGGTGGTGCAACTGGCTGACACGCGGCTCTCAAAAGGCCGTGCCCGAAAGGGCTTGTGGGTTCGAGTCCCACCCGCCGCATGCCATCGGCCAAGGCGCCGCTGAGCCTGCCGCGATAATCCACCGCCCGTGGACGCCGCCGCCCGCATGGAAGTGATCCGCGAGCTGTGCTCGTTCGAGGGTCGGCTGGCCGGCACCGACGCGGAGCGGCGGGCGGCGAACTGGCTCGCAAAGCGACTTCGCGACGGCGGCCGCCGCGTCGAGGTGGAGCCCACCTACGTGCACCCCAAGTTCGGGCTCGTGCACGCCGGGCACTGCGCGCTCGGGTTCGCCGGGAGCCTTGCCGCGATCGCCCAGCCCGCCGTCGGCTTCGCGATCTGCCTCGCCGCGGCGCTCTCGATGTATCTCGACCTCAACGCGCGCTTCTACCTTCTACGGCGGCTCTTCTTCCGCCGCGCCTCCCAGAACGTCGTCTCCCGCGGGAGCCGTCCCGAGGCTCCGGCGCGCCTCCTGCTGTGCGCCCACTACGACGCCGCTCGCACAGGGGCATTCTTCCGGCCGAGGACGATCGCCCGGTTCACGCGCCTCGCCCGCATTTCGCCGGTCCCCTTTGGTCCCTTTCGACCGCTGTTCTGGTCGCTCGCGGTCCTCCTCCCCATCCTCGGCGCCCGCATGGCGGGGATCGACTCGGGCGCCATCTCGCTGCTCCAGCTCCCCCCCACGCTGATTTTGTTGGTGGGCGCCTTCGCGCTCACAGACGTCGAGCTCTCCGACGTGGTACCCGGCGCCAACGACAACGCCTCGGGCGTCGCGACGGCGCTGTCGCTGGCCGAGGAGCTCGACGCCGACCCACCCGAAAACCTGGACGTCTGGATCGTGCTCCCCGGCGCCGAGGAGTGCCTGATGGAAGGGATGCGCGCATTTGTGCGGACGTGCGGTAAGGAGCTCGAGCGCGCGGCGACCTATTTTCTGAACCTCGACTCCGTCGGCCGCGGCGACATCCGCTACGTGACCAGTGAGGGCCTCGCGGTCAGCTTTGCGATGGACAGGCGCCTGGTCGAGCTGTGCAGGGCGATCGCCACCGCCGACCACGAGCACGATGGCCGCTTCGCCGCGGAGCCGCTTGCGTGGGGATTCGCGGGCGACGGTCTGCCGATTCGCCTCGCAAAGTTCCCGGTCACGACCATCACCACGCTCCAGCCGGGCGCGCTCTTCGCTGCCAACTACCACCGGCCCGAGGACGTCCCCGAGCGCCTCGACGCCGCGGCGCTGGATCGCGCCCACGGCTTCACGCTCGAGCTGGTTCGTGCCCTCGACCGCGACGTGGGCCGCAGGCTTGGCTGAGCGCCGACCCGCGTATGCGCTCGGCGCCCGACAATGTGCCTGATATAAGCGCCTCGATGGAGAGCACAACCGCCAGCCCCGGGCGCGGCGTGCTCCTGTGGGAGCCTTCGCCCGAGCGCATAGAGCGGGCCACGATGACCCGCTACATGCGCTGGCTCGCCGCTGAGCGCGGGCGCTCGTTCGACGACTACCGCTCGCTGTGGGAGTGGTCCGTGACCGAGCTGGAGGAGTTCTGGGCGTCGATCTGGGACTTCTTCGAGGTTCAGGCGTCCACGCCCTACGCCGAGGTGCTTCCCGAGCGAGCGATGCCCGGCGCCAGGTGGTTTCCCGGAGCCGAGCTCAACTTCGCCCAGCACGTCTTCCGCGGCAAGCGGGACGAGGACGTCGCGATCGTCCACGCCTCGGAGCTCCGCGAGCTCGGCGAGATCTCATGGGGCGAGCTTCGCGAGCAGGTCGCCCAGGTCGCCGGAGGCCTGCGACAGCTGGGGGTCGGGCGCGGCGATCGCGTGGTCGCCTATCTGCCGAACATCCCTGAGACCGTCGTCGCATTGCTCGCGACCGCGAGCATCGGCGCGGTCTGGTCGAGCTGCTCGCCGGATTTCGGTCCGGGCAGCGTCGTGGACCGCTTCGCGCAGATCGAGCCCAAGGTGCTCCTCTGTGCGGACGGCTACCGCTACGGCGGCAAGGACTTTGATCGCATCGAGACCGTCGCGGGCCTCCAAGCTGAGATGCCCACCCTCGTGCACACGGTCGTCGTTCCCTATCTCCGCGCCGAGCCCGATCTCTCGCCGCTTGACGGCGCCATCACCTGGGATGGCCTCCGGGAGAGCGGCGCGAGGGCCGAGCTCGAGTTCGAGCAGGTGGCGTTCGACCACCCGCTCTGGGTGCTCTACTCCTCAGGCACGACCGGGCTGCCGAAGGCGATCGTCCAGGGCCACGGCGGGATCCTCCTCGAGCATCTGAAGAAGCTCCACCTCCACGTCGACGCCCAGGAGGGGGATCGCATCTTCTGGTTCACGACCACCGGCTGGATGATGTGGAACTTCGTCGTCGGCTGCCTGCTGACCCCTGCCACGATCGTGCTCTACGACGGCAGCCCCGGCCATCCCGACATGGGCGTGCTTTGGGACCTGGCGGAGCGTTCCGGCATGACCTGCTTCGGGACCAGCGCCAGCTACGTGGCCGCGTGCATGAAGGCCGGCGTCGAGCCCGGGGCGGGCCGCGACCTCAGCCGCCTGCGATCGGTGGGCTCCACCGGCTCCCCGCTGTCCCCGGAGGGCTTCGAGTGGATCTACGAGCACGTCGGGCGCGACACGTGGCTGTTCTCAACCAGCGGCGGCACGGACGTGTGCACCGCGTTCGTCGGCGGGGTCCCCCTGCTGCCCGTCTATCGCGGGGAGCTCCAGGCGCGCTCGCTCGGCGCCAAGGTTGAGGCCTTCGACGAGAGCGGCAACTCCGTCGTCGACCAGGTCGGCGAGCTCGTGATAACCGAGCCCATGCCCTCGATGCCCCTGTTCCTATGGGGCGACGAGGACGGCTCCCGCTACCGCGCCAGCTATTTCGAGCACTACCCGGGCATCTGGCGGCACGGCGACTGGATCGAGATCACCTCGCGCGGCACCGCGGTGATCTACGGGCGCTCGGACTCGACGATCAACCGCCAGGGCGTGCGCATGGGCACGAGCGAGATCTACCGCGCGGTGCAGTCGGTGCCCGAGGTGATCGACGCGCTCGTCGTCGACGTCCCGCGGCCGGGAACCGAGGGCTGGATGCCGCTGTTCGTCGTCCTGGGCGACGGCTTGACGCTGGACGCCTCGCTCGAGGAGGAGATCCGGCGGCGGATCCGCGACCAGTGCTCACCCCGCCACGTCCCGAACGCCATCTTCCAGATCCGCGAGGTGCCCCGCACCCTGAGCGGAAAGGTCCTCGAGGTCCCGGTGAAGCGAATCCTCACCGGGACGCCCCCGGAGCAGGCGGCGAGCCGGGACTCGCTTGCGAACCCGGAGGCGCTCGATTACTTCGTGGAGCTCGCCGGAGAGCTCGCGGCTGAGCCCGGGTCGGTCTAGGCGCTCGACGCCGACGTCTCGCGATCTTCGTCGGCATCGATCTCGGCGTCCAGCGAGAGGAACACGGCAACCACGTCGTGGTCGAACTGACTGCCGGCGCGGGCCTGGAGCTCCGCCTTCGCCCGCTTCGGCGAGAACGGCTCACGGTGCGGCCGAGCCGCGGTCATCGCCCCGTACGCGTCGGCCACCGCGAGGATCTTTCCCTCCAGGGGGATCTGGTGGCCGTGCAGCCCTCGCGGATAGCCGGCGCCGTCGGGGCGCTCGTGGTGGGTCAGGATCCATTCGCCCACGCGGCCGAGCTGGGCGGCGCCCACGATCCGCGCTCCGATCTCCGGATGGCGCTCCAACTCCCGACGTTCCTCGTCGCTCAGGGGCCCGGGCTTGCTCAGGATGGACTCCGCGACGCCGACCTCCCCCACGTCGCGCAGAAGCGCGGCGACCCTGACCCGTTCGGCCTCCTCCTCCGGAAGGCTCAGGGAGCGGGCGAGCTGCTCGGCAAGTCGGGCAACCCGCCGCGAGTTCGCAGGCGAACCCTTGCGGCGATCGACGGCCTCGGCCAGCGAGACCAGGGAGGCCAGCCGCGGGCTGGTGTGCTCGATCTGCGCCTTCTCCCGCTCCGCCCCTGGCACGGGTGGCTGCTGGAACACGATCGAGCGGTCGCGCCCGGCTTCCTTCGCCTCGTACAGCGCCCGGTCGGCGGCGTGCATGAGCTCGCCGGTGGCGATGCCGTGCACGGGAAAGCTTGCGACTCCGCAGCTCACGGTGAGCTTCTCGGGCTGGCGAGCGAAGGCCGTCCGGACCTCGGCACGGAGCCGCTCGCCGAGGAGGAAGGCCTCCGGCTCGTCCGTCTCAGGCGCGAGGACGGCGAACTCCTCGCCTCCCAGTCGCGCGACCAGATCGCTCGTCCGCGTCGCCCGCTCGAGCGCCTCGCCCAAGAGGATCAGGGCGCGGTCACCTGCACGGTGGCCGAACCGGTCGTTGAACTCCTTAAACCAGTCCAGGTCGATCACGAGGATCGACAACGGCCTGCCGCCGCGCGTCGCGCGCTCGACCTCGGCGGCGAACCGCTCCTCCAGCTCCCGCCGGTTCGCGAGCCCGGTCAGGGAGTCCGTTCGGGCCGCCGCCGCAAGCTCACTCACGAGCCTCCCCACCTGCGCGCGCAGGGCGGTCGTCAAGATCCCGACGACGAGAAGGGTTCCGGTCGCCATCGTCCACTTGAGCGCCGGAACCGCGATCCCGTCGGGACCGATGAGCAGCACCAGCCCATACGCAGCCGAGGCGAGTGCCAGATGGACCGCTGCGAGCGCCGGGCGCAGGAAGTAGCACGCGGCGAGCGCGATCCAGAAGTAGTACATCGCATATGCCGCCACCCCGTTGGAGCCGCCGAAGTAAACGGAGAGGCTGACGAGGATCGTCCCCACGAGCGGCGATGCCCGGAAGAGCCACAACGGCAGTCGGTCGTAGAAGACCAGGAAGCCAAGCGCCGAGAGATAGGCGCCGATCGCGACTGCCACCAGACCCGTCGCATCGCGATCGGGCGCGTGCGGGAGCGCCAGGCTGATCAGAAGCAGCGACCCGCCGACCGCGAACAGGTACGTGAACGTCCGAGCCATCGTCGCCGGATCCTCGAAGGCGCCGGCGGCGGTGCCGCGTCGCCGCCACGCAAGGCGGTCCACGACCACCTGGCGAGCCCCAGCGACGCGCTCCGCAAAGGAGGCTCGCTTCATCGGTTGCTTGACCAACGGGTACCCATCGTGGTTTTATCGGCGCGGGCAAACCCCGGCATGAGCCGTGCCGGCGCGCCCAACAGGACATCGTCGAACGGAGATCTTATGAGGCAGCCGACGCGCGTCGACTTCGATCTCGACCGCTACCTCCGCAACTCCAGGAAGGTCGACCTGAGCGGCATCGAGTGGAACGAGATCGCGAACCACGCGCTTAGCCACGGTGACGCGATGTGCCTTCACTACATGATGGACATCGAGACGCACACCGTCATCTACCTGCGAGACCTGCTCGCCACCCGCGTCGCGGCCGACCCCCAGATCACGGCGTTCCTCTCGTGCTGGGTCTATGAGGAGCTGTGGCACGGCGAGGCATTCTCGGACTTCCTGCGCTCCTACGGGGTCGAGGTCCCCTCCGAGCCGAAGCTGCCCGATGGCTCCACGCCGATGCCCACCCGGCCCAGCCGCTGGCGGCAACTGCGGGTCAGGGCCGGAGTCGGCAATGGGCTGGGCATCCTGCCCACGATGCTGGGCTCGATGGCGGCCCGCGACTTCGCCGCCATTCACATGATGTGGGGAGCCGTGAACGAGCTCACGACGCTCACGGCGTACCACGCGCTGATCCGCCGCTCCGACCATCCCGAGCTGCACAAGCTGCTGCGCAAGGTGATCCAGGACGAGCGCCGCCACTTTGCCTTCTACCGGGCTCAGGCGAAGGCTCGAATGGAGCGGTCGCGGGCCGCGCGACGCATGGTCCGCTGGACGCTCCACAACCTCTGGACGCCCGTCGGTGCCGGGGTGAAGAGCGAGGAGGAGGTGGACGCGCTGGGGATCTACCTGTTCGGCGACGGGCCGGAGGGCCGTGAGCAGATTCGCGACATCGACCGAACGATCGCGGACGTCCCCGGCCTCGAGGGCCTGACCCTGCTCGAGGACTACCTCGACGCCGCGCTCGCCCGCGCCGCGGCGCGCCCGGGTTGGGCAGGCACCGACCAGGTCGCCGCGCTGGCGGGCTCCAAGGGCCAGCGGCCCGCACCCACCCACTGGGCGCAGACCGGCGCGCGCGCCGACTAGCCCCGTGGCGCTGGCCATTTAAGCCAGCCCAAGCCTGCGGCAGCGGGCGCGCACCTTGGCGACCACCTCCGCCGCCGCCGGAACGATGCCCTCGCGCATCAGCACCTTCCCGTTGACGACCGTGGTGTCCACGACCGCCCCCGAGGCCGCATAGACGAGGCCGGCTGCGAAATCGCCGACGGCGAGCTCGGGCCCGTCGGCCTGGAGCAGCAGGAAGTCCGCCGGCGCGCCGCGCTCGAGCTCGGTGGTACCCCCGAGCAGGGGCGAGAGGGCTCCGGTGGCCACCGCCCATGCCTCGGGCGCCGGGAGCACCGCGGCGTCACGCGCCTCGTGCTTCTGAAGCAGAGCCAGGATCTTCAGGTCCTGGAACAGGTCGAGCGAGTTGTTGGAGCCGGCGCCGTCGGTTCCCAGCCCCACGTGAACCCCGTGACGGCGCGCGGACCGGTAGGGAAACACGCGGCCCACGGCGAGCTTCAGGTTCGCCGCGGGGTTCGTGACCACGGTGGCGCCTTGCGCCGCGATCAGCGCCAGCTCGTCCTCGTCGAGCCAGACTCCGTGCGCGAGCAGGGTGCGCGGGCCGAGAATGCCGGTTCGGTGCAGGTACTCGGCCGGGCGGACGCCGTGGTCTGCGACACAGCGGACCACCTCCTCCTCGGTCTCGGAGATATGGATCTGGACCGGCAGCTCGCGCTCCGCGGCCGCCTCCGCGATCCAGCGCAGGGCGGGCTCGCTCACCGTGTAGATCGAGTGGGGCCCGAGCGCCGGCTGGACCAGCTCGCGCGCCTCGCCGACCTCCTCCAGCCCCTGCTCGGCCTGCTCGTGGATCTTCGTGTCGCTCGCGGCGTCGCCGAGGTCGACGAGCGGCGCGGAGATCGTCGCCCGGAGGCCGGCGTCCTCGACCGCTCGTGCAGTGGCGCCGGGATGCCAGTACATGTCCCAGAACCGCACGGTGCCGGTGCGGATCATCTCCACGCAGGCGAGGCGCGTACCCCAGTAGACGTCCTCGGCTTCGAGGCGAGCCTCCACGGGCCAGATCACCTTCTGAAGCCAGTCCATCAGCGGCAGGTCGGCGCCGTGCCCGCGAAACAGCGTCATCGCCGCGTGGGTGTGCCCGTTGACGAGCCCCGGAACGAGCGCCTTCCCGCCTGCGTCGATCACCTCGTCGCTCTCGCGTGGCTTCACCCTCGGTCCCACCCGCGCTATGACTCCGCCCTCCGCCCGCAAGGTGACCCGCCGTCCGTCCAGGCGGGCGTTGACGATCGCGAGGCTCACGCATCCTCCTCGAGCGCGGGAACGATCGCTCCCAGGACCGAGGCGAGCCGTCCGCGGTTCTCGGCCCGCCCCGCTTCGAACTCCTCGACGGTCAGCTCCCTCTCCCCCACCCCGTTGGCGAGGTTGTCGACTACGCAGATCGCCGCGTAGGCGAGCCCGAGCTCGGCGGCGATCACGCACTCGGAGGCGATCGTCATCCCGACGACGTCGGCGTGGCGCGAGATCAGGCGGATCTCCGCCGGGGTCTCGAATCGCGGCCCGATCGCCTGCCAGTACGTGCCGCCGTCGCGAAGCGGCACCTCCGCGTGCTTCGACCAAGCCTCGACCACCCGCTGGCGCCAGGCGGAATCGAACCCGGGCACGCGATGGCCGCGGCGATCGTCGAACACCGACGCTCCGAAGTGAAGGGCGATGAAGTCGTCCGGGCACACGAAGGTGCCGACGCCGAGCTCGCGCCGCAGGCCACCGACCGAGCCGAGCCCGAGCACCCTGTCGCAGCCTTCGCCGAGGAGCCGCCGGAGGTTTGCCTCGTGATCGATGCGGTGCGGCTGCACGTAGGGATCCCCGTGGCGCGGGATCAGCACCGCGGCGCCGACGTCCAGCCCGCTGACGTAGTCGCCGCCGGCAATGCCCAACCGGCCCATCGCCGCTAGGCGGAGGCGATCAGCCGGCGGTCCGCCCTCATGCCGGCGTGATCGCAATAACCCGATTCCGCCCTCATGCCGGCGTAATGGGGTTATGGCGGTCGCTGAATGTGCGGTCCTTGGTCTCGGCCAGCGCGAAGCGGCGAATCAGCTCGCCGCGGAGCTCGTCGGGCTCGATCACCGCATCCACCACGAGCTCCGAGGCGAGGTGGAGGATGTCGATGTCAGCCCCATACTCCTCGCGCTTTGCGCGCACGAACTCCTCCCGTTCGGCTGGATCGTCGATCGCCTGGATCTGGTTGTAGAACACGGCGTTGATCGCCGCCTGGGGGCCCATCACCGCGATCGAGGCGGTCGGGAGCGCGAGGCAGCAGTCGGGCTCGAAGGCCGGCCCGGCCATCGCGTAGAGCCCCGCGCCGTACGCCTTGCGCACGATCACCGAAAGCTTGGGCACCGTCGCCTCGGAGACGGCCGCGATCATCTTCGCGCCGTGCCGGATGATGCCCTGGCGCTCGACCTGGGTGCCGATCATGAAGCCTGGGACGTCGGCGAGGAAAAGCAGCGGGACGTTGAACGCGTTGCAGGTCCAGATGAACCGCGCCGCTTTGTCCGCGGAGTCGACGAACAGCACCCCGCCCTTGACCTTCGGCTGGTTGGCCACGACCCCGATGACGCGCCCGTCGAGGCGCGCGAATCCGACGACCACCTCCTTCGCCCACCGCTCGTGGACCTCGAGGAAGGAGCCGGCGTCCACGATTGCTGCGATCAGATCCTGGACGTCGAACGGCGCGTTCTCGTCGACGGGCACGATCTCCGAGACCCGCCGAGCGGATGAAGGGTCCGCAGGCGGCGACGCCGGCGGGGCATCACGGAAGCTCTGGGGCATGAACGAGAGGTAGCGCTTGGCGAGGTCGATCGCCTCCTCGTCGCTCTCGACCAGGAAGTGGCCGCAACCCGAAACCGAGGTGTGCATCCTCGCCCCGCCCATCTCCTCGAGCGTTACCTTCTCGCCGATCACCATCTCCGCCATGCGCGGCGAGCCGAGATACATCGAGGCGTTGCCGTCACGCATGATCACGACGTCGCAGAACGCCGGGATGTAGGCGCCGCCCGCGGCCGAGGGGCCGAACAGCAGGCACACCTGCGGCACCCTGCCCGAGAGGACCACCTCGTTGTAGAAGATCCTGCCCGCCCCGCGACGACCGGGGAACATCTGTACCTGATCGGTGATGCGGGCGCCGGCCGAGTCGACGAGATAGACCATCGGGACCTCGAGGCGAAGCGCCCGCTCCTGGACACGCAAGATCTTCTCAACCGTCTTCGGCCCCCACGATCCGGCCTTCACCGTGGGGTCGTTGGCCATCAGCGCCACCTTGCGGCCGCCCACCAGGGCGAGGCCCGTCACCACGCCGTCCGCGCCGAGGCCCTCCTTGTCCCAGTTGGCGAGCAGGGCCTCCTCGGCGAACGACTCGGGGTCGACGAGTCGCGCCACCCGCTCGCGCACGGGAAGTTTCCCCTGCTCGGCGGTCTTGTGGTGGTGGCGGTCGGGCCCGCCGGTGAGCGCCGCCTCGATCGCGCGCTCGATGTCCGTTCCGGCGCGAGTCTCGCTCATCGCCGCGAGTCTAAGAGCCTATCCCGCGCCCGCCCTCTGGGCGGGAGTCGACCCGGAGCTTGCCGGCTTTGACTCCTCGGGGGCGGTGGCGGGGCCGTGCTGGGTCGCGGCGCCCGCGAGCTCGCCCGAGAGGCGCTCCATGTCCGCGATGACGGAGTCGCGGCGGGCTTCGAGGTCCGAGATCACGGTCTCGATGTCGCTGCGACGCCGGTTCGCCTCGGCGATGATCCGCTTCGCCTCGGCCTCCGCCCCGGCGACGGTCTGCTCAGCGTCGGCCTCGGCGGCGGCGCGCGTCTCGGCCGCGTACCCGTCGGCCGCTTCGCGCGTCTGCTCGGCCCCCGCGGCCACCTCCTCGGCGAGCCGGTGTGCCTCGCGCTCGGCCTCGGCGCGGAGGTTCTCGCTCGCGTCGTGGGCGTCGGTGAGGATCTTGCCGGTCTGCTCGCCAACCCGTTCGAGGTCGCGCCTCACGATGTCCGCCCGTGTCTGGTCGGCACCGCCCGTCTCGAGCCAGTCGGCGATCCCGTTCAGGAAGCGCTCAACGTCGCGCTTCTCGTAGCCGCGGCGACCGAGCGGGAATGTCGCGCTGCGGATCCGGTCGATGTTGTTTCGCTCCACGCTCTCCTCCATGCATGCCGCGCGTTGCCGGCGCGCTCGAGCGACTATAGCCCGAGGTCGGTGGGCACCGGGGACTCGCCCGAGTAGTCGTAGAAGCCCTTGCCGGACTTGCGCCCGTAGTAGCCCGCCGCGACCATCTTTCGCAGGGTCGGCGGGGCCGCAAAGCGCCTCTCGCGATACTCGTCGAACATGATGTCCGCGATGGACTTCGTGGTGTCAAGGCCGACGAAGTCGAGCAGCGTGAAGGGGCCCATCGGGTGGTTCGCCCCTGCCTTCATCGCGGCATCGATCTGCTCGACGGTGCCGAAGCCCTCCTCATAGGCCCGAATCGCGTCCAACAGGTAGGGAACGAGCAGACGGTTGACGATGAAGCCCGTCTTGTCGCGCGCGTGCACGGTCGTCTTGCCGAGTTTCTCGCCGACGTTGAACCCGAGCTTCAGGGCGTCTTCGCTTGTCGTGACCGTCTGCACCACCTCGAGCAGCGGCATCACCTGCGGCGGATTGAAGAAATGCAGGCCAAGGAACCGGTCTGGCCGTGAGGTCGAGGCAGCCTGGTCGATGACCGCCAGCGACGAGGTGTTGGTGGCGAAAGTCGCGTCGTCCTTGACCACGCCGTCGAGCTCCTTCCACATCTCGAGCTTCATGCCCAGGTCCTCGGTGATCGCCTCGATCACCAGATCGCAATCCGCGAAGTCGCCGTAGTCGAGCGTGGGCTGGATGCGCTCCCGCACGGCGTCGGCGTCCGTCTGGGCGGCCTTGCCCTTGTCGACCGCACGGGCCAGCTGCTTCTCGATCCTCCCGATACCGGCGTCGAGCCTCTCCTGGCTCACCTCGCGCACGACGACGTTCCAGCCCGCCTGGGCGCAGATCTGGGCGATGCCGTGGCCCATGAGCCCGCAGCCCACTACTCCAACCTTGCCGATCTCCATCGGGAAGTCCCCCTTCGCGCTCGCCGGAATCCGGCCGCGGAGCCTATTCAGTTCGCGACGGCGGAGGGCTCGCGGATTCCGTGCTCGCTCAGCTCCAGGAGCTCATCGATGGATCGGTCGATGTGCGCCGCGAGCTCGGCTAGCTCGGGCAGCGCCTCGGGGTCGGCATAGAGCCCGAAGAACGCGCCGTCGCCGATCGTGGTGACGCCGATCGAGAGCGTATGGCGGTCGGCGATCGGCACCACCGGATAGGCCTCGACGAGCGGGCAGCCGCGCATGTAGAGCGGCTCCCGCGGGCCGGGAATGTTGGAGACGGTCAGGTTGAAGGTGAGCGGGCTGGCGATCAGCCGTGAGACGAGCCGTTGCACCGGCGGCAGAGCGAAGCCGAGCGAGCGCATGACGTCGTTCGCTCCCTCGGGCTCGCCCGTCCGCTTGCGTTGACTGGTCGCGGCGTGGATCTCGCGCATCCGGCGCACCGGATCGGGCTCGTCGCAGGGTAGGTCGACGAAGATGAAGGAGATCCGGTTGCCGAGCTCGCCGGCCTCGTCCGCCTCTCGCAAGTTGACCGGCACCATCGTCTTCAGGCGAATCGGCGCGTCGCCGCGCTCCTTCAGGAGCTGGCGAACCCCGCCCGCGCTGACGGCCAGCACGACGTCGTTGAGCTTCACCCCGAATGCCCGCTTGATCTCCAGCAGATCCTCGATGGGCCGGCCGAGGAGGCCGAGCGAGCGGTGCGGCGAGATCCGCCGGTTGAAGACCCGAGCGAAGCGGGCCGGTCGAGCCGCGTCCAGCAGCGCGCCCGCGGCGCGCTCGGCGCGAGACACATACTCGAGTGCGCGCCTCGGTGAGCTCGCCAGCCGCGCGGGTAGCGCAGCCAGATCGGCCTGACTGCGCACGAGGTCGGCGAGAGCGCCCGTCACCAGCGCGCGAGTGCTGGGTCCGGGCTCGGGGATCCACGTGTCCGGCTCGGGCGGGGCAGCGACCGCATCTGGGTCGAGCAGCAGCGAGCTGAGCTCCACGGCGGCGATCCCGTCCACCATGCAGTGGTGAGCCTTGCCGACCAGGCCGATGCGTCCGTCCTCCAGCCGGTCCGCGATCGATATCTGCCACAGCGGTCGATCCCTCGGCAGGGGCCTGGACATGACGTCGTCCACCACGTCGACGAGGCGCGGGTGCCCGGCGCGCACCACATGCCGGGAGATCTCGAACTTGGCATCGTCGACCCACACCGGCGCGTTGAGCCCCAGGGGGACCGGTTGGAGCATCTGCCGGAAGCGCGGCGCGCGCGGCAGGCGGCGGGAGATGTGACGGCGGAGCTGCTCGAAGCCCGGCCTCGGCCCATCCTCGGGCGGCTCGAACACGGCAGCCCAGCCCACGTGCATGTGCGCGGTCGGCGTCTCCACCGCCAGGAACGACGCGTCCAGCGGAGACAGGCGCGGCATCGCCATCCTCCTCACCTCCAAACACCCAGCGTCCGCGGGCCTGGACCGCGTCCGCGGCGTCGTCGGTTGCAAGCCGAACGACGGAGGGTCTCGCAACGGGCTCCGCCTGTAAAGGATGTTTAACGACTCTTTATGCGAATAGGCGCAATTTGCGGCTCCTACTCGAGGGCGCGCCGCTGCGAAAGCGCGTAGAGCAAGCCCAGCGACGGTAGGCAAACCGCACCCGCGATCCCGAACACGACGATCACCGCCGTCAGGCTTGCGGAGGCGCCCGCGGCATCCTCGATCTTCAGCGACCCCGGCAGCATGTAGGGGTGGTTGGCGACGAAGAATCCCCAGACCACCGCCACCACCGCTCCCACGGCCAATGGTCGAATGCCGCGAGCGGACCCGCGCGCCAGGAGAGCAAGCACGGCGAGCCCACAGATCCCCGACAGGATCACGAGCGGCAGTCCGTCGCCGGTGAGCCCGTCGTAGACGAAGCGGGCGTCCGCGTGAAGGGCCAAGACGCCGCCGAGCGCTGCGGCGCCCGCGACCGCAGCGCTCACCAACGCCCGGCGCACGAAATAGCGCTCTAGGTCCGCGTCATCGGCCGCACCGGCGTCGCGGACCAGGAACACGGCGGCGAGATAGGCGCACGTGACGACGAACAGGGCCCCGGTGACGAGCGGGAGCACGCCCGTCCAGCTCGTGATCGGGTCGCCGCCCCCGTCGGCCGGAACCTTCCCGGAGGCGATCGCACCCACCACCGTTCCCATGAAGAACGGCGTAAGGAGCGAGGAGATCCCGAACACCCGTGTGGCCGGGCCCCGGACCGGGCCGGGGAGCGCGTGGCGAAAGGCGAAGCCCGAGCCGCGCAGGACGATCCCGAGCGCCGCCAGCGAAAGCGGGACATACAGCGTCGTCATGACCGCGGAGAACGCTTGCGGGAACGCGGTCCACAGCACCACCAGGACGAAGATCAGCCACACGTGGTTCGCCTCCCACACCGGGGCGATCGAGCGGTCGATCAGGGCTCTGGCGCGCTCGCCGCGCTCGCCGTGGCCCGCGAGCAGGTCCCACATACCGGCCCCGAAGTCCGCGCCCGCGAAGACCGCGTAAAGGGTCACCCCGATCCAGAGGATGGCGGCGACGGCGTCGGCCTTGCTCATGGCGCCTTCCCCACGCTGGCAGGTGCAGATGGCGGGCTGTACGGCGCCTCCACGTCCGACGCCGCGTCATGCTCCCGCCAGCGCCTCGCCATCCCTCGCAGCACCACGCCGGTGATGAGCGCCAGGCTGACGTACACGGCGAGCGTCAACCCGAACGCCCACCAGAGGCCCTGAGCGGGGGTGACCGCGTCCGCCGTGCGCATGTAGCCGCTGACGATCCACGGCTGGCGGCCGATCTCGGTCACCATCCAGCCGCACTCCAGGGCCAGGACGGCGGCGATGCCCGCCACCGCGGCCGCGCGGAGGAACCATGGCGTCGCCGGCAGGTCGCGCCCGCGGCGCCAGGCCGCCGCGAACCACACGGCGAGCCCGAGCATCGCGAACCCGAGCCCCACCATGGCGTCGAAGGCGAGGTGGATGGTCGTGGGGGTCGGCGGCTGCTCGTCCGCGGGCACGCCCTCGAGGCCCTTTACCACTGTGCCGGTGCTGAAACCCGCCAGCAGCGAGTCGACACCCGGCAGCGGGATGCTGCCCTTCACCTCGCCGTCCGTGCAGATGCCCCCGAGGTGCTCGGTCTGGTTGTCACCGCTTTGATACACGCACTCCATCGCCGCGAACTTGGTGGGCTGGTCGTTGAAGACGTCGCGCGCGGCGAAGTCGCCCACCGCGATCTGGATCGGCGCGGCAATCGCGGCGACGGTAAAGGGGATCAGGAAGCCGAGCCGGTGATAGCGGTCGCGACGGCCACGCAGCATCGCCACCGCGTACACCGACGCGACGAGGAAGCCGGTGACGATATAGGCGGCGATCCACATGTGGACGAACTCGTGCCAGGTCGAGGTGTTGAAGAGGACGTCGAGGGGATGGACGTCGGAAACGCGCCCGTCGGAGCCCAGCGTGAAGCCGGCCGGTGTGTTCATCCACGAGTTGGCGGCGATCACCGAGAGCGCTCCGCCGATCCCCGAGATCGCGATCGGCACTCCGCTCCAGAAGTGCGCCCAGCCGGGCAGGCGCTCCCAGCCATAGATGTAGATGGCGATGAAAATCGCCTCGAGGAAGAAGAAGATTCCCTCGATCGCAAAGGCGATCCCGAAGGCATCGCCGAAGCGGTCCATCATCCCCGGCCACAGCAGCCCGAACTCGAAGGAGAGGACGGTGCCGCTCACCGCCCCGACCGCGAACAGGACCGCCACGGCCTTCGACCAGCGTCGCGCCAGCCGCAGCGCATCCTCGTCGCCCCTCTTGCGCCCCCGGTACTCGGCGATCAGCATCACGGCAGGGAACGCCACGCCGAAGCAGGCGAGGATGATGTGGAAGGCCAGCGTGAAGGCCATCTGGTAGCGGGCCGCCAGCAGGTTCGAGCCGGCGTCCGCGATCAGGGGGGTGAAGTCAGGCATCGGGCTCTGCCCGGACGCCCCGCGCTCAGCTGCCCACGGGCGGGGTGATCCCGAGGCGCTCGAACTCGCGGCCCATGGCCTCGGCGAGTGCGTTGAGCCCGCTCATCGGGCGCACCATGACCGTCAACTCGGAGACCTTGCCGTCGGAGTCAAACCGCAGCAGGTCGAGGCCGTTGAGCTCGCGATCGCCGACCCGGGCGTCGAAGATCAGCGCGGCGACGTCTCCGTCCTCGAGCTGGTGCACGTAGCGGAAGTCCTCGAAGACGTTCATCGCGCCCTCGGTGAGGATCGCGGCGACCGTGGGCTTTCCCTCGTATGACCTGAAGACGACCGGGCTGCGAAAGACGACGTCCTCGGCCAGGGTCTCGGCGAGCGCCTCCGGGTCTTCGGCTTCGATCGCGGCTCTGAACGCGTCGCTCTTCATGCCCGCCCGAGCCTACCGATGCCAGTCCACAGGTCCCGCTCTCAGGACGTGAGCCCCCAACGGGCGGCCCAGAAGCTCCTGCACGGCCCGGGAGGCAGCGATCAGCCTCTCGAGGTCGATGCCGGTGTCCACATCCATCTCGTGCAGCATCGACACCAGATCCTCGGTGGAGATGTTCCCGGTCGAGCCGGGCGGCACCGGGCAGCCGCCCAGCTCCCCGAAGGCCGACTCGAAGGAGTCGACTCCGTGCTCCAAGGCGGCGAGCACGTTCGCGAGGCCCTGGCCTCGGGTGTTGTGGAAGTGTGCGGTGAGCTCGACGCCCGCAAGGCGCTCGCGAGCGGTCGCGAAGAACTCCCCTACCTGGCGCGGGTTGGCCATCCCGGTCGTGTCGCCGAAGCCGACCTCGTCACAGCCCGCCTCGGCAAGTCGCTCCGCGATCCCGAACACGCGGTCGCGCGGCACCTCACCCTCGTACGGACAGCCGAAGGAGACGGCGATCACGCCCTCGCAGCGAAGCCCCTCGGCACTTGCCCGGGCAATCGTCCGCTCGAGCCCCTCGAGCGACTCGGCGATCGAGCGATTGACGTTCTTTCGGTTGTGCGTCTCGGAGGCCGAGAGGAAGAGGTTCACCTCGTCGAAGCGCTCGCGGTGGCCCAGCGCGCGCTCGAGGCCCTTCTCGTTCGGGATCAGGACCGAGTACGCGACTCCCTCGGGCCGCTCGATCCCCTCCAGCACCTCCTCCGCGTCTGCGAGCTGCGGGATCACGTCGGGACGCACGAACGACGTGACCTCGAGCCGGCGCAGACCGCTCGTCGCGAGCATGCCGATCAGGCGCACCTTCTCGTCGGTGGGAATGACGTCGGGCTCGTTCTGGAACCCATCGCGCGGGCCGACCTCGCGGATTCGCACGGTCTTCGGCAGGCTGCTCACACTGCCAAGAGTATTCGGGAAGTCGGTTCGCGCCCACGCGTCGAGACCCGCGTCGGCCAACGCGCTCTCGCTTCACGCGAAACCGAGAGCGGCGCGGATGCAGTGCTGTATTCAGAATCGACGTCTCTACCGATCTCTCGAGGTAGGACCGCCGCGACGCCTGAAGATCATCGCTTGCTGCCCTCACCGATGCCGGCGACCGGTGGGCCACGTGGAGCGGTCACCGGATCCCGGTGGCCAAACGTCCGAGCCGAGCCCGTAGCGCTACGGCTGGCGCGCGATGCCGCCGATAACGAGCTGGATGTTGGAACTTTCAGCGCTAGGAGGCATGAGATGAGGAAGGCATTGGTGGCGGTCGTTGTCGCGGGTACTCTCGCGGCTCCGTCCACGGCCCTCGCGATCTACGGCTCGCAGCCCGGCTTCGATGTAGCCCAGTCGCAGACGCAGTGTTCCGGCGCCGGCGCCTTCGGCGCGTTCGGCGACAAGGGCGACGTCGTCCATGACTTCGGACACGTCTATCCCGGCGATTCGAACGGAAAGCCCGGCGCCAACGGCCCGCAAACCGGCTACAACAACTCGCATCTCTGCGGCAACCCGCAGGTGGACCAGACCCAGTAGTCGTCGCATGCGGAGCGCCGGAGACCGCAGAGAAGGCGTCTCTGTAGCCGACCCTGGACTGAAGAAGCTCACGGCCAGCAGCGACGGCACTTAGCCGGGGCGTATCGTCGGCGATGCCACGATCGTGACCATCATCACCGACAACATCCTCGAGGGCCGAGAGTTCAAGGCCTCGGTGGGCGCGCAATGGCCCTTCCTTTGCGACCCCGGTCGCAAGGTGCAGCAGGACCTAGAGATCCAGGAATACACCGACCCCCACCACGATCCGATGATCCCGCACACCCTGGTACTGGATCCGGGCCTGGTGATCCACAAGATCTACAACGGCTACTGGTTCTGGGGCCGTCCCTCCTCGCAGGACCTGCGCCAGGACCTGCGCGAGGTCACTAGGAAGATTCGCCCGGATTGGGATCCAGGAGCGGCGGGGCTGCGCGACGCCTGGGATGCAGGCGACAAGTCGGGTTTCTGGCCGTACGACGACGAGGCGTTCCAAGAGATCGAGGCGATCGTCAGCGCCAGCCACCGCTGAGCTCCGCTCCGGCACCCGGCGTGACGCCGAGCGGCAAGGTCAGCTGGCCGGGGTTACTCGGGCTCGGTTACTCGTCTCTTGGCGTGATGCGGAAGATCGAGACAACCTCTGTCTGGTCAGTCTCAGGGTGCACGACGTAGGCGCTCGGACTGCCGCCGAACCAACTCGCGCTCTCGTTCTCGCCGACGAATATCCCGGGATGCTGCCTCCCGTCGCCGTCTTCGACCCAGACCGCCTGGCCCTCCTTGAATCCGTCGGCGGGCTCGCTCATCGGGTCAGACTAGCCCCCCTACGCTGACTTGACGGCGCCCACGTCGATCACGCGCCGCTCGTGGGTACCGACGCCGATGGTCCGCTCGCCTTCCGTCAGCTCGACGTCGAACCGGAGCTTGCGGCCGTCGACGACCTCCCGGAGGCGCGCGTGCGCCGTGCACTGCGCGCCTTCGGCGGCGGCGGCGACGTGCTTGACGCACACTTCGAAGCCCACGGTCGCCTTGCCCTCCGGCAGCTGCTCGAAGGAGAGGATCGCGGCGTTTCGCTCCAGCATCGCGATCATCCCCGGAGTTGAGAGGACGCGCACCCCGATCGTGCCGCCGACGTCCGTGAGCAGGCGATCGTTCACCTCGAACTCGTGGCTGCGCTCGATTCCCGGCCGCAGCTCGCCGAGCTCGCCGCGGACGTACTCGCCCGGCTGGGTTCCCGGGACGCTGCCCTCGGGATCGATCGTGTCCCCGTCCGTGGCCACCTCGACCTAGTGCCTATCCCAGTAGGCCCGGTGCGCCTGGGGCGTTCGCAGACCGAGTGGGGCGGCACCCACTCGACCCCCGCATGGCACCACCATGCGGGGGTCGAGTGGGTGCCGCAGCCGCGAAGAGTCAGCGGGCGACCCAGGTGTGCTGGGATCTACTGGGATAGGCACTTAGACCATTCCCAGGCCGCCGGAGACCCCGAGCGTCTCTCCCGTCACGTACGAGGCGTCGTCGGAGGCGAGGAACGCTACGGCTGCGGCCACCTCGTCCGGGCTCCCGAGCCGTCGCATCTGGGTTCCCGCCTTCATGGTCTCGATGATCCGCTCTCCGATGTCTCCGAGGGACCTCGCCGCGTTGAGGAGCGGCGTGTCGATCGGTCCCGGGGCGATCGCGTTCGACGTGATCCCGTAGCGCCCGTTCTCGCGCGCGATCGCCTTGGTGAACGCGATCACGCCGCCCTTTGCGGCCGAGTAGACGGCCGAGCCCTTGGAGCCGACTCGCCCGGCCTCCGAGGCGATGTTGACGATGCGCCCGTACCCGGCCTCCTGCATCGCGGGCAGGGCCGCGTGCGTGCAGGCGAACACGCCCTCGAGGTTGATCGCAAGGAGACGCCGCCAACGCTCGGGCGTCATGTCGGTGAAGAAGGCGAAGTCGTCCGTGCCCGCGTTGTTCACGAGGATCTGGAACGGCCCATGCGAGTCGACGACTGCGGTGGCAGCGTCGAGATCGGTGACGTCCAGAAGAGTGGCGTCCGCGTCGATCTCGCCCGCCACCTGCTGTGCGCCGTCGGCGTTCACGTCGCCGATCACCACGGCCGCGCCCTCCGCCGCGAGCCGCCGCGCAATAGCCGCGCCGATCCCGCTCGCGCCGCCCGTGACCAGCGCCTTGCGCCCTTCGAGCCTCATGAGAGGCGCAGCATATGCGGCGAAAGGCGCCAATAGACTGGCGCGCCGATGGCAGCGGAAGACACGAGCGAGCCCGTTCCGATCATCGGCGCCACGGGTGCGCTCGGCTTCGGGCTGGCGCTGCGCCTGGCGCAAGCCGGCAGGCCCGTGGTGATCGGGTCGCGAAGCGCGGAGCGCGCGGACGAAGCGGCCGGTCGGCTGCGCGAGCTGGTGCCCGATGCAGACGCCGAGGGAGCGGTCAACGAGGACGCGGCGCGGCGCGGTCCGATCGTCTTCCTCACGGTTCCCTTCCGCGCGCAGTCCGAGAACCTGAACAACCTCCGGGACGCGCTCGAACCTGGGCAGATTCTCGTGGACTGCACGGTGCCCACTGCCGCGGCATTGGGCGGGAAGGCCAGCCGGACGCTCGGCGTGTGGCAGGGATCGGCCGCGCAGCAGGCGCAGGAGATCGTCCCGGAGGGCGTGACCGTGATCGCGGCGCTCCACACCGTGAGTGCCGAGGCCCTGCGCGATCCCGACGCCTCGCTCGACGAGGACGTCCTGATCTGCGGTGACCGCAAGGCCGACAAGGCGCGGGTCGCGCGCATCGTCGAGCTCGTGCCCGGACTGCGGCCCGTGAACGCGGGCTCGCTCGAGATGGCGCGGATCGTGGAGCAGCTCACGCCTCTGCTGATCTCGATCAACGCCCGCTACAAGGCTCACGCCGGGATCCGGATCACCGGTCTCCCCCCCGGCGACCCGTGGGAGTAGATGCGCGTCGCTCTGCTCGCGGGCGGCACCGGCGGCGCGAAGCTCGCCGCCGGAATGCAGGAGCTGATCAGCGGCAAGCTGGCCGTGATCGCCAACACAGCGGACGACACGTACGTCCACGGCCTCCACGTCTCCCCCGATCCCGATTTGATCACCTACTGGCTCGCCGGCGAGATCGACGAGGAGCGGGGCTGGGGCATCGCCGGCGACTCGTTCACCGTCCATGAGCGCCTCGAGCAATTGGGCAGCCCGGGCTGGTTTCAGCTGTCGGACCGCGATCTCGCCACCTGCCTCTACCGGACTCACTTCCGAGCCGAGGGGGGGACCCTTACGGCGGCCCAGGGTCAGATCGCGCGTGCGCTCGGGGTGAGTGCCGCCGTGCTGCCGATGTGCGAGGAGCCCGTGCACACGCGGGTCCTGACCCCGGGCGGCTGGCGCGGCCTTCAGGAGTTCCTGATCGTCGACCGCGCAGAATCGCCGATCCAGGGGGTGGAGGTCGGAGGGCTCGAGGCAGCGGCGCCCACCGCGGAGGTCCGGGAGGCGCTCGCGGCCGCGGACGCAGTGGTGATCGGCCCGTCGAACCCGGTGATCTCGATCGGGCCGATCCTCGCGGTGCCCGGCATGCGCGACGCGATTGGCGCCTCGGGCGGGCCGGTGATCGCGGTGAGCCCGTTCGTCGCCGGACGGGCCGTCAAGGGTCCGACCGAGAGCTTCATGGCGGCCGTTGGGCGGCCATCGACCGCCAGCGGGGTCGCCTCCCTCTACGAGGGGGTGATCCAGGGGATGGTGGTCGACGCCGACGATCCCGACCTTGGGCCCGAGGGCATTCGGCTGCTCTCGTGCCCGACGCTGATGGAGGACTCTGAGGGCAGGCGCGAGCTGGCGGAGCGGGTGCTCGAGTTCGCGGAGATGCTGGGCTGAGGACGGGTCACTAGCCTCGCCCTAGTGCGGGCCACGGCGATCATCCCGGTGAAGCGCTTCCGCGCGGCGAAGCAGCGGCTTCTCGAGACGCTCGACTCGGCGCAGCGCACGGCGCTGGTAGAGGCGATGCTCACTGACGTGCTCGGCTCGGTCACCGCGTGTGACGCGGTGGAGCGGGTGATCGTCGTTACCGGAGAACGGCGAGCGGAGCGCATCGCGCTCCGACAGGCGCAGCGGGCGACGACGCCGCTGGAGGTGCTGCGTGAGCCGGCCGACACCGGGCACTCGGACGCCGCGACGCTGGGAATCATCCGCGCGAAGGCGCTCGGCGCGGATTGCGTGGCGCTGCTGCCCGGAGACTGCCCTCTGCTCGACAGCGTGGAGCTCGATGCCGCGATCCGGCGAATGGCCGGTGGCCGGGTGGCGGTGGTCCCGGATCGCCATGGGACCGGCACCAACGCCCTGCTGCTGTCGCCGCCTGATGCGATCGGCCCCGCCTTCGGCCCCGGAAGCTGCGCCCGCCACGCGGAGCGCGGCCGCGCGGCGGGGCATGAGGTAGCCGTCGAGGCACTCGGATCGCTCGGGCCGGATGTCGACACGCCGGACGACCTGACTCAAGTTGCGGCCGCGCTCGAGCGTGACCCGAGCCGCGCCGAGGCCACCGCCGCGTACCTGGCGGGACTCGACCTGCCGAAGCATCGGGCGAGAGCGTGAGCCGCCCCATCGAGATCGCCCCCGTGCGCGGAATGCCCGAGGTCGCTGCGGGTGACCGTCTCGGGGAGCTCATCGTGAGGGCGCTGGAGCGCGACGCTCTGAGGCTGGGAACGGGCGACCTCGTGGCGGTGGCGCAGAAGGTCGTCTCCAAGGCAGAGGACCGTGTGCGCTCCCTGAGCGACGTGAAGCCCGGCGAGCGCGCGCGCGAGCTCGCCGGCGCGACCGGCAAGGACGCCCGGCTGGTCGAGCTGATCCTTACCGAGAGTCGCAGCGTGATCCGGGCCGAGCGCGACGTCCTGATCGTCGAGACGCTGGATGGATGGATCTGCGCCAACGCCGGCATCGACGCGTCAAACGTGCCCGGGGAGGATCGCGTGACGCTGCTGCCGGCCGACCCGGACGCCTCCGCCCGCCGCATCCGGTCGGAGATCGCGGCGGTGGCCGAGGTTCGCCCCGCCGTCGTGATCGCCGACAGCTTCGGTCGCCCGTGGCGGCTCGGCCAGACCGACGTGGCGATCGGCTGCGCGGGCATCGCGCCGCTCGATGACTGGCGCGACCGCCCCGATCGGGAGGGCCGGCGACTCGTCGCGACGGTGCCCGCGGTCGCCGACGAGGTCGCCTCCGCGGCCGACCTCGCACGAGACAAGGACACCGGGGTCCCCGCGTGCGTCGTGCGCGGGCTCGCTCACTACGTCACCCCCGACGATGGGCCAGGCGCCCGGGCGCAGCAGCGCCCGGCAGGGGACGACCTGTTTCGCTAGTGCCGGGGCACTTCCGGGCTGAGGTGGCTCAGCCGGCCATCGGGTCGGGCTGGCCCTCCTCGGTGAACTCGGGCGGCGTGTACACCTTGCCGGGGGAGGCCCCGATCGCGAGGACCCGCGCTCCCTCGTCGCCGGTGGAGAGCTTCCGCGTCTCACCGGGGCCCACCCGGGCGAACACCCCGGGCACGAGCTCGTAGTCGCGCCCGCCGGTCGTCAGGGTCGCGCTGCCGACGAGCACCGTATAGACCTCCTCCTGACCGTCGGGACCGTGCTGGTGCTCCGGATATCTCGTGAAGCCGGGCGGGAAGTCCATGACCGCAAGCCCGAACGACGTCACTCCGAGGCCGGCGCGCACGCGGCGAAAGCCGCCTCCGAAGATCGCCTCGAACTCCTCGAGTCGCTTCACAGTGACGTCAGCCATCGCCTTCCTCTCGTTTCGCAGCTTCGCTAGACGACCAGAACGGCCGCGCCGCGAACCCTACCGTCGCGCAGATCGCCGAGCGCCGCGTTCGCGCTCTCGAGGGGGTACTCGGTGACGGTCGTTCGCACCGGGACCTGCGGCGCCAGCGCCATGAACTCCTCGCCGTCGCGCCTGGTGAGGTTGGCCACGGACCGCAGCGTCCGCTCGCCCCAGAGGACGTCGTACGGGAACGCCGGGATGTCGCTCATGTGGATGCCGGCGCACACCACCGTTCCGCCTGGGGCCACCGCGCGAAGCGCCTGGGGGACGAGCTCGCCCACGGGGGCGAAGATGATCGCCGCGTCCAGGGGCTCGGGTGGGCCGGCGTCGGTGTCTCCAGCCCAGACGGCGCCCATGTCGAGCGCGAAGCGCTGGCCCTCGGAGTCCCCGGCGCGAGTAAGGGCGAAGATCCTGCGGCCCTCGTGCGCGGCGACCTGGCAGATGATGTGGGCGGAGGCGCCGAAGCCGTAGAAGCCGATGCGCTCCGCATCGTCGCCGCACAGCCGCAGCGAGCGATAACCGATCAGCCCGGCGCAGAGAAGCGGCGCCGCCTGGATGTCCGGATAGCCCTCGGGGATGGGGAAGCAGTAGCGCTCGTCCGCGACCGCCAGCTCGGCGTACCCGCCGTCGAGCTGATAGCCGGTGAAGCGCGCCCTCTCGCAGAGGTTCTCCCTGCCCGAGCGGCAATAACGGCACTCGCCGCAGGTCCAGCCCAGCCACGGCACCCCGACCCCCTCGCCGGCGGAAAAGCGCGTCGCCCCCTCCCCCGCCGCCTCGATCGTGCCCACGATCTGATGCCCCGGCACTAGCGGGAGCTTGGGCTCCGGGAGGTCCCCGTCGACGACGTGGAGGTCGGTCCGGCAGACGCCGCAGGCGTTGACGCGGACCAGGACCTGCCCGCGATCCGGGCGCGGATCGTCCGTCTGCGCCTTGCGCAGCGGTTCGCGCTGATGTTCGAGGACCATCGCGCGCACGCATTAATGATCGCAGCGGTGGAAAACCTCGCAACTAGCGGACAAAGCCCGGCCACTCGCTTGATCGACCGATGGCGCCGACGGAGGATCGGCGCGCACCGCGACCCGTCTGGAGGTTCAGATGACGAACGATCGGAACGCGCGCTACGGAGCGGCCACGGGGATCGTCTTCCTGATCCTCGTCGTCGTCGGCTTCTCGATCTTCGGATCCGATGCGCCGAGCACGAACGCCTCGGGGCAGGAATGGACGGCGTGGTACGCCGACCACCAAAACCGCATCCAGGTGGGCATGACCCTCGTCGGCGTCTCGGTGTTCTTCTTCCTGTGGTTCCTCGGCAGCCTCCGCAGCGCCCTGGCCGCCGCGGAGGGCGGCACGGGCAGGCTGGCTTCGGTTGCCTTCGGCGGTGGAATGCTCGGCGCCGCGTTCTTCATGGTCGCGGTGGCGGCAGCGGAGACCGCCGCGTTTCACGCGACGGAGCCCGGCGTGGACCCGAGCATCACCGAGGCGATCAACGAGTTCGGCCTCACCGTCGCCGCCCCGGCATCCGCGGGATTCACCGCGCTGTTCGCGGCGTCCGCCGTCGCCGGCTATCGTCACGGGGCCTTTCGCCCCGCGGTGGCGGGGCTCGCAGGGCTCGCCGCGATCACGCAGGTCTTCGCCTACGGAGCCGGCGTCACGGAGACCGGCGCGTTCGCCGCGGACGGCGTGCTGGGCCTGTGGGTGCCGTTCGTCGGGTTCGTCGTCGGGGTCCTCGCGTTGAGCGTGACGCTCGTGCGCCGGCCGGTGCGCCGGCCCACCCTTCAGTAGGTCTCGATGATCTCGTAGAGCGTCGTGCGCTGGGCCGGCTGGCGGCCGGCCCGGCGCGCCGCGGAGATCAACTCCGGCGGGTCCAGGCGCACGCCGTGGCGTGAGCCGGCCATCCGGGAGATGTTCTCCTCCATCAGGGTTCCACCCAGGTCGTTCACCCCCCAGCGCAGGCTCTCGGTGGCGGCGTCGAGGCCCATCTTCACCCAGCTCGCCTGGAGGTTCGGGATCGTCCGGCCGAGCGCGAGCCGGAAGGCGGCCGTGTGCTTCAGGTTGTCCTCACGGGAGATCTCCTCGACCCCGTGGGTGCGGCCCAGCAGCGTGTTGTAGGGAATGAAACTGAGGGGCACGAACTCGGTGATCCCGCCCGTGCGCTCCTGGAGCTCGCGAACCACCCGCATGTGCTGGGCGAGCTCCCACGGCTCCTCGATGTGGCCGAACATCACGGTCGACGTCGAGCGCAGGCCGGAGCTGTGGCAGGCCTCGACGATCTCCACCCACCGCGCCACCGGCAGCTTGTTGGGCGAGATCCGGGCGCGCACGCCGTCATGCAGGACCTCGGCGGCCGTCCCCGGCGTCGAGCCGAGCCCGCACTCGAGCAGGTAGTCGAACACGGCCTCGGGCGAGAGGCCCGAGCGCTCGCACATGAAGTGAATCTCCATCGGCGAGTACGCATGCAGGTGGATGTGCGGCGCGACCTCCTTCACCAGGCGCAGCCAGCGGCCATAGTGCTCGAGCGTGTAGTCGGGGTGGATCCCACCCTGCATGCAGATCTCGGTGGCGCCGTAGTCGACCGCCTCGGCGACGCGGGCCTGGAAGTCGTCCTCGTCAACGTGATAGGCGTCGGGCGAGCGCTTGCCCTGACCGAAGCCGCAGAAGGCGCAACCCACCACGCAGACGTTCGTGAAGTTGATGTTGCGGTTGACGACGAAGGTGACGCGGTCACCCGCCAGGTCCGCCCGCAACTCGTCGGCGGCCTGCCGCATCTCCTCGATCACTTCGGGGCGCGTCTCCGCGAACAGCGCGGTGAGCTCCTCGGCCGACAATGTCTCTCCCCTTCGCCCCCTCTCGATCGCCCGCGGGGCCACATCGGGAGCGACGGGCCGTTCGGCGCGGCGCCCCGATCCCTTTCGTGGGATGAAGCTCCAGTACTTGAGCTTCACCACGTCCAGCACGCTCTGCTCCATCCAATCGGGATCGAGATGCTGCGGATAGGCACACAGCCGCTCGGTGAGCGCGTATCCGCGCGGCGCGAGGAGCTTTCGGGCCTGGTGCGGGCTCGGGAAGGCCTGCTCTGGGGAGATGTGATCGCCGTTCGCCGACAAGCCGCCGAGATCGGTCGCCCCCTCCTCGACCAGATCCACCCACCAGTCGGAGAGGTTCGGCGGCACCTGGATCCCCACGTCTGGCATCAACCTCCGACACTCCTTCACCAACAGCTTCATGTCGTCGAGCGTGATCGGCGTGGCCCAGTCGGGAACAGGGTCTCCGGGGAGTGGGGACCCCCGCCGCTCAGCCGATCCCGCCCACGTCTCCAACGCCGCGGCGTCGGCGATCTCGGCGACCTCGCGGCCGTAGTAGTTGGGGTGAGGGACGAAGTTCTGGAGGATGATCTCCTGGATGTGCCCGTGGCGCTCGTTGACCTCGGCGAGCGCCTCCAGAGAGGCGATCCGCTCGTCGACAGTCTCGCCGATCCCGACCAGGATCCCGCTGGTGAACGGGATTCGTAGCTCCCCGGCGGCCTCGATCGTCCGCAGGCGCTCGGCGGGGTGCTTGGTCGGTGAGCCCGCGTGGACGGTGTCCATCAGGCGCTCGGAGATCGACTCAAGCATCAATCCCTGCGACGCCGTGACCTCGCGAAGCCGTGCCAGGTCCGCGCTGCTCAGGACGCCGAGATTCGTGTGCGGCAGAAGGCCGCGTTCGAGCGCGCGCTCGCACGTCCACACTACATAGGAGACGAAGTCCTCGTGTCCCCAGGAGCGCAGCCGCCCCGCGACCACCGGATGGACCTCGGGACGCTCGCCGGTGAGCACGAGCAGCTCCTTCGCGTTTCGCCGCAGCGCCTCGTCCAGCCGGTGCTCCACCTCGTCGGGCTCGTACAGATGGGCCCGGTGCGTGGCGAAGGCGCAGTACTTGCAGTAGCAGCGGCAGGTTCGCGACAGCGAGAGGGTGTAGTTGCGCGAGAAGGTGACGCGCCGCACGGCGCGGAAGCTACAGCACCGTGGAGGCGACCGGGGCGGCCCTACCTGCGACGCGGACGCGTCGCCGTGGAGACGTCCGCGGCGACGTTCTCGACCACGTCTGCGCCACTGGTCGGCGGCTCGGGCCCGAGGGCGTACTGCGCCCCCGCGATCACGAACCTGTAGAGCGCCACAGCGGCCGCCGCGCCGACGATCGGGCCCAGGATGTACGGCCATGTGCCGCCGAACTCGTTGCCGATCAGGGCGGGGCCGAACCAGCGCGCCGGGTTGACGGCGGAGCCCGTAAGCGGACCGAAGATCATCACGTCGACGCCGAGCGTGAGGCCGATCGCAAGCGGCGCCCATTCGTGGCGGGCCCGAGGATTGAACGCGACCGCGCAGACGGCGAGCACGAGCAGGAAGGTGCCGATCGCCTCGACGATCGCACCCTGGAAGTTGCCGCCGAGCAGCGGGCTGATCGTCGCGGCGCCGTAGTGCCCGGCGCGGCCCTCGTCCAGCAGCAGCCCCTTGACGAGCAGCGCGCCGAGGACGCCCCCGGAGAGCTGGGCCAGGATGTAGACGGCGGCGTCCACAGGATCGATGCGCCGCAGCAGCGCCGCGCCAAGCGTGACGGCGGGGTTGAAGTGGCCGCCGCTGACGGAGCCGAGCGTGATGATCAGGGCGAAGAGCACGAACCCGTGCACCAGACCCACGACCGCGAAGTCCGAGCCCGTCTGCGCCTGCGTCGTGGTGGCGACGAAGAGCGTGACGACGGTGGCGACCGCGAAGACGAGAATCAGCGTGCCGACCAGCTCGGCGATGTAGGCGGCGAGTCCTCGATCCTGCACTTGGGGCTACCTCCTGGGTAGGGGCGTCGGAAGCGGCGGGAGTCTACTCGGCTTCGCGGTCCGCCTGCTCCTGGAGACGCTTGCCGTCCTCGATCACCTCGAGCGCCTCCTCGCGCGAGCGCCACCCGTCGACCTCGACCGTCTTCCCCTCCAGCTCCTTGTAGATCGAGAAGAAGTGGGTGATCTCGCGCTGGAGGGGCTGGGGGACGTCCTCCAGCGTCTCGGCATGGTTCCAGCCCGGGTCCTTGAGGGGAACGCAAACGATCTTGTCGTCCTCCCCCTTCTCGTCGCGCATCTTGAACAGCGCGATCGGCTTCACCGGGATGACGCAGCCGGGGAAGGTCGGCTCGGACACGCAGACCATCGCGTCCAGCGGATCGCCGTCTCGGCCGCGGTGCCCGATCAGATAGCCGTAGTCGACCGGGTACACGGTCGACGAGGACAGGAACCGGTCCAGGATCAGCACGCCCAGCGTCTCGTCGAGCTCGTACTTGTTGCGGCTGCCCTTCGGGATCTCCACGCACACGAGGAGCTCGTCTGCCAGGGACCCGGCCATCCCCAGCAAGGCTATCCTGCTGCGTTCAATGAGAATGGTCGCCGCGTCGCTGGCGGCCGTCCTCGCCGCAGCCTCGATCATGGGCTGTGGCGACGGCGGTGCTGAACCGGGCGCGCTGAGAGGCGCGACCCTCGTGCTCGACTTTCAGCCCAACGCGGTGCACGCCGGAATCTACGCCGCACTGGCGGAGGGCTACTACGCCGATCGGGGCGTCGACCTCGACGTCCAGGAACCGTCCGCGTCTACCGACGCGCCGAAGCTCCTCATCGCAGGACGCGCCGACTTCTCGATCCTCGACATCCACGATCTCGGCCTCGCGCGAGAGCGCGGCCTCAAGCTCGTCGGCTTGATGCCGATCGTCCAGCGCCCGCTCGCCGCCGTGATCGTCGCCAACCGCCACGAGGTCCACCGGCCTGCCGACCTCGCGGGACGAACGGTCGGCGTCACGGGCCTTCCCTCGGATGACGCGGTTCTCGACTCGGTGCTTCAGGCAGACGGCGCAAGCCCAAACTCGGTGCATCGCGTGACGATCGGGTTCGCGGCGATCTCGTCGCTGGCGGCCGGACGGGTGGCGGCAGCGACCGCGTTCTGGAATGCGGAGGGGGTGACGTTGCGACGTGAGGGAATACCGATCCGCGAGTTCCGGGTGGACGACTACGGCGCTCCGCGCTATCCCGAGCTCGTCCTGGCGACGAGCGGGCGCCTGCTCTCGCGCGATCCGTCCCTGGCGCGCCGTGTCGTCGAGGGGACCACACGCGGCTACGCGCTCGCGGCCAAGGACCCCGCGCTCGCTCTCGACGACCTGCTTGATGCGAACGACTCGCTCGACCGGGACGAGCAGGCCGCCGAGCTGCACGCCCTGGAGGGAAGTCGCGCGTTTCAGCCAGTGGGCCGGTTCGACCGCAGCGCCGTCGCGGCGTGGGCACGGTGGGACGTCCAGCACGGGATCCTCAGGCACCCCCCGCAGGGCGGAGGCTTCCTGCTCCGCGGGGATAGACTGAACCTCCGGAGGGGATCTTGATTCGAAGGTTGCGGGACAGGCTCAGCTACGCGAACGTCGTCGCGACGCTCGCCCTCTTCCTCGCGCTGGGCGGCGGCGCCGTGTACGCCGCGGGCCAGATCACCGGGGCGGACGTCAAGGACGACTCCCTCACGGGCAAGGACATCAAGGAGTCGACGCTCAAGGTGAGCCGCGTCGTCGCGCGCCCGTCTGGCACCTCGGACGTCACCACGTCCAGCACGCCTGCTCCTTATCCGCTGTCGAACAACAAGTGGACCCAGAGGGCGGGCGAGGTCGACACGATCGTCGGCGAGATCAAGGCCGTCAACCAAACCGGCTGTGACATCGGCTCGGCGGGCGTGACGTTGAGGGTCGGCGATCAGATTGTCGGTACCGGCAATGCGATCGCAAGCTCCTCTTCCCAGTCCGGCACCGTGAGCGGCTTCATAGCCGCGCCGTCGAGCAACGCCTCGCGCACGCTCACCGGAGAGGTCACAGGCGCCTGCATCTCGCCGTTCGGCGGCTCTGCGCCGCCACCCACCGTGACCGAGATCACCCTCACGGTGGTCGGTAACCGCTGATCGCTTCGAGCTAGCCCGCCGCGAGCAAGCGCTCGACCAGCTCGGGCATCTCGCGCGCCAGCCGCGAGCGCGGCACGACGAGGTCGACTCCGGCCGCCTCCGCGCGCTTGCGCGTCTCGACATCCGTGTGCGAGTAGAAGCCAAGGACCGGAACGCCGAGACCCACGACGGCGTCGGCCGGCTCTCGATCGAGGTCGACCACGATCACGTCCGTGTCCTCGAAGCTCGTCGCCTCGGCGACGGAGGACGCCAGCTGCACGTCGTGGTTTGCGGCGCCGAGGGTGGCCTGGATCCTGCTCGCGAGCATCAGGTCCGGGGCTACGGCCAGGACGCGCGCCATCGACTACCGGCCTACAGGCTGCGCCGGCGCCGGAAGTCCTGGCGCACGCTCTCCGGCCTACCCCACATCTGGACCACCTCGGCGCGCCCCTCCCGAAGATCGCGCACGACCATCTCGCCGGCTATTCCCTCCCGGTCGAGCAGCGCGAGGGTCCCCTCGACGGTCTCCGGGGCGGCGGCGTGCCCAAACCGCTGCGCGACCAGCAGCTTCCAGTGCCAGTCCGCCTTCGAGTAGGGCTGCGCGTTGACTTGTGTCAGCAGCACGGCCGCATCCACGTAGCGCTCCTCGTCGAAGATGCGCAGGTCGACCTCGAGGTCGGTCCAGTCGTCGGGCAGCGACTCGAGGACCTCGTGAAACGATTCCGCGAGACCCATCGGCCACAGCCTAGATGGTGATGCCAAACGTGACAGGGGCGACCCCGGCCCTCGGCCGGCTATCCGGCTAGGGAGAGCTAGCCACGGTTCAAGGGCCGTGCCGGCGCGCTCGATGTAGCCAGTGAGCCGATCGAACGATGCGCGAATTGCGATCAGACTCGAGGGACCCTGCCGGCCGCCGCCTACGCCGCGGCCTGCTGCTTGCTGCCGCCGTCGGCTTCGGGATCCTGTGGATCTGCGTGGTCGCACTCGCCTCGGGGGCGATCCACGGCGGAGCTCTGATCGCCCTCGGCTCCTTGGGGGTGCTGCTCACGGGGGCCCTGCTGCCGTTGCTCGACCGCCAGGAGGTAGAGCTGCAAGGGCTGGCCGACACCGATGCGCTCACCGGTCTCGCCAACCACCGTGCCTTCCACGCGGCGCTCGAGGCGGAGCTCCAGCGAGCGAAGCGCGATCGCCGGCATCTCGCTGTGATCGCCCTCGATCTCGACAACTTCCAGGCGGTCAACGATCTGCACGGCCATCCGTTCGGCGATGAGGTGCTCAGCGCCGTAGGCGAGCAGCTCCACGGCGTGGTTCGGAAGGACGACGTCGCAGCGCGGACCGCCGGCGAAGAATTCGCCCTCCTCCTACCGGGCGCGGACGGGGAGCTCGCGTATCGCGTCGCCGAGCGGGCGCGAGAGGCGGTGGCCGGAGTGGAAGTCCCAGGCCTGGAGCTCTCTGCCTCGGCGGGCGTTGCCACCTTCCCTGCCGACGCCGAGGACGCCTCGAGCCTCAGCCAGCTCGCGGCGGGAGCCCTGTATTGGGCAAAGCGCCGCGGCAAGCATCGAACGGGCCGCTTCGATCCAGGTCACGTGCCGCTCGCGTGGACCGAGCAGCAGGCATCCGAGGTAAGGGCCCTGCTTGGCCAGGCCCATCCGATCAGGTCTGTCTTCCAGCCGGTCGTGGCGCTGGCCAGCGGCCACCTCGTGGGATACGAGGCGCTGGCTCGCTTCACCGAGTCGTCGGGGCGCTCGCGGGAGGCGTGGTTCGCCCAGGCTCACGGTTGCGGCCTGGGCCCCGAGCTCGAGGCGGCAGCGATCCGTGCCGCCCTGGAGCCGGTCGGCCGGCCGCCGGATACCCATCTTGCATTGAACATCAGCCCGTCCGCGATGGCGTCTGACCCGGTGATCGAGGTGCTCCCGACCGACCTGACCGGGATTGTGATCGAGGTAACCGAACACGAGTTCGTTCCCGATGACGACACGCTCACGTCGGTCCTCGCCGGCATGCGTGAACGTGGCGCCCGGATCGCGATCGACGATGCCGGTGCCGGCTACGCGGGGCTGCGACAGGTGATGCGGGTCCGGCCGGACATCGTCAAGCTCGACCGGGAGCTGACTCGAGACATCCACGCCGATCTGGCGAGGATGGCGCTCATCGAGTCCTTCGTGCGCTTCGCGCGACGCATCGGCGCCACCGTCTGCGCGGAGGGTGTCGAGAGCCTCGACGAGGTCCCCGTGCTGGGCGACCTGGACGTCCAGTGGGGGCAGGGATATGCCCTCGCCCCGCCGGCTGAGCCCTGGGCCAGCGTCTCACCCGTGGCCGCGGAGGTCTGCCGCGCCGCGCTGACTCAAACGCTCCGAACCGGGCCGCCCGTCGAGGGAAGGATCACCGCGGGCGACCGGCGGCTCGAGCACCTGAGCGCACGCCTCGCGGGAATTCGCTCCCCAGAGGACCTCGAGGGTGTGCTCGCGCTGATCGCGGGCGAGCTCCACGCTGACAACGTCTGCCTTTCCCGGTTCCGCCCCGAGGAGGGCGTCGTCGAGACGCTCGCCGAGAGCGAGCCGTACGAGTACCAGCGATTCTCGCTGGCCGAATATCCGCTCACCGCCAGCGTCCTTCGGGAGCAGGTGGCGGCTCAGGTACTCGTCAGCGATCCCGACAGCGACCCCAGCGAGGTGAAGCTGCTGCTCGCACAGGGTCGCGGATCGATGCTGATCACGCCGGTCGTAAGCCGCGGGGAGAGCCTCGGTACGGTCGAGGCATACAGCGAGACCGAGCGGCCCTGGACTCGGACCGAGATCAATCGCGCGCGAATCATCGCCAACCAGTTCGGCTCGGTGATCCAAGCGGTCTTCCGCTCGGGTGCCACCTCGATCGGGCAGCAGCAGCGCCTCCGCTAGCCCAGGAACACCTGCTGGAGCAGGAAGACGTTGAGCGCGATGATCAGCGCGCCCAAGGTTCCCGCGAGCACGGTCAACCACCCGGGATTCGCCAAGCTCCCCATCACGTCGCGGCGCCTGGCGACCAGCAGCAGCGGGATCAGGGCGAAGGGAATCCCGAACGAGAGCACGACCTGGCTGATCACGAGCGCGTCAGTAGGGTTGAGCCCAATCCCAAGCACGACCAGCGCCGGTGTCAGGGTGATCGCCCGTCGTAGGAAGATCGGAATCCGGCGCCGGATGAATCCCTGCATCACGACCTGGCCGGCCATGGTGCCGACCGAGGAAGAGGCGAAGCCGGACGCCAGCAGGGCGATCCCGAAGATCGTCGCTGCATTGCCGGACACGGTTTGCTGGAGTCCCGAGAAAGCGCCCTCGATGCTGTCGATGCCGGCCAACCCGCCCTTGTTGAAGAGGGCCGCCGCCATGATCATCATCGAGAGATTGACGACGCCGGCGATCGTCATCGCGATCACCACGTCGACCTTCTCGAAGCTGAGGATGCGCCGGCGTTCATCCTCGTCTCGCCCGATGATCCGTCGTTGGGTGAGCGCGGAGTGCAGGTACACGACGTGCGGCATCACCGTCGCGCCGATGATCCCGGTGGCGAGCAGCACGCTCTCCGTGCCACCAAAGCCCGGCACGAGCAAGTGGCTTGCGACATCGCCTGCATCAGGACTGGCATAGAAGATCTCGAGCGCGAAGCAGCCGAGCACGACCCCGGCGAGCACGGCGATGCCTGCCTCGAGCCGCCTGAATCCCATCTCCTGCAGGCCCAGGATCGCGAAGGCACCTGCGCCGGCGATCAGGCCTGCGGCAAAGAGCGGTATGTCGAACAGCAGATACAGCCCGAGGGCGGCACCCACGACCTCTGCGATGTCGGTGGACATGGCGACGATCTCCGCCTGGATCCAGAGACCTATGGACGCCGGGCGGGGGAACGTCTCGCGGCATACCTCGGGTAGGTTTTTGCCGGTCGCGATGCCGAGCTTCGCCGACTGGGTCTGGATCACCATCGCAATCAGGTTCGCGGCCACGACGACCCATAGCAGGAGATAGCCGAACTGTGCACCGCCGGAGATGTTGGTGGCGAAGTTGCCTGGATCGATGTAGGCAACCGCCGCGATGAACGCGGGGCCCAGGAACGGCCAGACCCTCGCGACGCCGCGGGTACGGCCCTCGAGCGAGTTCCGAGCCGCTCGCGCAACCGCCGCCTCCCCCGGAAGCACGTCCTCGACGCCGACCCCGTTCGGGTCGGCGACGGGAGGAGCCGAGACCGCGTCGTCGCGACGTTGCGCCTCCAGCGTGGAGTCGAGCGGTCGGTTCACGCAGCCTCCCCTTCGAGATGGACCCGCATCTTCTCCGCGAGGGCAGAGCCGAGGGCGTGCTCGAGCCCATCCACCTCGATCAAAAGGGGGCCGCCGAACGGCTGCACGCCGATGACCCGAAGTTGGGCTCCTGGGCGGATGCCGCGCTCCGCGAGATAGCGGAGCATCTCGGGATCGGAATCGGAGACGCGCGCGAACGTCGCCGTGTGGCCGCTCTCCAGCTTCGAGAGGGCGGTCGTGCGGTCCTTCGCCAGATCGAGATCCGAGGTGGGGATCGGATCGCCGTGCGGGTCGAGCGCGGGGTTGCCGAGCTTCTCGGCGATCCGGCGCTCGAGCTCCTCGGAGATGTAGTGCTCGAGCACCTCCGCTTCGTCGTGGACCCGATCCCACGGCATCCCGAGCGCCTCCGCCAGGAACGCCTCGATCAGCCGGTGATGGCGCATCACCTCCAGGGCGACCCGCTCACCGGATTGGGTCAGGGTCGCGCCGCGGTAGGGCTCGTAGCGCACCAGGCCCAGCTCCTCGAGCCGCTTCAGCATCGCCGTCACCGAGGACGGCGCGACACCGAGCCTTTCGGCAAGCGCCGAGGTCGCGATCGGGCCTCCACCGTGGCGCTCGAGCGCGTAGATCGACTTCACGTAGTCCTCGACCGCCTCCGACGCGGGCGCGCTACTTCGCTCTTCGAGCCTGGTCTTGCTGGACGTTCGCGTATGCGCCATGGCGAAAAAGCGATTTAGCTTAGTCTAAATCCACGGGCGACGGAACCAGCCGGCCCTACAATCGCCGTTGTGGCCACGGATCTGGCGGTTGAGCTCGACGGGCAGTACCGCGCGCTGCGCGAGGGCGCCGGGGTGCTCGATCGCTCGCAGCGGGGCAAGCTCGCCGTCAGCGGGCCGGACGCGGCCGACTTCCTCCAGGGCCAGCTCACCAACGACGTCGAGGCGCTGGCGCCGGGCGAGGGGTGCTACGCCGCGCTGCTCAACCGAAAGGGCCACATGCAGGCCGACATGCGCGTACTGCGGCTCGGCCCGGAGGAGATCTGGCTCGACACCGAACCCGAGGCCCGAGACGCCGTCGTCCGCCACCTGTCGATGTACAGGATCGGGCGCGAGCTGGACCTTGTCGAGGACGCCGAGCGGGCGATCCTGTCGGCGATCGGCCCGCAGGCGGCCGAGCTGACCGGCGCGGGCCCCCTGTCTCCCGAGCATGCCCACCGCGAGATCGAGCTCGGCGGTGCCGTCTGTCGAGCCGTCGCAACGGACCTGGGAATCGACCTGATCTGCGCCGCCGCCGATGCCGAGGCCATCGCGGGTGCCCTGATCGCCGCCGGCGCCGTGCAGGTTGGCGAGGCGGCGGCGGAGATCCTTCGCGTCGAGTCGGGGCGACCCCGCTTCGGACGCGAGATGACGACCGCGACGATCCCGCAGGAGGCCGGGATCGACGACCGTGCCGTGAGCTTCACGAAGGGGTGCTACATAGGCCAGGAGACTGTGGCCCGCCTGCACTACAAGGGCAAGCCGAATCGCCACCTGCGGGGACTCCGACTCGAGGCGCCGGCCACCGACGGCGACGCGATCGTGCTCGACGGACGCGAGGTCGGACGGCTAGGCACCGCCGTCCTCTCCCCCGCCCTCGGCCCGCTCGCGCTTGCCGTCGTTCGCCGAGAGGCCCAGCCCGGCGACCGCGTGGAAGTCGGCGAGCGCGCCATCGGCGCCGCGGTCGCCGAGGTTCCGTTCTAGGCCTCGAACCTGCGCCTCGGACGGGTGCTTGCGCTAGGTTTGCGCCGATGAGCACCAACGGTCGGGGGAGAGCTTCGCGAAGCACCCGCCGGGCCGGGTTTGCCGGGCTGGCCGCGCTTGCGTCCTTGGCGCTCGCAGCGTGCGGGTCGTCGGACTTCCCCAACGATCCGCGCCCGCCGGCGCCGAGGGAGATCAGCGCCAAGGTGGATTCCAAGCGGGTCGTGGTGTCGCCGGACAAGATCGGCGCGGGCCTCGTCGTGTTCACGATCGCCAACCTCTCGGACTCTCCGGTCCGGTTCAGCGTGAGCGGGCAGAAGACGGAGGCCTCGACCACGGAGATTCAGCCGGGCATGCCGGCGAACCTCAAGATCAACCTCCACGAGGGCGAGTACCAGGCGACCGTCGGGCAAGGCGCGCACCCCGCCACCCTCACGGTAGGGCCGGAGCGCAAGAGCTCCGAGAACAGGCTGCTGCTGCCGTAGCGCCTAGCTCTCGTCCGCTTCCGCGATCAGCGACTCGATGCGCTCGAGCTTCGCGCGAACGGTCGCGACCATCGTGTCGAGATTGCCCCGCGCCTTGTCGGAGCTGGTCTTGATGCCCGTGAGCGCCGAGCGGATCGCCTGGGCCTGCCGCAGAGTCGAGACCGCCTCGGCCGCGGCATCGCGCACGGCTACGGCATCCACCTGTAGATCGCCGTCGCGGGCCAGCTTCACGCGTGCCGCCGCCAGCCGGTAGGCGGTCTCAAGCGCGAGGCCGTCGGGATCCTCACGGTCGACCGCGACGATCAGCTTGTTGCCCTCGTACTCGTGGAGCTGCTCCCGGCCCGCGGGAACTCGCTCCTCGCCAGCGACCACGAGCACGGCGTAGCCGGCGGCGCGGGCCTCCATGCCCTCGTTCAACTCCGCCCATGCCTGGTTCTTCGAGAGCCGCTTGTCCTTGGCCTCGAACACGATCCGCCCGCTGGACGGGCCGTCCGCCGCGTCGAGCTCGATCAGCGTGTCGCCCTTGCGCCCGCCCCCCTCGGCCTGCTCGCCGCCGGTGTGCGTTGCGCAGTCCCCGCGCGACCGTGCGATCCGCTCGATCGCGTCGTGAACCCGCTGCTCGAAGCTGAGCCCCTTGCGCGTGCCCGCCTCCTCGGCCTCCGCGACGCGCCGGTCCCCCACCTCGCGCTCCTTCAACTCGACCAGCTCTCGAGTGAGCTGCTCGATCCGCTTGCGGTTCGCCTCGCTGTCCGCCTGCTGACGAGTGCCGAGATCGCGAAGCGCGCGAACCATGGCGCCCTTGAAGTCGGAGAGGGGGTTCGCACCCTCATCCGCGCTGAACAGCTTCACGAGCGAGGTTCGTTGCTCCTCGAGGGCCCGTCCGAGCACCTCGCGGAACTGGTGGGGCACCGAGCCCTCGCGGCCATCGAAGCTGTGGGCGATGCGCTCGGTCAGCTTCTCGTCGCCTGCCTCGATCGACTTCGTCAGCCGCTCCCGAAGCTCGGCCGCATGGCGCTCGAACTCGGCCCGCACGTAGTCGACCTCGGCGGCCGCATCCTCGCGGTCCAGGACGCGAGCGCCGATCTCGATCGCGTCGGAGACCGTGCGCGCGGGCGCCTGCCCGGCTTCGGCACGCTCCCTGACGACGCGAGCGGCGCGCTCGTCGCTGACGGTGAGCCGCTCGATCACCAGGCGGTCGTCCAGGGCGCGAACCACGCCCGCGGGCGCTTCGCCTGAGCCGTCGATGGGTAGCTGTGGCCTCTCGGATGCCTCCATGGGGACACACGAAAGTAGCCGGGGCCCCGGACGTACATCTGACACGGGCCGCGCCTGCGCTCGCGGGTCACCGGATAGGATCCGGCGCCGTGGCGATTGACGTAACCGAGGTCTCGAAGCTCGACACGGGTCCTGGCGAGCTGCCGAAGACGATGGCCGCCTGGGTGATTCGACCCGAGCGCGAGGGCGAGCCCAAGGACGCCTTCCAGCTCGAGGACATCGAGGTACCCGAGCCGGGCGCGTTCGAGGTGATCGTCAGGGTGATGGCGGCAGGCGTCAACTTCAACAACGTCTGGGCGGCGCTCGGCAAGCCGGTGTCCGTGTTCAACTACGGGGACCACTCGGAATGGGGTCACCACATCGGGGGCTCGGATGCCTCCGGCGTCGTCTGGAAGGTCGGGCAGGGCGTGACGAAGTGGGAGCCCGGAGACGAGGTGGTGATCCACTGCAACCAGGCCTCCTACGAGGACGTCGAGGTGCACGGCCTCGATCCGCTTGCCGCGCCCAGCCAGATGATCTGGGGCTACGAGACAACCTGGGGCTCGTTCGCCCAATTCACCAAGGTTCAGGCGCAGCAGCTCCTCCCGAAGCCGCCGAACCTCTCGTGGGTGGAGTCGTCCGCCTACGGCCTCACCTACTTCACCGCCTACCGGATGCTGATCGACCGCTGCAAGCTCCAGGCCGGCCACAACGTGTTGATCTGGGGCGCGGCGGGTGGGCTGGGCGTGTTCGCCACCCAGCTCTGCGCGGCGAATGGGGCAAACGCGGTGGGCGTCGTCTCCTCGGACGAGAAGGGCGATCTGGTTAAGAAGCTCGGCGCCGTCGACTACATCGACCGCAACGAGTTCGCGGGAATGATGCGCAAGGGCGGCGAGTCGCCCGATGAGGAAAAGGAGCGCTTCAAGGTCTCGCGGGCGTTCACCAAGAGGGTGAAGGAGATCCTCGGCGACGCCCCGGACATCGTGTTCGAGCACGTCGGCCAGGCCACGTTCCCGACCTCGGTGCTCGCGGTGAAGCCGTTCGGGAAGGTCGTGATCTGCGGCGCGACGTCCGGTTACAACCTCGACTTCGACGTGCGCTACCTGTGGATGCGCCAGAAGGAGATCCTCGGCTCGCACTTCGCGAACGCGTATGAGTGCATGCGCGCCAACAAGCTGATGGCCGAGGGCAAGATCCGGCCCGTGCTCTGGCAGGCGATGGGCTTCGAGGGCGTGCCGGAGGCCCACCAGCTCCTGCACGAGAACAAGCACCTGGGAAAGATCTCGATCATGGTCGGCGCCCACGACAAGGACGAGGGCAAGCAGGCCGAGGGCCCGGGCGCGATCTGGGCCGAGGTCGGCACGTAACCCCCGTGGCAGACCTCAACTTCATCGATTGGCACGTCCACCCGTTTCGCGCCGAGCGCTGGCTGGAGATCTGGCATCCGGCGCTCGACCGGGCACTGGCCTTCGGCGCCTCCGCTTGCTACCTGGCGCGCGACGTCGACGACCCGCTCCACTTCCGCCAGGTCTCCGTCTGGGACAGCCACGACGACTTCGAGCGCTACTGGTACTCGGACGAGATCACAGCGCTCCGCGAGGCCGCCCTGAACTACTTCAACAAACCGCTTTTGCCGAGCTGGTACACGATGACGTTCGACTCGTCGCCGGCCAAGGCGACGAGCTGACGCGCCTCGCCGCCGCTACGCCGCGACGGCGGTGGGACTCTCGGCCGCGAATCGCGCGCCGACCTCGCGCAGTATCTGGACCATGGTGAGCGTGGCGGCGGACCTTGCGCCCTCGGCCCGGGTCGCCGCCCAGACCTCCCGCTTCGGGGCCTCCGGCGTCGTCGGCCTCACGACCAGGTCGTGCCGCAGGGCCGGTAGAGCCAGGTCCGGCAACAGGGTGAAGCCGAGCCCAGCCGCAACATAGGCCTGGAGCACCTGGTACTCGTCGCTCTCGAGGCCGATCCGCGGTTCGAAGCCGGCCTCGCGGCACGCCTCCTTGACCACGTCGCCGCAGGAGCTCGGACATACGCCGCACAGCCACGTCTCGTCGGCGAGGTCCTTCAGCCGCACCTTGTCCTCTACGGCCAGCCGATGCTCGCGGGGTAGCGCCAGGTACATGTGCTCGCTGAGGACCAGAACCCGGTCGATATCGCGCTCCTCCGCCCGTGGGAGCGTCGGGTAGTCGAAGACCAGGGCGAGATCGACCTCCGCCGCACGAAGCATCGGCAGCGAATCCTCCGGCTCCGCCTCGGTGACGTTCAGGAGCACGTCCGGATGCCGATCGCCGAACTCGGCCAGCCCTTCGGTGAGAAGCGTTGCGCTGGCGCTCGGAAAGCTGGCGATTCGGATCTCACCGCCCTCGAGTCCGGCGACAGCCTTCAGCTCGTGCTCTGCCTCCTCGAGGCGCGCCAGCGCGGCCTCCGCATGGCCGACCAGGATGCGGCCGGCGTCGTTGAGCTTTGGCCCGTTGCTCGTCCGTTCCAGGAGCGGCATGCCGACTTCGCGCTCGAGCGTTGCGACCTGCTGGCTGACCGCCGACTGGGAGAGATAGAGCGCATTCGCCGCGGCGGAGAACGACCCGCGCCGGGCGACCTCCGACAGAACGCGCAGCCGCTTCAGATCGAGCATAAGCGCAACTTATCACGTTTAGAAGAACTTCCTGTTGCGCTAATAACCCGCTTCGGGCATCCTCGCGACATCACGAACGGCCGGCCAGCCGGCGTTTACTCAACAGATCCCCATCCCGACGAGGTGACCGATGAACCCGAGTCCACTCTTCACTCACCAGAACCATGGCGGCGCGGTCAGCATCCGCCGTCTCGGCGACGGCGACCTGGCTGCCGTCGAGCGACTCGCCGCGCGCGATTCCGGCCCGCCCCCGGCGGGGCCGCTGCTCGGCGCTGAGATCGAGGGGCGGCTGCTGGCGGCGACCTCGCTCGCCACCGGCGAGACCGTCGCCGATCCGTTCAGTCGTACCGACGAGCTGCGAGCCCTGCTGGAGCTTCGCGCGGCGCAGCTTCGCCACCGCACCGGCGAGCGACGGCGCCGGCGCCGGCGCCTCCGCCGCTCCAGAGGAAGAGTGGCGCTCGCCGGCTCGCCGCCTGGCGTACCGCAATGGCTGATGGCGCCACGCCCGCCCTGATAGGGAGCGGGCAGGCACCAGCGGGTCAGTGCTGTTCGAGCGGGGCCATGGTGAGCCCCGCCGCCTCGAGCTGGTCCCAGTAGTGCTCGGCGGGCTCCTTCGGTCCCCTCCAGACGATCGCCTGCCCTGAGTTGTGGATCCGGTCGGCGAACCGGTAGCCCTCCTCCACAGTGACTCCCGGGATCACCCGCGCGAGCGTCTTGGCGACGTGGTCGAACGTGTTGTGATCGTCGTTCAGGACGATCACAAGCCAGTTCCCGCCGAGGCCCGAGCCAGGGCCCCCGGTGCGGGGACGCTCCAGCGTCTCGGTAGCCATCAGTTGAGCCTAGGGATTCGGGACCTGAAGCTTGAGGTCGTCGATGGTCGCAAGGACGGCCCTGTCCGAGTGCTTCTTGTTCCCCACCGCGACCTCGAGCTTGCGGCCGTCGACGTCGGCAGGCTTGGAGTCGGTCACGCGCGCGACCCGCTTGCCGTTGACCTTCGCGGTGACATGGTCGCCGACCGCCGCCAGCCGAAGCACGTTTGGCTTGCCGACGTCCTTGATCGCCGACTTCGTGCCCTTGGCCGGAAAGTCGCTGCCGCCGCCCGACGGGCGCCGGATGAGCTGGAACCTGTGCCGGCTCGGGAATACCCGCAGCTCATAGCCGGAGTCCTTGTCGGAGCGCACCAAAACCGCCAGGTAGGCGCTGTCGCGGAGCGCCTTCGGGGTGTCCTTAAGGAGCCGCAGCTTCGCCCCGAAGTCGTGATCGGGACGGGAGGTGTCGCCCTCGACCGGCGGGCGGTAGCCGCAGACACCCGCCCCCTCCTTCACCGAGATGCGCACGGTTTCCGATTTGCGCCTCCACTTCCTACTGCAGTGCCTCCCCTCGGCCGGGCGCAGCTCGTGGACTTCGCGCTTGCTCGAGAAGTCGTTCTTGTACACGGTGACGGCGGCCAGGGCGCTGGCCGCGACGGTCCCCGCGACAGCGAGCGCGGCAAGGAGGCTAAAGCGGCGGATTGTGCGTCCGTGGCGGCCCATTCCGAGTCCGTGCAGGGTAGCCACTAGATCGAACGGAGCGTCCTAGCCCGTGTCCTCTGCACGCTTTCTCCAGTAGCGCTCGAGGCCCAGCCATAGCTGCTCCGGCGGCGCGGTCTGGCGCGCGCGGATGGCCGTCTCGGCATCCACCGCCGCGTCCGTGTCGCGCCTCAGCGCTTCCAGGAAGCGCTCGCGGCCGCCGGCGCGCGCCCTTTCGGCGCTCACCTCCAGCGCACGACGCGCCCGCTCCAGCTGCTCGTCGACGTCGTCGGCCCGGCCGAAGTGGGTCAGGCAGAGTCGCTGGGGGCGCCATCCGGCGATCTCCTCGAGCGAGTGATCCCAGGCCTCGACGTCGACGTCGGGCGGCGGCGTCGGCGCCACCGTGAACTCGTGCGGCGGAATCCGCACCCCGGCCACGTCGCCGACGTATGCGTCGCCGGTCAAGAGATCCAGGTAGGCGACGTGATGGCTCGCGTGCCCCGGGACATACCCGACTCGAAAGCCCTCGACCTCCTCACCCCCCGTGAGGGCCACGACGTTGCCGGTCGGCACGGGAAGGACCTCGCCCCAGAGGCGGTCCATGTCGTCGCCGTAAAGACGCGCAGCGCTCTCGAGCAGCTTCTCCGGATCGACGAGGTGCGGCGCGCCTACCTCGTGCACGTACACGCGCAGGTCCGGGAACCGCTTCACAAGCGATCCCGAGGCGCCGGCGTGATCGAGATGGATGTGGGTAAGGAGCAGCCCTCGTGGCTCCGCATCGAGTCCCGCCAGCAGGGTCTCCAGGCACGACGACGGCCCGGGATCGACGATCAGGCCGTCCACCTCGTAGGCGCCGATCACGCGGTCGCGCCCCAGGTGCATCACGTCGATCAGGCGGCTCACGAATCGAGTATGAGGGGAGAACGCCGGGGCCCGACTAAAGGCCTGCTTCCGCGTGGAGGCGTAGGCCGCTGGTGCTCGCCTCGATCCCTGCCTCGATGGTGGTCAGGGTGAGTCCCTTCGGCCCGGCCACGTCGAACTCCGAGGCGTGAACCGGGAGCTGAACTCCAAGGGCGCCAGGCGGCAGGTCGACCTGGGTGGGGGTGGTTCGGCCCGCCCGGTGCGCGGCGGTCAACGAGGGGGCGGTGACGAAGACCCCCCGGACGAGTCCGAACACGAACTGCGGCCGCGAGGCACGGGCCGGAACGGGATACAGGGGAGGGTGCGGCGAGGTTCCGGGCGGCGCCGGCACTCGCGCCCGCCGTGGCGCGGGCGGTCGAAGCCGGTAGAGATCGGGCTCGCCCGGGACGCTGGTGACCTTGGATCCGCGAGGGAAGTAGTTCTCCTTCGGGAGCGGCAAGGCCGGGATTGCGTAGCGCGCCACCTCGAGCGCGTCGCCGAGCGGGCCCGTCGTGGCCCTCAGCTGGGCGAGGCGCGGCACCTCGTCGCGAAGAGCTTTCAGCGCCTTCCCGGCGGCGGCCGGGTCATCCACAACGCTTCGAGTGACGGTTTGACCACCTTGAAGCTCCGCCACCATCCCCTCGCCGAACTGGTTCGCGAGCGAAGACAGGCTCCCCCCAACGCGCTTCTCGAGATCGTTCGTGACCTGCTCGAACGCGGCCTGCGGGACCGCCGAACGGACCACCTGTAGCGCGAACTCGATCGTCTGAGCTTGGTCACGGGTGGCGACCGAGGGCCGATTCTTCAGAACCCGTGGCGAGCTAGGGCCCGGGTCGACCGGCAGGTCCGACTCAGCGACCTTGTCCCCCGTCACCGAGGCATCGACCCTCAGCGTCCGACCCTCGACCTGCGCGACCACACCGTAGGAGCGCAGCGCGCCGATCCATGGCACGGACGCGGTCTCCTCGGCGCCGAGTGCCTCGAGCACGCTCTGGGCGTCGCCCGACCCGCGGATGATTCCCTCGTCGGGCAGCGTCCCGAGCCGTTCCGAGAAGACATCCTCCGTCAGGCGATCACCCTCCCCCCGTTGCGCGAGCGCCTGTTCTAGCCCGGCTTCGGTCTCCGTCACGACAAGTACGTCGTCGTCCACCGCAACGCCCGGACCTCCCGGTTCGAAGCCCTCCGGGGCCCCCTTCGGTGGGGGCCTGCCGTAGACGCTCGCGCCTTCCACCTCGTCGACTTCCTTGAGGCCGAGATCGCCCAACAGCTCTCGGAGCGCGTCGCCGTCGCTCACGCGAAGCGCAGCTACAGCCTGTCCGCCTTCCTCCTCGCCGAGCCCGGCGGCAGAGGGGACACCCACCACGAGCTCGTTGCCGAGCAGGGGACGAACGTCGCTCGAGAACGAAATTCCCTCGTAGCCACTCAGCTGCTCCAGTTGCGCATCGATCCCTCCCTCCACGCCGAACCGCTGGAGGGCCGCGTCGAGGTCGCGGTAGGGCTGACTGTCCAGGTCCGTGGAGACCGCGACGGCCAGCGGCGCGTCCGCCGGGAGGTAGCCGAGCGCGTCGTCAAGCGGGCTGTTGGAGGCTCCGCCCCCGCAGGAGCTCAAGGCCAGCGCGGCTGCCACCACCGTGCAACCCGGCAAGAAGCCTTTCACGGGGTGAGCGTAGAACATGAGGAGCGGAGGTTTGTCCGCCGTGGGCTTGCGGCACCGACCCTAGAATCCAGTCATGGCCGAACACCGTCTGCCCGAGCCGGACCGGCCCTGGGTCATGCGCACCTATGCCGGGCATTCGGACGCCCGGCGCTCGAACGAGCTCTACCGGCGAAACCTCGCCAAGGGCCAGACAGGGCTGTCGGTCGCATTCGACCTGCCCACCCAGACCGGCTACGACCCGGACCACATCCTGGCCCGCGGCGAGGTCGGGAAGGTCGGCGTCTCCATCGTGAACAAGGGCGACATGCACGCGCTGCTCGACGGCATCCCGCTGGACGAGATGAACACGTCGATGACGATCAATGCGACGGCGGCGTGGCTCTTGGCCCTCTACGTCACCGTCGCCGAGGAGAACGGCATCGAGCGTTCGGCGCTCAAGGGCACAACCCAGAACGACATCATCAAGGAGTACCTCTCGCGCGGCACCTACGCGTTCCCGCCCGAGCCGTCGATGCGATTGATCGCCGACACGGTCGCGTTCTCGGTCAACGACGTGCCGAGCTGGAACCCGATCAACGTGTGCAGCTACCACCTCCAGGAGGCGGGCGCGACGCCCGTGCAGGAGATCGCCTACGCGCTCTCCACCGCGATCGCGGTGCTCGACGAGACGAAGCGTCGCGGCCAGGTCGCCGACGAGGACTTCCCCCGCGTCTTCGGGCGGATCTCGTTCTTCGTCAACGCCGGCGTGAGGTTCATCGAGGAGCACGCGAAGCTGCGCGCTATGGGGCGCCTGTGGGAGGAGATCGGGCGCCAGCGCTATGCGGTGACCGAGCCCAAGTACCTGCGCCTGCGCTACGGGGTGCAGGTGAACTCGCTCGGGCTGACGGAGTCACAGCCCGAGAACAACGTGCCGCGCATCGTGCTGGAGGCGCTTGCCGTCACGCTCGGGCGGGACGCCCGCGCTCGGGCGATCCAGCTCCCGGCGTGGAACGAGGCGCTCGGCCTCCCCCGCCCCTGGGACCAGCAGTGGAGCCTGCGTATCCAGCAGATCCTGGCCCACGAGACCGACCTCCTCGACTACCCCGACATCTTCGAGGGCTCGGAGGTCATGGATGGCCTGGTGGCGGAGCTCGCGCAGGGCGCCCGCGAGGAGATGGCCGTGGTCGAGCAGCATGGTGGCGCCGTGGAGGCCGTGCCCTACATGAAGGCGCGCCTGGTCGACTCGCATCGCGAGCGCATGGCGAAGATCGAGCGCGGCGAGATCAAGGTGGTGGGCCAGAACTACTTCACCGAGACCGAGGATTCGCCGCTCACCGCGGGCGCCGACGGCGGCATCCTCACGCCCGACCCCGAGGTGGAGCGCGACTGCCGCGAGGCGCTGGAGCGCTGGAAGGAAGAGCGCGACCAGGCCGCTGTGGACCGGGCCCTGGAGCAGCTTTCCGAGGCGGCCCGCGACGAGTCGGCGAACATCATGCCGGCGACGATCGAGGCCGCGAAGGCGGGCGCCACCACCGGCGAGTGGGCCGGTGTCCTGCGCGAGGTGTTTGGCGATTACCGCGCGCCCACCGGCGTTGGCGCCGCGGCCGAGAGCGCCGACGGAGACCTGCTGGCGGCGGTCCGCAAGCGGGTCGCGGAGCTTTCGGAGCGCCTCGGCCACCGGCCGCGGATCCTCGTGGGCAAGCCCGGCCTCGACGGTCACTCGAACGGCGCCGAGCAGATCGCGGTTCGTGCCCGCGACGTGGGCATGGAGGTGATCTACCAGGGGATCCGCCTGACGCCCGAGCAGATCGCCGCGTCCGCGCGCGACGAGGACGTGGACGTGATCGGGCTCTCGATCCTCTCCGGCTCCCATCGCGAGCTGGTCCCCGAGACCGTGCGGCTCCTGCGCGAGTACGGCGTTGAGGCGCCCGTGGTGGTCGGGGGGATCATCCCCGCCGCGGACGCGAAGGCCCTTCGCGAGGCCGGGGTGTCGCGCGTCTATACCTCGAAGGACTTCGACCTCAACCGGATCATGGGCGAGATCGCCGACCTGCTCGGCGAGCGCGCCGGCGCGCCCGCGGAGGCCCCCTCCCCCGCTTGACCCACGAACCGAGCGC